>Ga0182037_10001037_pt1 | contig 14388 bp, 11 predicted proteins | sample sta12Cox44000082_FD_125974 | JGI IMG/M metagenome (GOLD analysis project Ga0182037, IMG submission 125974) | Lab enrichment of tropical soil microbial communities from Luquillo Experimental Forest, Puerto Rico - statoxic.12C.oxic.44.000.082 | ecosystem: Environmental > Terrestrial > Soil >... | reverse complement strand
TTGCGCAGCTTCTGACTGTCCTCAGTCATTGGCTAGTGATGTGCAACCCGAAAGTCAAGTGATGTAATCAGCCCATTCCGCTCTCAATCGGTTGATTGTAATAGTGAGGCCATGTTGAAGCGGGTCATTCACCGGGCTGGACAGGTTGTGTTTGCAGCCCAAGTATCGTTCGGTGGTCTGCACCGAAGCGTGGCCTAACAGAAACTGGATCTGTTCGAGTTCTCCCCCGCTCGCGTGGCACAATTTCGCGCAGGTACGCCGCAGATCGTGCGGGGCAACGTTGTCTAACCCAATTTTCCTGCAGTAGCGACCGACGATGCACCAAACAGCGTTCTCGCAAAGCCCGTCGCCGTGAACGGTGCCATCTTTGCCGATGGCTCGGAATAGCCGCCCGTTGCTGACTCCGCTCGCTGCCATCCAGCGGACCACCCCCAATTTGACCCATTGAGGAATCGGAATGGTCCGTATGTGACCACCCTTGCCGACCAGATCAACAATCACCCAATGCCCCTGCCGCACTTGGATCTTTTCAATTTCCAACCCGATCAACTCGGATCGGCGGAGACCGCAGCCGAGTAACATCGCCAACATGGCGTAATCTCTTCGCTCACGCAGTCCGTCCCCACATGCGGAGTTCAACAGGTTCGCCCCTTGTTCTAGCGTCAGCCAGTTCTCCGAGCGATGGCCAATTTGCTTGGCACCTTAAACGCGCTGAATACCCGCCGCGAGCTCTGGACTCAACAGCCCAGAGTCTGCCGCCTCATGGGCCAGCCGAACCGCAGCAAGACGCTGATTGATGGTCGCTGCCGCGAGATTGCGAGCCTCCAGGTGAATGCGATAACGAACCACCACGATGCGATTAAAGGCAAGTCGCGGCTCTGAGCAATACCAGGCGATGAACTCCTCGAAAGCATGCTCATAGACGGGCGAGAAGACGATGAAGTGAGGCTGTCAAGGACGGGTGATTTGGCATTGTCCAAGTCGCTGAGTCGAAGCAGGTGCGACGGTAGATGGTCTTGAGTCTCTTTCGACCCATACTGGCGGCCTCCCATGCCGCAGTACGGGTTTAATGCGCAGGCGAACAACTTGCTGAAATCACGAACGAGACGGTGATTTTTCGCCAATTAGGGCTCACGGACCGCCTTGGAAATGGAGGAGAGGGCAGCGTCTTGTAGCCTATTGGACCGAGATGATTACTTTCGCGCGGGCGTGACCTTCTTCGACGTAAGCGATCGCGTCGGCGGTTTGCGTCAGCTGATAGCGTCGGTCGATCACAGAAGTTACTTTCCCGGTCTTGATCAGTTCGCCAAAAGTCGTCAGGTCGTCTCGATTGATGTTCGCAATGAGGAATTTGAATTTTTGGCGCAAGAACGGCGGCCACGCGAATGCTTTCAGTAGTCTGGTGAATACCTTCCACATCTCCTTGGGAGCTCCGGTCATGACGCACTTGCCATTCGGACTCAGAACGCGCCTCATCGACAACAACGAGCGGTTCCCGACATTGTCGAGCAGCAGGTCGTAACGTCCCCTGTCCTGCGTGAAATCCTCACGCGTATAGTCGATGACCCGGTCGGCGCCGAGGGAACGCACCAAGTCAACATTCTTCGTGCTGCAAACACCAGTTACATTCGCCCCAAATGACTTCGCGATCTGAACGGCAAAGGTGCCGATCCCTCCCGTCGCGCCGTTAATCAACACCTTCTGCTGGGGCTGAAGGTGTCCTTTGTCGCGAAGCGCCTGCAAGGCAGTAAGCCCTGCAATCGGCACAGACGCCGCTTGCTCGAAGGTTACACCCTCTGGTTTCGGAGCTAACTTGGCTTCCGAAGCACATACGTATTCGGCAAAGGCACCTTTGCCAGCGCCGAACACGGCATCACCCGGCCTGAACTGCGCCACCGTTCGGCCGACCGCGACTATCTCGCCAGCAACATCCACTCCGGGCCTTTCGGTTTTCATGCGCCAGTCCAGCGGATTGACGGACGCGGCGCGAACCCGCAAGACGATTTCGTTGTCCTTCGGAACGGGCTGTTGAAGGTCTTTTATTTCCAGGACCTTTCCCGATTTAACTTTCGTATAGACGGCGGCTTTCATTTGGACTGAGATGTTAAGCCTCGATCACCCCAGGGCTTTGTGCCCGGGGATCGCGGGTGTGACGCGCGTCACGAACGACGCCGTTGGTGATTATTGCCGTAGACAGCCCATTACACCACCAATCCCCGAAAAACCGGAAGCCCACCGGATCTTCTCGCAAGCTGCAGTGTTGAGCTACAATCCGTGAGGTCTGTAATGGCCTTGCCGCTCTACTGCAGTTCACATTTTCAGCGCAACGCGCCCAACGCTCGCCACCTCGCCTAGAAAGCGGTGAGCAGCATGTCGGCTGAAGCAAGCCGCCTCACAAAACTTCGGAGCGGTTCGCCCAAAGCGTCGTTCGGAAACGCTGGTTCCCTGGACCCGATCTTCAATCCCAAGACCGTCGCGATCATCGGCGAAGAGGACGCCACCGTAGGCCAGCAAACCCTCTCGGCTTTTCTGAGCAGCGAATTCCGAGGTTCGACTTTTATCGTCCAGCCGGGGCAGTCCTCCGTACACGGCCACCCAACGTATCCGAGCCTTACTGAAGTGCCGTCCAAGGTAGACCTGGTGGTGGCAATCACGTCGCCCGAAGCAGGCCCCCCTCTCCTCGCCGCCTGTGTTGAGAGAGACATAAGAGGAGTCCTCCTCCTTTCGACCGGCTTCGGAAGAAGAGATACTCCCAGAGCCTCGGCAGCGGAACACATGCAGGCAGTGCTGCGCGGCTCCCGAACCCGGGTCATCGGTCCCAACGCGTTGGGAGTGATCAATCCTTCCATTGGCCTGAATGCTACAGCCGGCTTGCTGATGCCGATCGGCGGCACCGTGGCGTTTCTTACCGAGAGCGCCATCCTGGGCCGCGTGGTTCTGGATTGGAGCCTGAAGCAGCTTGTCGGCCTCCGTGTGTTCGCTTCCCTGGGCAGCATGCTGGATGTGAGCTGGGCTAACCTAATCGATTATTTCGGCTCCGACCCGGGCACGCGCACCATCGTCCTGCAGGTCAGCTCCATCGGGGACGCGCGTTCGTTCATTTCCGCGGCGCGCGAAGTGTCGCTCAATAAGCCCGTCATCGTGATCAAAGTCGGGCGCGGCGAGTGCTCGGTTCGCGCTGTCGGCTGGAAGTCGGACAATGTGCCCAGCGATGATGAGGTTCTCACTGCCGCCTTCGATCGAGTTGGCGTACTCCAGGTGGATACACTGGAAGACCTTTTTTATGCTGCCGATGCTCTCTCGAAGCAGCCGCGCCCTCAAGGTGGGCGCCTCATGGTGATCAGCAACGCCGACGGTCCCGGAATCTTCGCGGCTGATGCCGTCGTTCGTGCCGGCGTAGAACTCGCGCAACCTTCCGACGAAACTCGCCGGCAGCTTGAGCATTTGCTGCCGCAACCCGATGGTCTGGACGATGTCCTGGGAGAAAGCAGCCCGGAGAGCTACATCGGAGCGGTGGAGATAGCTGCCAAAGATCCAAACTGCGATGGACTGTTGCTCCTGATGGTGCCGTGGGCGCTTGCCGATCCGCAACGCACCGCCGAATTGCTGTTCGAGCTGCGAAATTCTGCCAAGCCGGTTTTGATCAGTTACCTGGGAAGCTCAGACATGCCCGCCGCCCAGGAGGTTCTGGTTCGCGCCTGGGTCCCGACCTTCGCTTCTCCGGGCGTGGCAGCGCGCGTCTTTCGCTACATGTGGCGGTACAGCTACGATCTCCAGGCTCTGTACGAAACACCAGTGCTTCATGCCGACGGCGACTGGACCGCGCCGCACTTCGCACAAAACCTGATCGCGCAGGCGCGCAAGGCGGGGAGGACCTCTCTCAGCCGCTTCGAGGCAGGACAGATTCTAGCGAAATACGGCATCCCCACGCTCGGGCATGGAATGTTTCGGTCCGCCGAGAGCAGCGGTCATCGGGCCAAACTGTGCTCGAAAATCGATCCGCAGTTCGGTGCCGTGTTGATGTTTGGCTCCGCCGATCGTGGCCCACATGCCTACGGCGATCTGGCAATCGGCCTGCCGCCGTTGAATGCGACACTCGCCCGCAGGATGCTTGAGCGTAGCAAGTTCTACGTGGCGCTCCTTCAGGAATCTAGCGCCGAGCGACTGCCGCTACTGGAAGACGCCTTGGTTCGATTCAGCCAGCTTGTGACCGAACAGCCCGGAATCAGGGATTTCGAAATCGATCCCTTGTTGATCTCGGGAGAGGAACTGGTGGCGGTTGGCTGTTGCTGCGCACTGCATGATTCCCATATCTCGGAAGACGAACTGCCGAGGCCCGCTATCCGGCCCTATCCCGTGCAATACGTTTCCTCCTGGACTATGAAGAACGGGCAAAATGTTACCATACGACCGATACGGGCTGAGGATGAGCCTCTGATGGTCAAGTTCCATGAGGGGCTTTCCGATCACACCATTTATCTGCGCTATTTTCAGCGGGAGAAGCTCAGCATCCGGACCTCGCATAAGCGGTTGTCGCGGGTTTGCTTCCTTGACTATGACCGCGAAATGGCATTACTGGCAGAACTTCGCGACCCCAAAACAGGAGAGTGCCGAATTATCGCAATCGCGACTTTGGTCAAGTTGCTGCCCAGGAACGACGGCGAAGTGGCCGTGCTCATCAGCGACGATTACCACCGACAGGGCTTGGGTAAGGAACTCATTCGCAGGCTAGTGGACTATGCACGCGATGAAGGATTGTGCCGGGTGGTCGCCGAGACGATGATTGAAAATACGGGGATGCGTGCGGTTTTTCAAAAGCTGGGGTTCCGCTTGTCGAACTTTGAAGAAGAAGAGCTTGTCAGCGCGACATTGATGCTGGAATAGCTCTCTAAACTCTTCCGAGGGCAAGTGTTAATTCAACTTTCGTCTCTTGCCTCAAGGGCCAATGCTGGCGCAGTTGAAAGGGCAACCGGAAGTAAGTGTTGAAATCAGCAGCCTATTACACCACCGAAAACCGCCGAACTACGAAAGCCGGCTGCTGCGATGCAGAGTCACAAGGGACTCCTTCCTTATGCGTTCTTTATTTCGTTATCGGCTACGCGTACACCCTCAGTCGCCCCACCTTCCATGAATCCCTGAAAGTTCAGGGAGGTGCCCTCGTTGCAGAAGTGGATATTGCCCTCCTGCACCCCCTCGACTCCTCGGATCGTGGTGTATTGGCCCAGAGTGTATTGCGAGTATGCCCCTAGTAAGTGCGGGTCAATGTTGCCGTCGGCGACGACCGCCAAGCCGTTGTACTGGGCGGTAATACCCGGCCAGACTGGTTCCCACATGGCCAGGGTATCGCTGACCAGCTGGCTCGGCGCCACGGAGGTGTCCTGGGTGAGTCCGTACTTGGTAGCCAGGTTTTGCCCATTCACTCCGCCCTGGAAGTTGACCATGATTCCCTGGGGAAGGCCCGCGCCACCCCATCCGTTCGGGGAGCCCGGCTGATAGGACGTGTTGTCCCAGTTGATGGCGGTGGTGTCACCGTAGAGTTCGCCATCGTAACCCAGAGTGTTCCAGTAACGGGTGTTGAACTGGACCAGCGTTTTTGTATTGTTGCCGAGGTTGTAATTGTTGATGGCATGCATCTTCAGCGACGAGAGGTTTGCCTTCGAGAGGTCCACGCTTCGCAGCGTGCTGAAGGGAATAGCCAGAACGACATGCTCAATGTTGGTGACCTCAGAAAGGGTCCCGGAGGAATTCTGGAATGTGCAGGTGTAGGTGCCATCGGAGTTGAGCACGACAGCGACTAACTTCTGGCCGAGTTGGATGGTGCCGGCGGGAAGCTCGTTGGCCATGCCTTGAATGACCTGATAGTTGCCTCCGTGGATGTGATACTTTTCGTCCGTGCCCGCCAGGTAGGGATAACCCGTCGGTTGAAACCCTCTTCCAGAACTCGCGCTGTCGAAGTAGCCAAGAACGTAAAGCAGGTTCAGAGCGGATTGTGTCTCTGGTGGGCCGCCGTATTCACTGATGACGTCCTGGTAGCAGAGTTTTCCGAACGGTGTGCTCATGCCGCCGGGGACATTTTGGTTGATCCAGTCCGGCACTGACGTGTTGTCCCAGGAAACGGCGGTTGGGTTGTTCTTGCAGTTGTAGCAGGGCGCAAAGGGCACTGCGAGGACGGCCTTGTTGAAGACGCTCCAGCCGAAGTTCTTCCAGTCGGCCGCGAGCTGCACCTGGGTGTAGTAAGCTCCGTTGAACCAGTACACGTCGACGGTGCCGGGCGGAAACGCAGGGACGGATTGGTTGGTGCTGGCAATGTCGAGCTGCAGACCGTAACGATTCGCGAGACCAATCATCTCGGAGTGTTCGGAGGAGACGTACTCGCCATGCAGTTCGACATACTCCCCATTGGCAAAAAAGGTTGGGCCTTGACCCGGAAGGCGCTGGTTAAAGTTGTAAAACGTGTCGATACGCCCGCCCACATGGTCATCCCATTCGTAGACGGTTGAGGCGCGGCCCCATTTCGTCCAGAGCCGATGGGCGCAGCGCAGGCCGGCGACGCCGCCTCCTACAATGACGACCTTTCCCAGCTTGCCAGCAGCCTGCATCCCGGAGGGCATAACGCTGGACGCGACGACCGCAGCGGCGGCCATCCCCGCGGTTTGGAGGAACTCCCGACGGGTTTCACGCGCCTTCATGGTGCGTTCTGCGCGCATTTCGGTGACTTCATCAACAGGGGCGCCGGTGAGGCGAGACTCTGTGCAGATGGCTTGCGCCTCGCGGAACATTTTCGTCAGATGAGAGCGATAGGATTTACCCACTGTTGCCTCCTCAGGTCCGCAGACCGTGAAATCCAGGCGAATCTACACACCTTCGCAACCTTGCAAGGACTAAGAAAACGACAAACTCTTTTGTGATTTCAAGAATGGACGTGAACAAACTCTGTTCGAAATGTCCGGTACTGCCCCCAACGTCGAGGGAGAAGCTATAAGCCTGCGCCCTCGCTGTCAAGCGAAAACCGAGCCGGAACCATTGGTGGCAAATTCGCAAATGTACGCACGAACATCGTGCGCGATGGATCCACAGTAGCGGCTAATGGGTTCGGTCATCAGATTAGTAGCAGTAAACGCCCCTGTGCTCGCACACCAAACCAGTTCGTGGATGGTCGGCTATACGGAAGTTAGGCAGCTGCTTGAAGCCTCTGGATGCCTGCAAGAAACACTGTATCTTTTCATACGTCTTCCCGTTACCGTCCCACCATGCCGCAGGAGCCGAACCCTTGACCTGTGCACTCTGGTTCCGTCCTCAATCTCACGTTCCGGGCCGCAGAACCCGCGCTCCATCTGCGCTCTGTTTGCTGGTCTACCACTGCTTTTCGTGGCCTTAGATGTCATCCGCTGACCTGCATGTTGTTGAATCTACGTTTAAGTGCGGATTCGATTCTTTACGCGCTATTTCGCCCACGTGGCACTTACCAGCGCGTCTAGCCGATCTTGCCGCCCCTTTACCCACTTCGCGTAATGCCGTTCGGTTGTGGTCACGCTCTTGTGACCGAGTAGTTTTGAGACGTGCTCCAGCGGCACGCCCTTCTGGAGCAAGTCCACGGCGAAGGTAGCGCGGAGTCTGTGGCTCACCATATTGCCTTTGCTGCGTATCCCCGCCGCGTCAAAGGCCGCTTTGATCTTCTCACCCATGTGCATTGCTTGCCGACTCCCGGAAGAATCCGTCTTCTTGTTCCAAAACACATACACGGGGTTGCCGTTGAGCGTTTCCTGTATGGCAAGGGCTACGTCTTTCGGAATCGGAATATAGAGGGCCGCGCCGGTCTTCGTGCGCTCCCGGATAATGCGGTAGATTCCCGCTTCCGCATTGATGCTCAAGTCTTCTCGCTTCAGTGTGGATGCGTCCCGAATGGCTAGACCGCTCCAACGCATGACCAAGATGAGGGTACGAATCTTGCCGGTCGCGTGCTCTAGCAGCTTGCTATACTCCGCGTCCGTGAGTGGTTCCGTCTCCGGTTCGTCCACCATGACAGGCGAGAGGCGCGGGATACGCTCAATCCATCCGGCGTCATAACAGAACCGGGCAAAAGTCTTCATCTCTTTTTGTACGAGAGCGCGGGTGTGCGTGGATGGGTAGAGGTCCTCCCACGTGGCACGGAAAGCCGTGAGATTCTCCACGGTGAGGGCTTGCTTGATCTCGAATAGTCCCCGGCCTTCTGAGAATTGCAAGAGCCGCTTGAGCCGCACCGTGTAGTGGCCTTGGATGCTTCGCCCTACACCTTGCGCCTTCTTGTTGGCTAGGAATGTCTCAATCGCGTGGGAGAGCAAGCGGCCTCCCGGCGCGGCCTCCACAACCGGGGGCTTGCCGGTGAGCTGAGCCACTAACGCGGTCTTGGCGTCCTCCGCCCCGGCCCACGATCTTGAGCCGGTCTTGCGGCGGAATTGCTCCCCTCCCATACTCCAGCGCAGATGCTTCTTGCATTGACACCGTTTGGAAAATTCATCTCCCGCGTACTTACAGTCCGCATTGTGGCGGACAAAGATTGTGATAAGTGGCGCGTCCATTTGTGCTTGCCTCCATTACTGCTAGCACAAATTTAGCACAGTCATAAACAGAGTTCAAGGTAAAGTGCTTAAAACATGAGGAAACTTTACTTTTCTGGTGGGTTCATGCCGAACCTCATCCGCTGCTGGGCGCCAGCGGAGCGCGCGCCCACCGTCGCTCCCACGCTGGGACAGTCACCGCTTCGGCCACCATGGCCGGCTTCACCGCCCAGCACACGATGCGCGTGCCAAACGGAAAGTTAATGTAGTGCATGAGGTGCCGCTCGCCCTCGAGCAGCAACTCCATTGCGGAATTGGCAAGGCGCGAGTGCTGTGGACGCTGCCTGCGGGTAATGGAGGTATGAAAGATGTTGCTGGCAATCTGACCCACCACCAGCGGCGGAAAGGCGCTCGCCACGAAATACGATGCGCGCTGCACCTGCAAGCCACAGGTGGTCATCTTTCGCCGCAGCTCGCTGATGGTATAGCGTCGATGATTTCCACGGACTTCGTCATCCTCGCCCCACAGGAATGAATAGGCCGGAACGGTAAGGCACAGATGGCCTCCTTCTTTTAGCACCCGGCGCATTTCGCGTAATACGACGACGTCTTCCGGGCAGGCTTGCAGCACGTCTCCAGCGACAATTGCATCCAAGGAGTTCGAGGCCAGCCCCAGCTCCTCCATCCGCGAGCAGACGAGGTTTATATCGCCTTCCATTTGGCGGAATGCGATTACCTTCGGAGACGAATGCAGATTGCACACGCGATAGAGAGCCGCGTTTTCGAACTGCAACTGCGCTCCGCATCCCAGGTCGAGCACACGGGCCTCGCGCTTGCCCTGGAGGGCCTGGGCGGCGGCTTCGCGCAGCAGCTTGCGACGGATGTTGTACCACCACGATTTCGTCTCGCGGCGCAATTCATCGAACTCGGAGTTGGCGTTCATATCAGACCGGGTGGTACTTCAGAGGGCATTGTACGGTACGGGGAAAAAACTGCCGGTACTAATTCTGTGTCACTGGGTGCCCCATGTTTGGGCCCTTGGTTTGGGCATCTACCTGGGTTCGAAAATACTCCAGCGACAATTCCAGACCGGTGCGCAGATCGATTTTTGGCTCCCAGCCGAGCAGCGTTCGTGCCTTCGTTATATCCGGCCTGCGCTGCCTCGGATCGTCTTGGGGCAGCGGTTCGAAACGCACAGTACTCGTCGAGCCGGTTACCTGCAATACAAGCTGCGCACACTCCAGCATAGTAAATTCATGCGGGTTGCCGATGTTAGTTGGAAACGGCTCGTGCGCTCGCGAGAGCTTCAGAATGCCATCGATCTCGTCGCTGACGTAACAAAAGCTGCGCGTCTGCAAACCATCGCCGTACACCGTAAGTGGCTCGCCCAGCAACGCCTGTTTCATGAAGTTTGATATCACTCTTCCGTCATTGAGTTGCAACCGCGGCCCATAGGTATTGAAGATACGCACAATGCGCGTGTCCATGTGATGGTAGCGGTGGTAGGCCATAGTGGCCGCTTCTGCGAAGCGTTTCGATTCGTCATACACCGACCGCGGGCCGATGGGGTTCACGTGCCCCCAGTAGCTCTCTTTTTGGGGATGCTCCAGCGGATCTCCATAACATTCCGAGGTTGAGGCCAACAAAAACCTCGCGTGATGCTTCCGCGCAAGCTCCAGGCAATTCAATGTGCCGACCGATCCAACTTGCAAGGTTCCAATGCCGTGCTGAAGGTAATCCACGGGACTGGCGGGTGAGGCAAAGTGAAAAAGGTATTCCACCTTGCCAGGATCAAAAGGCAAACAGACATCCTGCTGTAGGAATTCGAATCGCGGCTCGTGTTGCAAGTGCTGCAAGTTTTCCCTGCAGCCTGTCAGCAAGTTGTCGGCGCAGACGACGCAATGCCCTTCCCCCAGCAAGGCGTCGCATAAGTGCGAACCCAGAAAGCCTGCACCGCCTGTGACCAACACACGCATACTCTGTACCTCCGCGGTGGCTGCGTCGAGCTTACTCTCCTGCGTACCCATCCGATGTGCCCGGCGTCATAATAGGATGCCCCGGCGCGTGCGTATAATCACCCTCGAATCCAGCTTATGCATGATCGCAAGGTGGACCTCATCATCGTCGGCGCAGGTGTTGTGGGACTCGCCACCGCCCTTGAGTTTACTCGCCGATTCCCTGGTCGGCGCGTCATCGTGCTGGAGAAGGAAGACCGCGTAGCCGCCCACCAAACCGGACACAATAGCGGCGTCATCCACTCCGGTCTCTATTACCGCACGGGCTCACTGAAGGCACGCAACTGCGTGGCTGGCTGCTCGTCGATGAAGGGTTTCTGTGCCGAGCACGGAATTCCTTTCGAAGAGTGCGGCAAGCTGGTGGTCGCAACAATGCCGGACGAAGTTCCTCGCTTGCACGCGCTGCATGAGCGAGGTATCGCAAATGGGCTGCAGGGCTTGCGCATGCTCGACCACGACCAACTCCGCCAGCTTGAACCTTACGCTGACGGTATCTGTGCCCTGCACGTTCCTTCTACCGGGATTGTGGATTACAAGCTGGTGGCCGCCAAATATTCGGAGCTCATCGAACGCGCAGGCGGTGAGATTGTTTGCAACGCCAAAGTTGTTGGCCTTCATGAAGACAGCGACGCCAACGTCGTCGAAACACCTGCAGGCGAGTTCCGCGCGACTTACATCATCAACTGTGCCGGGCTTTACAGCGACACAATAACGCGCATGGCAGGCTGCCAAACCGATCTCGAGATCATTCCCTTCCGTGGGGAGTATTACCAGATCAAGCCCGAACGACGCTACCTTGTCCGCAACCCTATCTATCCTGTGCCTGATCCGCGCTTTCCCTTCCTTGGGGTTCACTTCACTCGACACGTGGACGGCAGCGTCGGTGCCGGACCCAACGCCGTACTGGCGTTTCGCCGTGAAGGGTACACAGGCACCGAACCTGACTTGGTTGAGACCGTCCAGATGCTACGCTGGCCGGGGTTCTGGAAGATGGCGCGTAGATACTGGAAGAAGGGTGCGGCTGAACAATACCGCTCGTGGGTCAAACCGGCCTTCACGCGCGCCCTGCAGAGGATGGTTCCGGAGATCGCGGAAGGCGACCTCATTCCCGGTGGCTCGGGTGTGCGCGCGCAAGCGGTTGATCGCAACGGTAACTTGCTCGACGACTTCTATTTCGTTCGCAGCCGGCGCATGATCCACACGTGTAATGTGCCTTCGCCTGCGGCCACTGCTTCTCTGGAGATCGGGCGCGAAGTCGTGGACCTGCTGGCTTCTCGACTGGATTGATACAAGATCCGGCTAGGATAAAGGCCGGACCACCTCAGTTGGCACCTCTCGGTACCGCTTCGTATTTGTACACCACCCCGCTCTTCATCACGAACAAGACATGCCGCACGGCTGTGATGTCTCGTAGGGGGTCGCCGTCGAGCGCGATGATGTCGGCTTGCATACCAGGGGCGATCGAGCCGATCTGGCCGCCCAGACCCATGGCTTCGGCCGCCAGTGAGTTGGCCGAGACCATCGCTGTCATCGGATCGACGCCCGCATCCCGCACCCGGTCGATGAACTCCTCGGCGTTGCGCCCGTGCGCCCCCGCGACCGCATCGGATCCAAAAACAATTTTGACGTGCGGGATTGTGTAGGCGCGCTTCATGAAGTCGCGGTAGATCGGGATCAGCGTCTCCACTGAGGCGAAGCCCTCGAGCGTTGCCGGGTAGCCGGGAGTGCCAACGAACTTCTCTTTGTTCTGAAGGTAGTTTTCCCACACCAGACCGGCCTGCGGATCGAGATAGGTTCCCTTCTCTGCCATCAATTTCAGATCGTCGTCGGTCGCGAGCACTCCGTGTTCGACCTCGGTGCAGCCGGCGACGGTGGCTGCGTGGACAGCCTCTCCGTAAGCATGCACCAGGGTGCGAAGGCCTAGCTTCTTGGCCTCATCGCAGGCCGCATTGAGTTGCTCCTGCGACAGCATCATCTGGGGCCTGCGGACGCTGTAGTTGGCAAAAATCTTGATCAGGTCAGCACCAGCATCCTTCTGTTTTCTCACGAATTCCCGGACCTGATCCGGCGTGCCGGTCTTGTCGCCTTGTCCCATGAGTGGTTCAGCGGCGGTGAGAATTCGCGGGCCGGGAATCTCGCCGTCGGCAACCGCGTTGCGCAAAGGAATGTCAGCAGGGTTGCCCACGCTCTGTACCGTGGTGAAACCGGCCATCAAGGTTACCCAGGCGTTCGCAGCGATCTGGTACGCGGTTTCGGCCGCTGTCCCGGCTGGACTGCCGCTCTTCCCGTCTTTGCCAAAGATCCAGGCGATGTGTATGTGCGAGTCGATCCAGCCGGGCAGCACGGTCAGCCCGCGCAGGTCGTAGGCGATGGGTGTGGCCTTGGGATCGATCGCGGCAATCTTCGAGCCTTCGATGACAATGCGCGTATCGTGCAGCACGTGGCCCCTACCATCGAGCACGGTGCTTGCGGCAATCACAATGTGTTTGATTGGCTGAGATAGGCGAGGAGGAGATTGTTGTGCGCTTGCCCACGTGGCCGAAACACTGAGAGCACAAATAGCAATCCTCGCGAGTCGCATGCTTGGGAGAATACACGGGGCAACAAAGGCGATCGAGTACTAGACGCTGAAGTAAATTTGCCCAGAAGCGGCTTAGTCCCAGGCTAGCGCCCCAAAAAAAAGGGCGCGAACCTGGGGCACCCTTCATGCCGCTGTTTGGAGAGTGCTTCGGTAGTCTTCAACGAACTTCCGAATTCCCTTGTCAGTCAGCTCGTGATGGATGTCGAAGCTCTCCCAGGAGTCGGTCAATTTCAAGTTCTTGTAAGAAATTTCGCCCAGGCGCTTGCCGTCCACAACAGGCTCATATTTGAACTCGGGCCCGGGCTGCACGAGGTCGTGACTGGCCCATTCCTGCAGCAGTTTTGCCGGGGCAGTCGCCAGCTCCGCGCCTAAGGCGAAGGCGTGCAGCAAATGGTCCAGACGGCGCAGGCTGGCGGCGAGAACCTGCACATGACCGTCGCCTTGTGCGTACATGCGCTTGATGTTGCGTACCACATCCATTCCGTTATCGCCGCGGTCATCGAGCCTGCCGACGAAGGGCGAAACATAAACCGGATCACGCGCGCCTTTTGTCGCGGCATAAACGGCGGCAGCCTGTTCCTGCGAGAAGCAAAGCGTCATGTTCACACGAATACCGCGCTCCACTGATATCTGCGCTGCGCGAAGGCCTTCATGCAAGCAGGGGTACTTGATGTAGGCGTTGGGTATCCAGGAGAACATTTCCTCGCCTTGCTCCAGCATCTGCTCGGCCTTGGTATCGAAGTCGGCAAAGACCTCGATGGAGACTCCGGCATCGCCGACGAGCGGCGAAATCTGCTGGACGATTTTGCGTATTCGTCTTCCTGTTCGTCAGGACTGAAACGATGGCCAGATGCAATGCGTTGTTGAACTTCGGGATTCTTCGAGATGTAGGTGGGATTAGTGGTTTGGCCATCCAGAAAGCCGAGTAGCTTTCGGATGGTCTTTGATTCTTCGGGGTCTCCGCCGTCCAAAAGGATTTTGGTGTTGGGCCGGTTGTTAGGCACTTTGCGTCACCTCGGTTCTGCGAAGCCGGCGAGTCGCTTATTTTAGACGAATGGCGTTTGCACGGGAATGGAAACGGGCCGTTCCAGCTTCTTTTGCCGGGACCGGTTTGGTTCTTCTCGATGGAAAACCCGCACAAGTAAAACCAGATTGTGTGGGCAGCCGCACAGGTCTTCGCGGGGCGGATAGACTAGCGTACCACGCCTTCCAATGGAGAGCTTGCTGTCGCGTAAAGCTTCTTCGGCATGCGGCC
>Ga0182037_10001036_pt1 | contig 14405 bp, 9 predicted proteins | sample sta12Cox44000082_FD_125974 | JGI IMG/M metagenome (GOLD analysis project Ga0182037, IMG submission 125974) | Lab enrichment of tropical soil microbial communities from Luquillo Experimental Forest, Puerto Rico - statoxic.12C.oxic.44.000.082 | ecosystem: Environmental > Terrestrial > Soil >... | reverse complement strand
TCGTCCAACAGGGTCGCGCTCTCTTCGGTCTGCCCCGCGATCTCACACCCCTTGGCCAGGAGGCCGAAAAGATAGGGTGTCCACGCTTCCGCTCCGGTAGCGCGGAAGGCCGCCAAGCCGCTGCGTAAGAGCAATATCCCTTCGGACACATCACCGTTATTGACCTTGATCCAGCCGTTATTGTAAACGGCTACTGCGCGCCAGTAGGAAAAGCCGTGCTTCACGGCGACGGCAGCCATTTCATCTGTCCACTCACCCAGTACTGCATTGGCTCCCACGAGCGTAAGCACTATGCCGCCGGTTGCCACGCACACAGCCAAAGACGGTGGATGAGCCAGTTTGCGAGCCTCGGCGATGGCTGCGTTAATTCGCGCCAACGCCTCTTCTGGGTAGCCGAGGCAGCAAAGGACAATCCCCAAATAAGTCTGTGTTGTCACCCGTGGGTCGAATCCAGTCTGATCGACAAGCGAGCTGTGGAAGGCCAGATCATCCAGCCCAAGCGCCGCTTCCAGATGCGATCGGGATAAAGAAAACCGACCAGTCAGCATCAGGGTTCGGCCAGATGAGAAGTGACCCGCAAATAAGCCAGCCGCATCGCCGCGTCGGTTGCTTAAACGCAGCAATGCCTCGTCCAAGCGCTGTGCCGAATCGAATTCACCGCGAAACATGTGATAGTATGACTGCAAATAGGGAAGATACAGGAACTCCGAGGGGGAACCGAGCTGCTCCCACAGGTCGATTGCCCGGGCATAGGCCTGACCCGTTTCCGGCGCCGCGTGCCCTTTGCCGACTCGCAACACCGCACCCAAGGCGCTCCAAAATTCGAGCTCTTGTCGTCGGCATTCGGGGGTGTCCGGCAGCAATGCCAGGTGCTCCAGCCCCTTTTGCAATTGTGCGGCCGCCTCCGTCATCGCGGAACGGGCGGCGGACCTGTGGCCGGCCTTGCCCCAATACGCAATCGCTTTTTCGACGAGCCCAGCCTCGGCGTAATGCTGCGCGAAGAGCTCGGGGTGGCTGTCCAACAGCTCGGGGGAGAGCCTTTCGAGCGCGTCGGCGACCTGCGCGTGCAATAGCTGCCGGGCGCGGCGCAGCAGAGTGCCATGTGCCGCGTCCTGCACCAGCGCGTGCTTGAAGCTGTAAACCGCGTTGGGCAGCGCACCGCGCTGAAACACCAGCTCGGAAGCGACAAGGCCGGCGAGCGCCTGCTGCAACGCGTCCTCGGGAAGATCGGATACAGCGTGCAATAGGGTGTAGGAAAACTCGCGTCCGATAGCAGCACCGATCTGCGCCACGCGCCGTACCGACCCCAGGCGGTCCAACCGCGCGACCAGCGACCCATGGAGCGTCGTCGGGATTGAGAATTGCGGCAAAGGCCTGTCGAGCAGGTATCGGTCGCATTCCTCGCGCAACGCGCCGCTCTCCAGGATGCTCTTGGTCAATTCCTCGATAAACAGGGGCACGCCGTCGCTGCGGTCGACGAGCCGGGCGACGATCTCATCCGGCATCGCCTTGCCGCAGGCGATCTGCCCGACCAAAGACATCCGGCCGTGGGTGTCCAGCCGATTGAGCACCAGAACGGTAACCTGCGGATGGCCGGACCAGCGCGGCTGGAACTCAGGGCGGAACGTCACGATCAGCAGCACCGGCAGGCTGTGGACCCGCTCGACGGCGAGGTCGAGCAGCTCGCGCGAGGTCGGGTCGATCCAATGCGCGTCCTCGACCACCATGACCACCGGTTGCTGCTGCGCCACGCTTTCGATGCGCCGCATCAGCGCTTCCAATATCCGCTCCTTCTTCCGTTGCGGACCCAAGATCGGCAGCGGATGACCGTCCGGGGCCGGCAACGAAAGCAGGTCGGCGAGGAACGGCAGATCGTCATCGGGCGGTGCGGCGCGGGCCAGCAAGGCCCGCAGCTTCGCCAGCTTGGCCGCGGGCTCGTCGCCGGACCCGAACCCGGCGGCCCGGCCGAGGCCGCCGATAAAGGGGAACAGCGCACTGTTCCGGTGATAGGGCGAGCAGGAATAGCGCAGGCGAAGGTACGGCTCCGGCCGGAGGCGCTCCTCCAATTCGGCGGTGATGCGCGACTTGCCGAGGCCGGCTTCGCCGGAGATCAGCACGACCTGTCCCTCGCCGGCCTTGGCCCGCTGCCAGAGCCGCAGCAGCAGGTCCATCTCCTCGTCGCGGCCGACAAGCGGCGTCAGCGCCGTCGGATGCAGGGCTTCGAACCGGCTCGCGAGGAAGCTCTCCCGGAGCACCTGCCAACTGCGCACAGGTTCGGTGCCGCCCCTCGTGTCGATTGCGCCGAGATCGCGGCAGTCGAACAGGTTACCGATCAGGTGCCGGGTGGTCGGCTCGATGGCCACGATGCGCGGCGACGCCGACAGCCGCAGCTGTGCGGCGAGGTTAGGAACCTCGCCGACAATTTCGATTTCGCGATGCGCACCCCCGCGGCCGCGATCGCCGACAATGGCCGTGCCCGTCGCGATGCCGACCCGGCACCGGACCGTCGCGTCTGCCCCGGGTCTCAGGGCTCTGACCGCCGTACACAATTCGAGCCCTGCCCGGACCGCCTTCTCGGCGTCGTCCTCATACGCCGCAGGATACCCGAAGAGCACGAGCGCGGTGTTGCTGAGATGGCTGACGATGAACCCACCGTGGCGACGGACGAGCTCCAAGACGCAGTCCCGAAAAACGCCGACGACCTCGCGCCGGTCTTCGAGATCCGTGCCGTCGGCTCGTCCTGCAACGCCGATCAGCTCGCAAGACATCGCGGTGACTTGCCGGCGTTCGGCGTCATGATCTGACCTTGGTGCGAGGTTTGGCGCGGTGTCGGCCTGCGGCGGCGCCTCTGCGTCGCCTTTGTGAACTTGGATGGCAACCGGCCCGACGAAACGATAACCGCGGCGGGGCATGGTTTCGATCCAACGGTCGCCGCCGGGCGCCTCGCCCAGCACCCGCCGCAACGCCGCAATCTGCACGGTGAGGTTGCTTTCCTCGACCGCCTGACCGGGCCACGCGGCCTCGATCAGCGCGTCTTTCGAAACCACCGCGCCGGGCCGCTCGACCAACGCCCGCAACAAAACGATCGCTCGCCGCCCGAGCGTTACAGGCTCGCTTCCGCGGAACAGCAGCTCGTCCTGCGCGTCCAAGCGAAATGGCCCCAAGGTGCGGATCGTCACGGCCGCCCCATCTTAGCCATTTCGGAAAAATTTCGGAACTTTTTCCGATCTACTTCAGGACTTGCAATCGCGCTTGGTAACAGACTGCCGGCTGTTCGGCACGGTGAGGGAGCCTGAACCGTTCCGGCACTGCTGCGAGTGCTGATGATATCGTGAATGGGAGGAGCGCAAGGGTAAAGGTCCCCTGGTGCTCATTTCCGTGCCGATCGACTGGGCGTGGTTCGAGACTCTGGTCTGCTCTGTAACCGCGGTGGTCCGCGGCGCTGTAGCATCTCAGCGGAAAGACAGGTTGTACGAGGTGACGACACAATGTCGATGTCCAAACTGCTCGAACGGACAAATCTGACCGAGGCGCAATCGGCCTTCTGGTTGGGTTACCGTCTTCAGCACGGCGTTCCGCTGGATACCCATCACACAACGTTCATTTTCGATATTAACGGTCCGCTGATTGTTCCGCGGTTCCGGGCGGCAATCCGGCGCACGATCGACAGCAGCGATGCGCTGCGCAGTGTCATCGTCGATATCCGCGGCATACCGCAGCGACGCACGGTAGCCGAGTTGCGGTACGAGTTGCCGGTTATTTCGTTTGCGGAGCGAGCGGACCCCCGCCAGGCCTGCCGAGAGTGGGTCGAGCTTCGGCACCGGGCGGATAAGGATTGGTCGGAGCATCTCTTTGATTGCGCCCTAATCGAACTGTCGAAACAGGCTTATGTCTGGTATCTGCAGATACATCACGCTGCTGCTGACGCCCGGGCATTTTGGCTGATCGTAAGGCGCGTCGAGCGCTTCTACGAGGAGGGGGCGGAGAGCGGACCGGCGTCGGACGCGACTGGCAGTGAGGGCGAGTTCGCGCGCTACGCCGATTTCGAGAGGCGGTTTCGCGCCTCGTCGCGCTATGCCCGCAGCCGAGCTTATTGGGAACAGAAGCTCGGCGCGGCTGCTCCGGAACCGCGCATCACCGATTCAATGCTACTCGAGCAGGCTCTGAAAACGCACAGACTGACTCGCCGCCTGGACCCGGAGACGAGCCGACAGCTGCTGCAGCTGACGATGGACAGAGCTCTGATCTCGCCGGCAGTGCCGTTCATGACGGCGTTGTTCGCCTTTCTCGGGAAGTGCATGGTCGGCGTCACCTTCGATGGCCGGCCGGATGGGTTTCAGGACACGATCGGCGTGTTCACGCGGACGTGCCCGGTCCTGGTGGATGTCGCACCGGACGAGAGCTTCCTGTCGTTAGCAAAGAAGGTGGCCCTTGAGACGATCCGGGTCGGTCGTCACCAGCATTATCCCGTCCACAACCCGGTCAGCGGCCGACTATGGAACATCCTCTTCAATTATCTCGCAGTCGAGTTCGGCGATTTTGCCGGCATCCCGATGACGGCGGATCTGTTGTTGTTCGGATACTCCAATTATCCGCTGGCCCTTCACCTTCGCCACTTTGATGCCCGTGAACAGCTCACCGTAGACTTCGATTTTCACGCCAGCGTCTTTGCCCCGGACGAGACGGAAGCGATCGTTCGCGACTATATGCAACTCCTCGCCCTGCTGATCGCCGATCCGGAGCAGCCGATCCCGGCAACCGCGGGCGGCGGCCACAAGGGAATCCTGCTGCGGGTCGGCGGCAACCCGCCGCAAAAGCCGGCGGCGACAGCACAGGACGCGAGCGCCGCCACCGTTGAGCCGCCGCGCTCCGGTGCCGAGCGGATACTCGCTGGGATCTGGGCGAACCTGTTGAAGCTCGATCCGGTGCCGCGCAATGAGAGCTTCTACAACCTTGGCGGCGACTCGATCATGACACTCATCATGGTATTCGAGGCGCAAAAGGCCGGGCTGAACCTCGATCCCGCTCTCATTAGCGGCGATCAGACGGTCGCGCAGCTCGCCCTCGCGGCCGACGCCGCGCATTCGGCGAGCGGGGGCGGTGCCGCCGCCCGCACCGGGCGGGACTACCGCGGCGGCGCGGTTCAGCTGTTGCCGGTGCAGCACCGGTTCTTTGCTACCACGCCGGTGGATCCGCATCATTGGAACCTTGCCTACATGTTCGAGCCGGGTGAGGCGGTGGATCTTGCGTCGCTCCACCGCGCCATGCACGCCTTGGCGGCGCATCACACGGCACTGCGCTGTTCCTTCCGCTTTTACGGACAGAGCTGGCAACAGATCGCGGACGACTGGATCGACATGATCAGCGTCACACAGGAGGAAGTGGGGGACCTGACGGAACCGGAACGATCCCTCGCAATCGAGCACCGTTGTGCGGAACTGCAAGCAAGCCTCGACCTCGGCAGCGGGCCGTTGGTGCGCCTCGCCGTTTTTCCGCCCGGCCGCGACGGCAAAGCGCGCGTGCTGCTGTGCGCGCACCACCTGATCATTGATCCGATATCGGTGGCGATCCTTACCGATGATCTGCGATCGGCCTACCGGCAGGCGGTTTGCGACGAGCCGATTCAGCTGCCGCCGGCGACCACCGAGCTACGGGATTGGGCCGAGGCGTTGGCGGTGTATGCAGCAGGCCGCGAAGCCGTCGGGGAAGTGGAATATTGGTCGAACGTCGCTTCGGAAGCCAGAAGGGTTATCGCGGTGGCTCCGCTACCGCGCGATGAGACGGCCGGCCGGAACACCAGCGAATCCTTGCAGGAATTACTCGTATCGCTTAGCGACGCAGAAACACGCGAGCTGTTGCGCGATATCCCGCACGCCTACCATACCGAGATTAACGACGTGCTGCTCATGGCACTGGCGCATGCGATCGGCCGCTGGGCGCGGGCAGACCGCGTCTGCTTGGCGCTCGAAGGGCACGGGCGGGAGCATATCATCCCGGGGATCAATCTATCCCGTACGGTCGGTTGGCTGGTGAGCGCATACCCCGCGGTTCTCAGAGCGCCGCGCGCCTGCCAGATCACAGAGCTGATGGCGGTTCACGATCAGCTCAAGGCTGTGCCCCATAAGGGCGTTGGATACGGCGTGCTGCGCTATCTCAGCCAGGACCGCAACCTCTCCGCTCGCCTGATGCTGGAGACCGAGCCTGAGATCATGTTCACCTATCTCGGTCAAACGGAGCAATGGGCCGATAACGAACTGTTCCGCCTCATCGACCACCCGGTGGGTCCGCTACGCAGCCCGCGGCGCTTGCGACGCCATCTGCTCAACGTTGTCGCACGTGTGCGTCATGGCAGGCTTGAGGTGGCATGGCATTTCAGCCGCAACATCCACCAGCTGGCGACGATTGAGAACGTCGCTGCTGACTTCATCGCCGCATTGCGCACCGTCCTGGACGCAGGCCGCAGCGACCTCGAAGTTCGCCGCGCCAGCGCGGGCAGCCGGAACCCTCAGGTATATCTGGAGGCGAGGTTGGGCTGACGAGCGACGGCCCTGCCGGCGTGAAGCCGCGTGCGCCGGCGGAGCCGCCCTTTATCGGCCGAATACGCGAATTCACATCAGGTGGAATCGATCATGTATGCCTCGGAACGATCGATAGAATGGAATAACCGAGTATTCGAGCGATTAACCAGCCTGTCGATTCGCGGCGATTACACGCCGTTCGGACTGTTCGACTGGCCCGACCACTTGCCGGACGAGGAGTGGTGGATGTCACCCGAACTCCTATCGGTCCATGACACCCCTTTGATGGAGCAAGTCGACGAAGCCACGCTCAAGCGACTAAGCAAATGGGAGAGCATCAATTTCTACAGCTTAAATGTGCACGGCATCCGCGAGCTATTGATAGAGGTGGTGCGTCGCATACATTCACTCGGCTTCGAGGAACCGTCGGAGTTCTTTCATCGCTTTATCGGCGAAGAAAACGATCACATGTGGTTCTTCGCACAATTCTGTCGCCGCTACGGTGGCAAGATTTACCCGAACCGCATGATCCCGCTTGGTTCGGAGGCGAATGATTCTCAGCTCGAGTCATTCCTCGTCTTTGCCAGGATATTGATCTTCGAGGAGCTCGTCGATCACTTCAATCGCAGGATGGGAAAGGACGAACGGCTGCATCCGCTGATCCAGAACATGAATTGGGTGCATCATGTCGACGAATCTCGACATATAGCCGGCGGCCGCGAAATTGTGAGGCAGCTCCATCGGGATTTGCGGCCCCTGAAAGCCGACCGGTTGCGCGCAATGAGCGACTATCTGCGGCGCTATATGGCGGCGGTGCTGGAGGCGCTCTACAATCCGCGCGCGTATCGCGACGCGGGGATGCCGGGGCCACACCAGGTGCGGCGCGACCTCCTTGGCGCCCCCGGCCGCGTCCGGCATCACCGTGCATTTATCGCCAAAATCACCCAGTTTCTATTGGCCAACGACATCCTGATGGAGGAGGCAAGCGCATGACCATGCGCACGGGCCGCGATGACGGGGTTTCCGAGCTTTGGAGATGGCTGCAAGGCCATAATCCCGCTGCTGCCCAGCTGGCATTGGATCTCGATCTCGATCTGATCGAGACCCGCATTCTGAGATCGCTCGACTTTATGAATTTTATCCTCTTCATCGAAGAACTGTCCGGCATCGATATCGAAATCAATAACAACAACGGGGCGCTGATCGACTCGCTGCGGACTTTGCGATCGATCCGCGACAATCTTCTGAAACGTGAGGCACAGTGATGAAGTCAGTTTTCCTTCCGGGCGAGGATTTCCGGGTCGATCGCGGTCTTGCGACGCTCGGGCCGGAGATGTTGAGGCTGCGCGCGGCAGTCGACGCGCGGTTCGTCACTTGGGCGGAGAAAAGCGGCGCGGTGGCAATGGCGTTCCCGCCGTTGCTCAGCGTCAACGACCTCGAGGCTTTCGACTATTTTCAGAATTTTCCGCATTTGGCGCTGTGCGCCGTGCCGCTCGCCGCGCAATCGATCAACGATGTGCGCATCGAGGCAAGACCGCTTGGCACCATCGACCAAGGGCATCTTTGTCATGCGCAACACGTGCTGCCCTCCGCGGCATGCTATAATGTCTATCTCCACCTGCGGGGCAGAACCATTGAGGAAACGTTGTACGTTACCACTGCGGCTTCATGCTTCCGCAACGAGGTCGAGTTTACCGGATTGGAACGGCTGTGGGGCTTCACGATGCGTGAGATCGTATGCATCGGTAACCGCGAGGCGGCCGAAGCCCATCTCACTGTATTCCAGCGACGGATCAGCGAATTTGCAACCGAACTGGAACTGGCCATCACGCGCCAGACTGCGACCGATCCCTTCTATCAGCAGCAGGACGCGCGCGCTTTGATGCAGCGGCTGGCGCCGGTCAAGGAGGAATTCGTCTATGGCGATCGGGTTGCGGTCGCTTCGCTGAACATTCACCGCAACTTTTTCGGCGAGCGTTGCTCGATCCGAACTGCCGACGGCGGCGCGGCCTTCACGAGCTGCGTCGCGTTCGGGCTCGAACGATGGCTGCACGCGCTGCTGGACCGATATGTCGAACCGGCCGCGGCACTGGCAGCCTTATCGACGACTGCCTAGGACGAGTGATCGCCTCCGCGCAGCGAACCCCGATTGCAATCCTAATCCAGATTTCCCAGGGACGGGCGCACGTATTTGCGCCGGTCAGGCAGGACCGCATCACCGAGGAACACCGACCATGACGGGCTTGCTGGAATCCGCAGTTGCCGCAATCCGCGCCGAGATGGCACGTACCAAGTTGGGCGTTTCCGATATCTTCACGACTGGGCAGCGCATCGCGGAGCTGGCGCAACGGTTTGTCGCCGATCCGGACCCCGATGTTCCCACGCAGCGGATAGCGGTAATCGGCAGTCTCACGACGGATTTTCTGGTCCGCGGCATTGCCTGTGCGGTGGTTCAGGAAGGTATTCTGCCCGTCATCTATGAGGCGCCATTTGGCAGCTATACGCAGCAGGTGCTCGATAGGGGATCCGGTCTGCACCGGTTTCATCCCAATCTCGTGGTTATCGCGCCGGATTGGCACGTCACGGTCGACGGGATCACCATCGATACGCCCGCCGCCGTGGTCGCCGAGCTGACGGCTGCCAAGGCGCACAGTTTCGCGCAATTGTGGGATATCATCGAACACGAACTCGGTGCACGCGTTCTGCAGCATGTACTGGTGCCGCCGGTGTATCGCTTCTGCGGGATTGCCGAGCGTCTGGCGCCGGCCTCCCCGAGAAACCAAGTCCTGGCGCTCACGCATGCCTTGCTGGAGGCCGGCCGCGGCCGGGTGTCTTGGGTAGAGATGGACCGCCTCGCCGAGCAGGCGGGGGCCTCCGAGTTCGCCGACGAGCGCAGCTATTTGCGGGCCAAGCTGCCGTTCGGCCTTGCAGTGCTGCCTGATTACTTGCCGGCATTCCGCGCGGCATGGCGGTGCGCCACCTCCCGGACGAAGAAGGCGCTGGTGCTCGACCTGGACAACACGCTCTGGGGCGGCATCATCGGCGACGATGGCGTGGCCGGCCTCGCACTCGGGCCGGGCAGTGCGGCCGGGGAGGCTTTCGTAAGCTGGGCGCGCTATCTCCAGCAGCTAGCCGCCCGCGGCGTGGTGCTCGCCGTATGCAGCAAGAATAACCCGGAGATCGCGATCTCGGTATTCGATCACGAGCACATGGTGCTGCGGCGATCCGATTTCGCTGCCTTTCACTGTTCCTGGAACGACAAGGCGTCCGGGCTGCGCCAAATTGCGAGCGAGCTCAACCTAGGATTGGAAAGTCTCGTCTTCGCCGACGACAACCCGGCCGAGTGCGAACTTATCCAGACGGCGCTGCCCGATGTCGGCATCGTGCATCTGGGCGCCGATCCGACGCGGTTCATCGAGCGCCTGGACCGCGGCCAGTGGTTCGATCTGCCGCAATACACCGCCGAGGACACCGGCCGCGGCGCCGCATATGCCGCCCGGGCGCAGGCGCAGGCGGAGCGGAACGCCGCCGCAGATATCGACTCGTATTTGACCGGTTTGCGAATGGTCGCTGCTTTAGGCAGAGCGACCCCGTCGGACCTGCCGCGCCTGGCGCAAATGGAGCAGAAGACCAATCAGTTCAATCTGACGACGCGACGCTACAGCGAGGATGCGCTCGCAGCGCTGCTGCGGCACGATGATGCGATCGTGCTTAGGCTGCGCCTCTACGATAAGTTCGGCGATCACGGGCTGGTGGCGAGCCTGATTGCGCTCCACGAAGGAGACGCGCTGCGCATCGATAGTTGGGTTATGAGCTGCCGCGTGTTTTCCCGCACGGTCGAACAGTTCATGATGAGCCGACTGGTTGAAATCGCCTGTACGCTGCCGGTGTCGCGCATTGTCGGCGAGTACCTGCCGACGAAGAAGAACGGCGTAGTGGCGGACTTATTCTATCAGCTCGGCTTCAAGAAACTTCCAGGGGGCGCGTTTTGGGAATTGGCGCTCGCCGACTGGGTGGCTGTGCTTAAGTTCAACCACTTCATTGGCGCGGCGCCCGCCGAACAAAGCATGACGAGCGCTCCCGCCCCGGCGGCTGTTGCGCCGTTGGCGCTCGATCGGCGCAGTGTCTAGCAGGTTGCGGCGGGCCGGTGGACGGAACACTTCGATGGCGGCGGAGTACGACTACATCATCATCGGCGCGGGTTCCGCCGGTTGCGTTCTGGCCAACCGCTTGTCGGAGGACCCGCGCATACAGATCCTGCTCCTCGAAGCGGGACCGCCCGACAGGTCGATATGGATCGACATCCCTGCTGGCCTGATAAGGCTCCTCAACGATCCCAGATACAATTGGAGCTTTAACACAGAGCCGGAACCCAATCTCGGAGGGCGCATTGTACCGGTCCCTCGCGGCAAGACGCTGGGCGGATCCAGCGCTATCAACGGCATGGTGTATGTCCGCGGCAATCCGCTGGACTACGACACCTGGGCGCAGCTCGGAAACCGCGGCTGGTCTTACGATTCGGTACTGCCGTACTTCAAGAAGTCCGAGCATTACGAACCAGGCGGAGACGAGACGCGGGGCCGCGGTGGCCCTCTCAACGTCGCTGTCCTGCGTGAGCCGTGCGAGCTGTGCGACGCCTTTATCGCGGCCGCCATAGCCGAGGGATTTCGCCGTAACCCCGACTACAACAGCGGCGACCAGGAGGGCTTCGCTTATTTCCAGGCGACGCAGAAAAACGGTCGACGTTGGTCGGCGGCCCGCGCCTTCCTCGATCCGGCGCGGCGTCGGCCGAACTTGCGGATAGAAACCGGCGCGCTCGCGATCCGCATCATTCTCGACGGCAAGCGCGCCGTCGGCGTTGCCTACGCGCATCGTGGCCGACTGTATGAGGAGCGCTGCGGCCGCGAAGTCATCGTCGCGGCTGGCGCGGTGAAGTCGCCGCATCTGCTGGAACTGTCGGGCATCGGCAACCCGGCAATCCTGAAGGCGGCCAGCCTGCCGGTGCAGCATGCCTTGCCGGGCGTGGGGGAGAACTATTGCGACCACTTCGCGCCTCGCATGAACTGGCGCGGGAAACTACCGATTACGCTCAACGAAAAGACTCGCGGCGCCGCTCTGGCGCGCGAGGTCGTGAAATATTGCCTGCGCGGGCGGGGCGTGCTGACGTTCACCGCGGTGCTGGCGGTCGGCTTCGTGCGGACGCGGCCGGAGCTGGCGGTGCCCGACGTACAGCTTGCCTTCAGTCCGGCGAGCTATGCTGACCCGCAAGTGCGCGCGCTCGACCGCGAGCCCGGCATGACGATCGCGGTCTACCAATGCCGTCCGGAATCGCGCGGCTCAATCCATGCGGTCTCGCCCGATCCCGGTGCCGCCCCGGCGATCCGGGGGAATTTTCTGGCCGACGAGACGGATCGGCAGACGCTGCTCGCCGGCATGCGCATGGCGCGTCGCATCGTCGGCAATCCGGCGCTCGATCGCTATCGCGCCTATGAGATGACCCCCGGCGAGGCCTGCGGAAGCGATGATGAATTGCTCGATTTCGCACGGCAGCAGGGACAGACCGTCTATCACGTAGTTGGGACGTGCAGGATGGGGCGGGACGCGATGGCCGTCGTCGACGACAAGCTGCGGGTGTGCGGCATGGCGAGGTTGCGGGTTATCGACGCGTCGATCATGCCGACGCTGGTGTCCGGGAACACTAATGCGCCTGTCATGATGATCGCCGAGAAGGGCGCGGATCTCGTAAAGCAAGCGGCGTCCTATCCGGCAGCCCAGGTGGTTTGAGAAGGATCGCTGGCGGCGTGGTCGCCCGCAGCGGGGAGTGGACTGATGGAATTCGACCATATCGGAGTTATCGTGGAGGATCTCGCCGGTGGACGCGTGCTGTTGCGCGAAGCGTTCAGGATTCGGCAGTGGACGATCGAGTTCCGCGACTGGCAAATCGGCGTCGCGGTGCAGTTCGGCCGAGACAATTCCGGAATCTGCTATGAGATCGTCGCTCCGCTGTCTGATTCGAGCCCGGTTTCACGGGCGTTGCGAGACCGCGTGCATACCCTCAACCATGTCGCCTATCGGGTTTCGGACCTCTCGGGTGCGGCGCGTCGGCTGATCGATAGTGGCTTCATTCCGCTCGGCGCCCCGATCTCGGCCATCGCGTTCGACAATGCCCCGATCCAGTTCTTCCTTTCGGAGAATCGGCTGCTATTCGAGCTGATAGAAGCTCCGGCCCACCGTCACGCCTACACGCAGCATCTCTAGCGCCAGTTAATGGACCAGATGGTTGGCAACGGCGAGCGCGCTCAATGTACAGCCGCAAAGTTTTCAGCAAGTGGGGTTCTCCGCGCCACTAGCGGCACTTCGATCGGCACGACCCGAGCTACGAACAGGAGCAAAGGATGGCATTTGTTTCTCGTGTATTGAAGCCGTTCGCTGCCGGACTTTACCTCTCGTTTCTGTTTCGCGTGATCAACGCCCTGATCGCCTCGCATCTATCCGAGGACCTCGGCATTGGCGCGGCCGGGTTGGGGACCATGACCTCGATATTCTTCCTCGCCTTTGCCGCCTCGCAGCTTGTAGTTGGCAAACTACTGGACCGCTTCGGTCCGCGCCGCGTCCAGGCCGGTATGCTGCTCATCGCCGCCTTGGGCGTAGGACTTTTTTCGATCGGCCGAAGCCTATGGCTGTTGACCTTGGCGCGCGCGCTGCTGGCGATCGGCGTTTCAGCCAGCATGTCATCCGGGGTGAAGGCGATCGTGAGTAGCCTTCCCAAAGAGCGAATTTCGCTTGCCAACGGCTGGATGCTGGCTTTTGGCGCTCTGGGCGCGATAAGTGCCACCGGCCCGGCAAATGCCGTCATGCAGTGGATGGACTGGCGCGGGCTGTTGGGCCTTCTCGCGCTCCTGACGCTTGCCGTCAGCGCCCTGATTTATTTTGTCGTGCCCGAAAGCCAGTCGTCTGCCCGGCCGGGATCAACAATTGTGCGGATGCCGCTGCGGCAGATTTACAGCAATCGTGACTTCCTGTGTATCGCGTTGGTGAATTCGTTGTCGATTGCGGTCCCGTGGGCGATGCAAAGTCTGTGGGCTGCGCCGTGGCTGAAGGAGGTCAACGGCTACGATCATCCGATGATTGTCAATGTCCTGTTCGTCATGAGCTGTACCCTTTGTGCGGGCAGCATGCTCTTTGGCAGCGTGGCCGACCGTCTGGGTGTGCGCGGCATTGCCACCCAAACGGTATTTGGCGTAGCGGTCGCGGCCCTTTTAGCAGTCGAGATTCTGATCTTGTCGAGCGCGCCGCTACCCGCCTACGTCCTCTGGGGCATGCTGAGCCTCTTTGGCGGTCTCCCCGCGCTTGGCTTTGCCATCATGAGCGAACTCTTTACAAAGGAAATTATCGGTCGGATCAGCTCTGCTCTCGTCATGATGAATTTTGGTATCACCTTTTTCGTGCAGTCGGGTATGGGCTTCATCCTTTCTCTGTGGCCTCACCCCTCTGTCGGCCCCACGCCGCGCATTGCCTTCGAGATCGCCTTTGCCGCGCCATGCGCGTTGCAAGTTATGGCTTTCGCCTGGTTTTTGTGGCGTGGCGCGTCTCGTCGCAAAGCGACCGCGCAGGTGCCCTGGCTGCGGACCGCTGCAATCGAAGGCGATAGCGAAATTCTTCCTCCTTAGCGCAACCATGCGCGGGGTAACACGATGATCGGATTGCAGGAAATGCGGGCGCTCGCGCGGGATCTGATCATTCGGGATACCGACAATGGTGCCGTCGCCGGCTTCCCCGCCCGCCGCCGCACCGGCGACGCACTCACTCACGTGCTGAAATAGCGCGCGGGAGGCGCCCGAAGGGGGGCAGCGCCGGTATGTGATCGGCCGCCACGGGTCGCCTGGA
>Ga0182037_10001032_pt1 | contig 14415 bp, 15 predicted proteins | sample sta12Cox44000082_FD_125974 | JGI IMG/M metagenome (GOLD analysis project Ga0182037, IMG submission 125974) | Lab enrichment of tropical soil microbial communities from Luquillo Experimental Forest, Puerto Rico - statoxic.12C.oxic.44.000.082 | ecosystem: Environmental > Terrestrial > Soil >... | reverse complement strand
TTCAGTTTTAACTTTGTAACTTTTTTAACCTTTTAACGATTTTGACATGGAACTCTATTTTCTGAGACACGGCGAGGCCGATTGGCCGAACTGGAGCAAAGCCGATGACGAACGTCCGCTGACCAAACGCGGCAAAAAAGAAATCCGCGACGTCGCGAAATTTCTCGCGCGCCTGAAGGTGCGACCGAACTTGATCGTTACGAGTCCACTGCCGCGCGCAGCGCAAACCGCCGAGATCGCAGCCGATTATTTGAAACCGAAATTGCGGAAGGATGAATTGCTCGCCCCCGGATTTGGGATGAGCGAGCTGCGAACTGTGCTCAAGCGTCACCACGCAAAAGTCTTGATGCTGGTCGGTCACGAACCGGACTTTACAAATGTCATTTCGGAATTGACCGGCGCTGCGCTGAAACTTTCCAAAGCGGGCGTTGCGCTGCTCGATGTCAATCCAGAGTTTGAGGAAGGAAAACTTCTCTGGCTTTTCCCGCCAAAATTGGCGCGCAAAGCGAAATAATGAGATTTTGTAGGGGAAGCTGACAGGTTCCCATCTAAGCGTCGGAGCGCTATCAGCGTCCCTACAGTGAAGCAAGCTCGCGAGCGAAAACGCTAAGTGACGAGCGCTTTCGCCAGCGAGTGCGATGATTTTCCTTCCCACTCTTGGAGCCAGCTCATGACGCGAGAACCGAAATCGCGCGGGCGCTCCGCGAAGAAGTGTTCCGCCAGCTCCGCCGCGCCCCGCTGCAGATCGCTGTGGCTGACTTCAATCACGGCGAGGAGCTTGTGTCCTTCGCGTTGCCATTCCGATTTTCCATGTTCGCTCCGCAATCTGTCTCCGAGGAAACTCAAGTCGTGCGCGCGACCGAGCAGATCGCCTAACGAACGCAGGTCATCGCTCAGGGTCTTAAGCACGACTGGGTTGATCGGCCGGAGGATGCGTAATTGATACCAAAGCGTTTTCGCCCTGGACCTGAACGCGTGAAAATTTTCGGTGGTCGGATTTGCTGTTGCTTTTGCAAGCGCTTTTCGTGCCTGCTTGTAGCTGGCCTGCACAGCGCCGCAGATCTGCCTAGAGTTAAATTGGTCGAGCGTCCAGTGATCGATAGCTGAACCTGCCTGCTCCAACAGGGGGACCGCCTGTGTTTGCCACTCTGCGAACGCGGCTATGAAATTTTCCAGCTCCATGGTGAGCATCACCTCAAGTTTTCCGTAGGCGTTGCGGCCATGCCGTTGGGTGGCTTCTTCAAGTTGTCTCACCGTCTGCAAACGCACTTCCGCATCACGAATTTCTGAAGTCAGCCGCCCGACATCGCGCAGGCAACGGTCTTGCTGCTTGAACAAGCCGCGTCCGATTTCTTTGCGTACCAGCCTTAGGGCTGCACGCGTTTTTTTCAAATGTTTGCGGGTTTCGTGCACTGGCGTGTCGTTGGACTTTTTTTCCTCTTTGGCAATGGCGATCGCCCCTTCAATCTGTTGCCGGCAAATCCGACGAAGGTTCTCGTCCAGAGTTTCGCGATGCTTCAATTGGTAGCTCATGGCTGATTCATTCGCGGGCCAGTCTCACATTGCTGTAACGTTTTTCGCCAGTGATCTCACGCCCAAACCAGCGTGGCGGTTTGAATTGGCGGCAGCTCGCATGGCTTGGAAATTCTACTTCAGCCACCATCAAACCATGATTGCTGCCGTGATAAATGTCGATCTCAATCTTAAGATTTTTCCACGGAATTTCGTAGCGGGTTTTGCGCAATCGCCGCCCGACCGTGGCTGGCCAGAGCGTGGCAAATTGCTTCGGGCTCAGCCGGATCTCGCGTTCTTCTCTCGCCGCCGCCCGTCCGACCTTGAAGGTAAGGAAAGCTGTTTTTCTTTTCTTGCGCAAGCGAACGTGCCGCCCGCCCGGTTCATTCGCCAGATAGCCCTGGGCGATTCGGAAATGCCTTGAACGCAAGATCTCCAAAGGCAATCGCTTGATCAAAAATTTCCGTTCGATCTCGCGCGACGAGACGTGGTGGGGCCGGCGCATGGCGTCGATTCAAACGTTTCTTGAGCGAATCGCCAACAATTATTCGCCAGAAAAATCCACATTTTCCGAATGCGGCTGGAAATATTTCTTCGTGGTGCCGATGATCTTTTCCGGCGTCATCACCATCTGCTTTATCTTCGTGGCATGGATTGCTGGAAAGCCGTAAGCAACGCGCCAACCGCGATCGGACGCGCAGAAGAATCGGAACCGGCCGCTCCTTCGTGAACGCAACCTGATCGGCTTTCAATCGCAGTTTACGCAAACGCCGGTCTTATGGTTTCGCGGAGGCTGCTGGCGAAGCCGCCGGTGGCGCGCTGCCAGCTGGCAACACGCCCGCGCCGGAATCCCGCGCAGGGGAAACACCGGGCGAAGTTTGAACAGGCGAAGTCGCCGGTGACGAAACTGGCGAAGATTTCGCTGCTCCAGGCGCAGGAGAAGTTGGCGTTGCGCCAGGGTTTTTCATCAACTCTCGCCGGAAGGCGCTGCCAGCAGTGCTTTTGTGCGCGATAAGGATCGACAAGGCAAACGTCAGCACGAAAAAAATCCCGGCCAGCCATGTGGTGAATTTCACCAGGACGTTGGTCGTCTGCGCGCCGAATATATTCTCCGTGACCCCGCCGCCAAATGCAGCGCCCAGGCCTTCGCTCTTTGGCCGCTGCATCAGGATCACCAGCACCATGAGCACCGATACGAGCACAAAAAGGACTAGCAACAGGTTGATCAAAAGGTTCATTGGGACGCGAAATATCGCCGGTTAATAACGAATGTCGAATCACGAATGGCTTCGCCACGTTAAAATCGTTGAAGCGCTCAAGCGTTGAACCGGAAGTCCGATGTAACGATTTAACAATTTAACGAATCACGGTGGCCTTCCTATCCTGCTATTTTGATCCGGTCCCAAATCGCATCCATCTCAGCAAGATCGACATCGCCGAGCCGTTTGCCGTGCCTGCGCAGCTCATCTTCCAGTCGATTAAATCGCGCTACAAATTTGTCCGTGGCTTTCTGCAACGCACTTTCTGCATCTATCCTGCATTTCCGCGCCAGGTTAACGACCGAGAAAAGGACGTCGCCAATCTCATCTGCCACGTGGGATGCGCTTTCAGCGGGTCGTAGATGGGCAGGATGCCGATGCCACGTCGCAATCGCTTCTTTCATTTCGCGAAGTTCTTCTTCCACTTTCGCAATTACGTCGCGCACTTCGGTCCAATCAAAATTTACCCGCGCCGCCTTCGATTGCGCTTTTTGCGCGCGCATCAACGCCGGGAGCGCCCTGGGCAAACTGGCCAGATAATGTGAATCGGTCTTTTTCTCTTCGCGCTTGATTGCTTCCCATTGTTTGAGCACGGCGCCGGAATCCCGCGCGTCGCTGGTTCCGAACACATGCGGATGTCGCCTCACCAGTTTGTCAGAAATTTCCTGGAGAATGTTGTCGATGTTGAAGCGCCCGGACTCCTGGGCGATCTCGGCGTGCATGACGACCAGCAGCAACAGATCGCCCAGCTCCTCGCGAAAATGCGCGTCGTTTTTCTCGCGCGCGGCTTCAGCCACTTCGTAAGCTTCTTCAATTAAGGCAGGCAGCAGCGATTCGTGCGTCTGCTCCCGGTCCCATGGGCAACCTCCAGGGGCGCGCAGTTTTGCGACAATCTTACAGAGCTTCCGAAAGCGATTGCTCGTTGATTGATCCATTTGGAACCAATCAAACATCAAACCCCGAACATCAAACGTTCCTTAAATCCGCCACAGCGAACGGTGCGTGCCGAACTCGGAGATTTCGCCGGAGGATCGTTTGCTGACGTAAACGGTAATTGAAATCACGCTGATAAAAGTGCCGGCAAAGACCAGCGCCACCAGCCACGACGGGATATGCCCGATGCGTAGGGCATGGTAAAATGAGACGAAATCGTTAATCGGCGCACTGGCGTGCAAGAATATTTTCGTCAGCCACGCTACCAGGATCAGGATGAAAATGAATATGTAATTGCGTTTCAACCGACGCCCGATCGCCTCCAGCTTGGTGATCTTGAAGGAGGGCAAAATCAGATCTTCGCACACGAGTTTTTTCCATTCGCCCTGAAGCATCTCACGGTTTTCCATCACCATCGGGACGAGAAAATGCGCTTCGAGCATGCGGAGGCGAGCGCGGAAGGCGTCGTAAAAACGATAGCGCCGCGCTTCAATCCAGAGCAGTACCCAAACAATGGCCAGATTGAAAAAGAAAATTATGTGCGGCACTTCGCGGGTCGAAAATGCGATGGTAATAATGGCGGTGCTGCTGGTAATTGCCCAGTTTGTAGTTACGTCCAGCCGTTGCCGCCAAACCATGATCCGCCCCATCTCGCCGCGATAAAAATGCGACATCGCATTGACATAGCCCGGGTCGTAAATGCTGCGCTGAAAAGAGACGGTCCGCTCTTCCTTTGGGGCCACTACTGTGTCTTGGGCTGCCACGATTTTAGGTGCGGCAAGCGGTGCGCTTGCTCTACAATTACTGGATAACTGGCTTTGCCGGATAATCCAATAAATCTCTCTCTGTCCAATGGCCATCGCCCTTTCCGATCTTCTCGATGAAAAGCAGGTAATCCTGCGGCTGCGCTCGCGAAAACTGCCGAATGCGCTACGCGAGATTATTCAGGTGCTCACGAAAAGTCGAAAGATCGACGATGCAGAAAGATTTCTCGAACAAGTGCTCGCGCGTGAACGGGAACACCCTAGCGCGGTCGAAAATGGTGTCGCGTTTCCTCATGCGCGCAGCGATTTGGTTGATGAAATCATTATCGGTATCGGGCGCAGCCGCGCCGGGATTCCGATTGGCGCAGATCAACAGCGTGCGCGATTGATTTTTGTAATCGGGGTTCCGGAACGCTTGGTGAACGATTATTTGATTTGCGTCGGCACGCTGGCGCGCCTGGTGAAGGATGAAGCCGTGCGATCGAGCCTGCTCCACGCCGAGACGTCCCGCGAATTTATCGACGCGCTGACGAGCAGCTCCGTAGCCGCATCTCTGTGAGACGCGCGACCAACGGCTTTACCACATTACATCGTCGCCTCGCACCCGCCTTCGCGCGGCTTCGGCGCGGCAAGCAGCGAGGCGGCTGCGTCAGCCCAGTTACGCCACAACGCGCCCGTCTTCGATTTCGCCCACTAGAACGACAGCCGATTTGCTCCCGCGACGTCGCCGGCGCAAACAGTTGCGGCTAGCTATAGTCGGGCGGCGGCATAGTCGTTGAGGTTTTCCTGCGGGATGAGTCCCTGCTGACCCGTTGCCATATTCTTGATTTTCAGTCGTGGCCACTCGTCGCCATAAAGGACCGCGAGCGACGCGCCCGCTTCTTCCGCGGCTTGGAATTGCCGGGCGACTTTTGTCGGCGTGAGAGGGTAATCGACGAGAAAACCGCGGTCGCGCAGTTGCTGGATTTGTTTCAGAGCATCGGCCCGGCGTTCTTCCTTGGCGATGACGACGTAGATATCGATCCTGCGAACCTTCGCAATCGATTTCTCCATGATCTGAGAGACTTGCGGGATTTCCTGGATTAATTCGCTGAGAACGACGTCGCCCATCGCGAAACCGAGCGCGGGCAGTGAGACGGTCCCATCGCTAAGTTGCCCGATTAAATTGTCGTAGCGTCCGCCGCCGGCTATGGCGCGAAATTTTCTGGCGCGATCGAACACCTCAAATACAATGCCGGTGTAGTAAGCGAGACCGCGAACGATGCCGATATCGATCGACACAAAATCCGCCAGGCCGCGCCCGCTGAGGCCGTCGACGAGTTTGCCGAGCTTCTCGCTGTTACCGCCGCTTTTTAAAGTCGTAAAGACTGGGTCGGCGAGTTTGCCGAGTTTCTCAGCCGTTTTCTCGCGCGGTTCGCGCCCGAATTTGTCGATCGCTTGCAGGAATTCATCCCAACGCTCTACAGGCACATCTTTTTCGCGCAGGAAATCAGTCCAGAATTCGCGGTCGCTGATTCGGACGACGAAATCTTTTTCAGTGAGCGCGAACGCACGCAGAAGATCGGTGCAAAGCGCCACAAGCTCGATGTCCGCGGCGAGATCCTTTTCACCGATGATGTCGCAATTTAACTGGAAATGCTCGCGCAATCGGCCGCGCTGTTGTTTTTCGTACCGGAAGAATTGGCCGATGGAGAACCATTTAAGCGGTTTTTTGAATTCGCGTTCGTGCATCGCGACCACGCGGGCTAGCGTGGGCGTGAGCTCCGGGCGCAACGCCACCTCGCGGTCGCCTTTATCGGTGAAATTAAAAAGTTGATCGACAATTTCCGAGCCGCTCTTTTTTTTGTAAAGCTCTGTGGCTTCGAGCGGAGGCCCTTCCCATTCGAGAAAACCGTAGCGACGAGCCACTTCGCGCCAGCGTGCGAAAATGTAATTGCGCCTGGCGCACTCATCTGGAAGGAAATCGCGAAAACCGGGTAAACTTCGCATGGGCATCGCGTTACGTTGGCCTTTCAACGGAGCTGGGTTTACGCCTGCTGAGACGACCGCGCGAGGCTGAATTTACGATATCAGGGCGTAACTGAAGAGACTCCGGCATCAAGGGGCCGGAGATATAAGCGATGGAGAACATCCGTTTAATCAAAGCAGAGGGATAAATATGAAACAAACGAGATTAGTGAAAATATTGACCACGGGCGTGGTTTGCGCCGCAGCGCTGGGCATCGCGCTGGCGCAGCAGACAACGACTACGACGACCACGGACCCTGTGACAGGCACGACAACAACTCAGCAGACAACGACCAGTGCGGCGGGCACGATCGTGACCTACGCGCCGGATTCAGATTATATGATGTTCCGGACAGCACCGGATGTGCCGCCCGTGCGGTACTATTACACCAAAGAGACGAGCGTTGTAGATCCGGAAGGTCGCGTTGTCAGTTGGTCTGCGATTCGTCCAGACCTGCCTGCGACTATCTATTATACAACTGTCGGCGATCGAGTCGTGGTGCGGAAAGTTGTGTTGGCCCGGCCTGTCGTCGTTAAACACGAGGAAACGACTACCACTACAACGACGAGACCGTAAAAGGCAGAAGCGGTTCCCGCCAAATTAAAAGCGCCTGCGGAAAGTACTGCGGGCGCTTTTTTGCAGACGTGGGCCCAGCAATGGCGCGCCGCGGCCGGGTTTCCACCTGCCTCTTTCTCGCGTAAAATTGCAGCCACATGGCTGCATTAAGAAAACAGAAGCCGGATTTGCAGAAGAAGGTGCACGAGGTGCCACACAAGCCTGGTGTGTACTTGATGCGTGATCGGTTTAACCGCGTGATCTATGTGGGTAAGGCGCGCGACCTGCGCAAACGAGTGAGTTCATATTTCCTGCCATCGAAACTGGCGCAGGCCGATTTGAAGACGCGCGCCATGCTGGACGCCACGTGGGATTTTGAGACGCACACCGTTCGCAGCGAAGCGGAATCAGTTTTGCTCGAAGGCAAACTGATCAAGGAATATCGGCCGCGTTACAATGTTTCTTTCCGTGACGACAAACGCTTTCTGGTGGTGAGAGTCGATCTTTCGGAAGAATGGCCGCGGTTTCGACTGGCCCGATTCAAAAAGGACGATGGCAGCCGCTACTTCGGTCCGTACGCGCATGCGGGAGCGCTGCGGCAGACATTAAATTTCATGCGCAAAAAATTCGGGGTCCTCACCTTTGGCCGAGGCGCGCCGACGGAGCGGGAATTGAAATCCTCAACCTATCAGGTACCGATGCGTTTGAGCGAGATCAGCGGCGAACAATACCGCGAGCGCGTCGCTCAGGCGTGCGAGTTCCTCGAGGGCAAGTCACGAGAGATGATCGCTGCCCTCGATGAACAAATGCAGAAGGCCGCCAGGAAAATGGATTTCGAAAAAGCGGCGGAATTGCGGGACATGATCGAAGATTTGCGTGACACCACGAAACCAATACGACGATTCACGCGCGGCAGTTTGCCGAGCACAATCGATCCAATGGCGGATGTGCGTGAACTCGCGGAAGCGCTGCATTTACCCAGCCCCCCGCGCGTGATGGAATGCTTCGACATTTCAAATATTTCCGCGACACACGTGGTTGCCTCGATGGTCTGTTTCCGGGACGGCGTGCCGGACAAGAACAATTACCGGCGCTATCGCGTACGCACGGTCGAGGGACAGGACGATTTTGCGAGCATGGCGGAAGTGGTGCGGCGGCGCTATTCGCGGATTCTTCTCGAAGCGCGAGCGGCTAATGCTGACGCGGCAGAATTTTCCCAAGAGAACGCGTTTGACGCAGTTGAGCGTTGTACGGCAATCGCTTCGGTTGCTGAGTCCCGGGGTGGCAAGCGAAGCGCTTGCCCTACAGCAGAAAGCGAAACGCAAAAGTATGTTCGTCTTCCGGACTTGATCATTGTTGATGGCGGAAAAGGGCAGCTCTCGGCCGCGTGTCGTGAATTGCAGCGGTTAGGCTTGCACGATCTTCCTGTCATAGGCTTGGCCAAGGAACGCGAGGAGATTTATCGGCCCACCCGGGCATTGCCGCTGCGGCTGCCAATGGATTCGCCTGCGTTGCGTTTGCTTCAGCGCATTCGTGACGAGGCCCATCGGTTCGCCAATGCGTATCATCAGCTGCTCATGAAAAAACGCGTCGAAGAAAGCATTCTCGATGATTGCCCCGGTGTAAGCCAGAACCGGAAAAATTTGTTGCTGCGGCGATTTGGATCCGTGAGTCGCCTTCGGAAAGCGACCGTTGAAGAGATTGCTTCTACGCAGGGCGTTGGTCGTAGGCTGGCCGAAGACGTGCACCGATTCTTGCAAAGCCATTGATTTATCCGCAGATGTCGCAGATTAACACAGATTCTTTCAAATGAGGTCAATCTGGGGAAGTGTAGCCTATCAGTGGATCGCCTTGTGGCTCTTTGCGCTGGCGTCGGCAACGCAAGCGCAGACGCTGGCGTCCGTCCCGGCAGTGAGTCCTAGTCCTTCGCCGGAAGAAGAGACGATTGTCCCCACTTTCGAGACGCAAAAACTTGCGCGTACTTATATTCTCGATGTTCCGGCGCCACGTGGGCAGATCACAGACCGCAACGGCGCGCCACTCGCGCAAAACCGGCTGAGTTACAATCTGGTCATCAATTTTCCAACGCCGCTGGATTTTTCGGATCAGCAGGCACTCAGCTACACAAGGGAAAAGATAGATGAAGCAGCGAAATCAATTGGACGCAGATTCCGGATTTCCGATGAGACGATTCTTCGTCATTACCGCAACCGGGGAATCATGCCGTTCGAGATCGCACAGAATCTTAGCCAACAGGAATACGAAAACATCAAGGGCTCGTTGCCGAGCGGCATAATGGTGCGGCCCATTTACGTGCGGATTTACCCTAACGGGAAAATTGCCGGCCAGATTATCGGCTACACGGGAAAGACCGGGCGAAATCCCGACGGCATCGTCGACAACCACGAAACGCTGTGGCCGGAAACGGAAGGACGCGAAGGTCTCGAGCAAACCTTTAACGAGATGCTCACGGGCAAGCACGGCGAATACAAACTCACTTTCGACAAGGACGGTCGAAAGACTTCCGAGAAGCTCATCACTCCGCCTGAGCCCGGGTATAACGTTGTCACCACTCTTGATTTGCATTTGCAGGAACTAGCGGAAAAAGCGCTGGCGGCAAAAGCGAAGCGCGGCGCGATGGTGATTATCGATCCAAACAGCGGCGACATTCTCGCGCTGGCGTCCTGGCCTACATACGATCCCAATGCGTTTATTCCCTCCATCTCGGCCGATCAATTCAAAGCCTTGCAAGACGACAAGGACATTCCCCTTTTGCCGCGCGCGTATCGTTCGTCTTATCCGCCCGGATCAACCTTCAAGATTGCGGTGGGCATCGCTGCGCTGGAAAGCCACGCAGTTTACCAAGACGATCGATACGAATGCGTGCCGGCCTTTCAGATTGGCAACGTCACGTTCCACAATTGGAAAAAGGGCGATCGCGGCGCGCTAAATTTTGTCCAAGCACTAACGGAATCGTGTGACACGTGGTTTTATCAGGTTGGCATTAAGACCGGTTCGGGGCCGATCATTGATTGGGCATTGAAACTCGGTTTTGGCGCGAAGTGCGGTATTCCGCTGCGGGGTGAAGCTGAAGGTCGCATTCCCAACGATGAATACATGAAGGCCACGCACGGCCGCAAAATTCTCAACGGCGACATCGCAAACATGTCAATTGGCCAGGGAGACATCCAGGTGACGCCATTGCAGATGGCGCAAGCGATGGGAGTCATCGCCGATGGAGGAACGTTATATCAAACTCGCCTCGTCCAACAGGTGCAGACTTTTGATAATCAAATTGTGACCGTCTACCAGGTGCGCGCCAAAAGAACGCTGGACCTTTCATCCGGGACGCTAGACCAATTGCGCACCGGAATGATTAACGTAGTGAATGGCGCAGGCGGCACGGCGCATCAGGCCAGTCTCGATAATGTTGAAGTCGCCGGGAAAACCGGCACCGCGCAATGGGGGCCAAAAAACAAGGAGCGCACAGCTGCGTGGTTCGCCGGATTTTTGCCCGCCGACCAACCGCGATATGCATTCGCAACTGTTTATGAGGGCGACGTCGGCAGCAAAGTCCACGGTGGTTCCGCTGCTGCGCCGATGATCGCGGATGTGTTCAAAGAAATTTACAAGGGACAGATGATGGCCCACCGCGAGCAGCGCCGCGCTCGCGAACAACCCGAAATCCGCCGCGCCGAACCGGTGGAGGACGACGACGAATCAGATTAGAGACACGAATTATGCGAATTGACACGAACCTAACAATTTTTGATTCAAACTCGCCTGGGTAAATTCCGGGGAATTAGTGAAATTCGTGTCTATGCCGCCGCAGTTTCCTTCGGCAGGTCCATTGAAAGTCGCCCGCTTCCCAGCTCGCTCGCCGCTACCCATCGCGGCTTTACCTTCTATGTGGCTACTCCCACCAGCTCCATTGTCCCCTTGAACTTGGGCGGATCTTCTTCGATTCCGAAGTTGTCGGAATAAAGCTTGGCGACCTTTATCAGGTCGTCGGCCGTGAGCGGCGGACATTCTGGTGCCTTGGCAAATTCAACGAGTTGTTCTTCGTTGTAAATGTTCGGCAGCGTCGAAGCGACGCGATCGTCCGCGAGCAGCCATAGCAGCGCGGCTTGCCCCAGTGTGCGCTTGGAATTTTCAAGGAACCGCAACTGCGCAACTTTTTTGATTCCATTGAGCAGCCAACTCCGCAGCCGATGGCTGCGATGATCGGTCGGCGGAAACGTCGTTTCGGCAGTGTAATTTCCCTCGAGCATTCCGGACGAATGCGTCACGCGAATGAGGAACATGGTGTCTTTGCCCGCATCGGTCGCCGCTTCGCGAAAGGCACACCCGGGATGTTGCTCGAGCATGTTGTAAATATGTTGCACGCTCGTCATGTCGCGCTCGCGAATGCAATTTGTTCCTTCGTAGAGCCAGCCGATGGCCGGCCCCAACGCGATCCCGTAGTAACGAACTTTTCCTTCGCTCTTTAATTTCTCGAGGGTTGTCCAGAGCGCATCATCATAAACCTGTTCCATCCGGATATTGTGCAGTTGGAGCAGATCGATCCGATCAGTTTTCAATCGCTTCAGCGCTGCATCCGTCGCGCGAGTGACCGCTTCCGGAGAAAAATCCTGCGGAATTTCGCGTTGCCCGCGTCCGCGCGCCTGGCCGTAATGGACAAAATCGTAGCCGACCTTGGTCGCGATCACGATTTCATCCCGCTGGTTTGGAAACGCCTTCGCGATCAATTCTTCGCTCAATCCGTTTCCGTACGTGTCAGCGGCATCGAACAAAGTGATGCCGAGATCGAATCCCTTGTGCATCAGCGCAATCGCTTCGCCCTCGGTAAAATTTCCCCACCACCCGGTTGAAATCGTCCATAGTCCGAAGCCGACTTCGCTGACCGTCAGCTCGGTGTTTTTATAAGTCCGGAAACGCATACGCGCATTTTAGCGGATGAACAGGACGACGTCCAACACCCAAGATTGGCGGAAGAATGGCGATGCCACGTCCGCCATCTGAATTCATGGAAAAAGCAGTTCCTCCGACGAGGTCGCATTGACGATCTGGCCGATATAGGAGCCTTGGCTCTCGTTCGCACCTGCGCAGCGGATGCAAATAACGTAGTCTGCCGTAGAATTGCTGCGTGGGTTGGCGATAAAGATTTCGCCTGCGAACAGCTTGCACGTGCCACTCACCTTCCAAGCGGCGGCAGTTATGGTGAATTAAAGCTGCTCCCATGGTGGGACCCGTTGCGCAGCGATCCGCGTTTCGAAAAAATCGTCACCTCCCTCGCGCCGAAGTAATTCCGACAGCGTACGGGGCTATGTTTACCGCTCAGAATGCCGGCCTTTACCGATGCTCCGGCGTGGCAGGCAGAAGTCGCTGAGACTTTTCAATCCTCTGTGGCCGCCGTGTTCTCTGTGGTAAAATTGGAGTGTGGAACACAAATCAGACGCCGCATTATTGATTGTCGCGCATGGCTCTACCGTGAACCCGGATTCGAGCGTGCCGACGCTGGCCCATGCGGCGGAGATTCGGCGACGAGAAATATTTGCGGATGTCGAGTGCGCGTTCTGGAAGGAGGAACCGAGTCTGCGCGATGCGATCTCCTTGTTCGATCCAGAATTGATCCACGAAGTTCATATCGTGCCAAATTTTATCAGCGAAGGTTATTTCACGCAGACGGTGCTCCCGCGTGAGCTTGATCTGACGGGACGGATCACAAAACGACCCAACGGCCAGATCTGGAAATATTCAGAGCCGGTTGGAAATCACCCGATGATGACGGAGCTCCTGCTCAAGCGCGCATGCGAGGTCGCATCAGGTGCCAGTCCTAGCGAGACCAGCTTGCTGATCGTCGCGCACGGAACGGATTTGAATGAAAACAGCGCCGTCGCAGCGAAACGCGAAGCGGAAAAGATCCGCGCCCTCGGGAAATACCAAGCGGTGCTGAACGTGTACATGGAGGAGCCACCTCTGGTGGCGGAGTGGCGGAAATTGACGAAAACTCGGAACGTAATCGTGGTCCCGTTTTTCATTTCTGACGGCTTGCACAGTTATGAAGACATTCCGAGGTTGCTTGGCATCGTTGCAACGGCGGGCGTTGACCGCGGCAGGTCTGGGTCAGCGTCCCTGGCTACAGCGCATGGCGAAATCTTTCGCCACAACCCTTACAGGATCGACAATCGCTCGCTGTTCTATGCGCCATCGATCGGCACTGATCCCGGTTTTGCCGATATCATTGTCGAGCAAGCGTTGAACGCAAAAAGTTGAAATCGTGCTGGCGCTTGGTTTGTTTTGCGCCAGATTGATTTCCCCGCAAATGAAGGAGACAACGTGCAAGAAGCTGCAGGAGATCGGAGCGTTTGCGTTGGCTGGCGGGTGCACCCGAAAACGAATGAACCAACTGGTGGAAATGATTCGCGCCGCGCGCGACTACCGGTGGGTGGCCATTTACAAGATCGTCAAGAATGAATTTGTGATCATGGCCGAAACCGGCAACGAGCCGCCGACGTATCCGCGGTTTCCCGTTACGCAGGGGCTGTGCGCTGCGGCGCTGGAATCGGGCAAGCCGATTATCGTGGGCGACGTGCACAAGGACGTGCGTTATCTGCCCACCTTCCACACCACGCGCTCTGAAATCATTGTGCCCATGCGAAACAACCACCGCCACATCCTCGGTATGCTCGATGCCGAGAGCGATAAATTAAATGCGTTTGGCGATGAAGATCGACAATTTCTGGAACGCGCTGGCGGGTTGATCGCGCATTGTTTGCATTAGCGGATGCGGGACACAGACATCTTGCCTGACGCGCTCTTAGTGGAACGTGCCAGATGGCCTTTCCCGCCTCTCCCCTCGGAGAAGGGGAGAGGACTAAGGTGAGGGGTTCGAAACGTGTCTGCGTGCTGCGGGGATTGACCCTCACCCTCCTCCTCTCCCTGACTTGGACTTGGGAGAGGCGACCCGTTAGCGTTTGAAAATTCGAGCTGCGAACTGACCACCGCTATTCTCACCATGTCCGACTCCACCGACAAGCTGCTTGAGTCTGCACTGACTGCCCCGTTTCACGTTGGCCAAATTCTGGTTCAGGAAACGAGCACCGGTGGGTTCACGCTCTACCATCGCGATGACAAAGCAGCGGATCAATTGAAGATATTTCGAAGCGCAGAAGACGCGATTGAAATTGCGAAATACGACGACGCTGGAAACTATCGGCCGCTTAAAACCGCGCCCAACTTGCGCGAGGGTTGGCGACTGGAGCTTCAAACGCTAGAGGATCTGAGACGCGGGCTGGATTATTTTTATCCCGGACGACTCGCGGTGTTCGCTGCCTGGAAAAGCGATAAACTCCAAACCACACCGTTGCGGGAAACGTTGGAT
>Ga0182037_10001030_pt1 | contig 14420 bp, 14 predicted proteins | sample sta12Cox44000082_FD_125974 | JGI IMG/M metagenome (GOLD analysis project Ga0182037, IMG submission 125974) | Lab enrichment of tropical soil microbial communities from Luquillo Experimental Forest, Puerto Rico - statoxic.12C.oxic.44.000.082 | ecosystem: Environmental > Terrestrial > Soil >... | reverse complement strand
CCGCGGCGGCAGGTTGATGACGAGACGCCGGATTTTGCCTTCACGCACCGCCGCGAGCTTTGCGGCGATGACCTCGATGTGCCAGCCCATCGCAAAGCACGTCCGCGGGTTCAGCTCGCGGAAGCAGCGCTGCGCAAAGCCGACAAAATCGCGCCGCAGCAGCGCGCGGTATTCGTCGAGGCTCAGCGTTTCAGAGGAAGTTTTCACCACAGAGGCACTGAGGAGACAAAGGATGCACGAAGATAATAGAAAATAGTCCAACCCTTCTTGTCATCCCGGCGGAGGCCGGGATCTACCTCTGCCATGGACACCGGCCTTCGCCGGTGTGACGAGAGTAAAGCCGGAGGCATCAATTCTTAGGAACCATCGGAGAAGCAGTTGGTCGGACCTTGTGATTCCTCCGTGCTCTCTGTGTCTCTGTGGTGGATCTTCGCGAATTCGATCCGCCGCAGGCGGGCCAGCAGGTTGTCGACCACCTCCTCGTCCGCCGCAGTGAGGCGAGGCGGCTCGGGCGGCGATGCCCTGCCGGCCCGTTTCTCGATATCCTGCAGCGACGAGCCGGTGATGGTCGCGACCGGCGGCGAGAGCCGCCGCATCACCAAGCGCGAAGCGGTCGTCGCGCAGCTCGTCGACAAATCGGCCGGCGCCGATCTGCCAATTGGAGACCGGGACCTTATATCATAAATCGATAATTGTCAATTTATGAATGAGCAATTCCGGCCATGACCGCGTTTCCCTGCCGTTTCCCTGCCGCATGCCCGGCAGGGAACATACTGTCCCTGCCAGGCGAAGCTTTGCTAGGCCAGCAACCTTTTGGCCGGAAACAATTTTATGGCGCCGGGAGACCGATTTTCGGCCGCGGCGGCGGATTTTTTCCCTGTGTTTTCCCGTGCGGCAGGGAAGATGGCGAGGCCCCGTGAGGTGAGGTCAGCCCCTTTCTACCGTCCGGATCCGAGGCGGCGGGTGGGAAGACCGGGAAGCGCGCGCTCCTGTTCGGATCGCGCTCGGCCCTCGGTTCCTCTCAGCAGACCGCGACCTCCGGAGACGGCATCGTCAGGATCTCCGGACTCTTTCTTGAGTGCCTGCGCGCGCTCGCGGCGCAGCTCCTCGATACGTGTGCGGATCGTGGTAAAGTCGTCGGCAGCGCGGGGTCGGTTCACGTTCCCTCTCCTTAAAATTTGGTCGGGCGCCGATGCGGCGCGAGCGGTTTCTTCGGTTGGGTGGTGGCGCCGAGGAGGTCGGCTGTCTCAGCCTCGCGCATCGGCGGGTGGCGAAGCAAGCGAAAATCACGGCGCCGAGTCAAGGAACCAGACGCTCAGTCCTCATGTCATTATGAGCTTGCATTGATCGGGAACGTGGGCCACCTGGAATTCGCCGGTTCTGGCGACGCATTGGAAGCCGAGGGGCCGGGCGGGAGGCGACTAGACGATGGCCACGCTTGACGACATTGTTTCGGCAGCCGCGAAGGTGTTCCGGACCAAGGGCTATCATGCGGCCACCGTCCGGGATATCGCCGAAGAAGTCGGCATCCTAAAAGGCAGCCTCTACCATCATTTCGAGAGCAAGGAGGCACTGCTCTACCTCGTCGTCAAGGAGCCGATCGCGCAGCTGTACCGCACGATCGCCGAGATCGCGGCGGCCAAAGCGCCGGCCTCGGAGAAGCTGCGGCGGGCGATCTCTGCCCATCTCGAAGCGTTCGACCGTCATTATCCCCACCTGTTTGTCTATCTTCGCGAGCGCGAGGCCGTGAAGCGCCGATTTCGCGAAAAGATCGGGTTTTCGCCCAAGGAATATGAGCGCTGCTGGCAGCAAATCCTTCGCGAGGGCATCGAGAGCGGCGAGTTTCGTCCGGACCTGGACATTCAGGTGGCCTCGTACGGCCTGTTGGGAATGCTGAACTGGCTCTATAAATGGTACGATCCGAAGGGGCGCCTCAGCGTGCAGGAAGTCGCCGAACAGTTTACAGCTTTGGCGCTTGCCGGCCTCGCCGCCGATCGACCGCACGGCGCGCGCACAATGCCGAAGCGTGGCGGGCCCAAACCAGCTTGCTGACGCCAGGCCGTAAAAATGATTGAGCGCGGCCCGGCCAACCCCCATTCCGCAGTCCAAACAGAAGGCGCCCGCTACACGGTCACCGTACGCGGGCTCGTCCTGATGTGCAGCATCGGGATCCGCGCACCCGAGCGGGAGCGTCGGCAACGAGTTCGCATTTCGGTCGACCTTGTGGCAGCCGACGCCTTTCCCCGAGAGGACCGCCGACGCGTCATCAATTACGAAAAGATCGTCGCAGCGATCCGTGAAATCGCCCGTGCCGGCCATATCGATCTGTGCGAGGACCTAGCCGAGCGGATCTGTACTGCCTGCTTTGCCGACCGGCGCGTCGAGCGGGTCTGCGTCTGGGTCGAAAAGCTCGATGTTTTCCCGGATGCCGAAGGGGTCGGTGCCATTCTCGAGCGTGCTCGCCCGGCGGAAGCGCGGGCCAGCTGATCCGGCTCAGCCTGCCGCAATCGCATGCCAAATCGCCAGGGCCTGACGGGTTTCGGCCACGTCGTGCACCCGCAAGATCTGGACCCCCTGCTGAACCGCAAACAAGAGAGCAGCGAGCGAGCCAGGCAGGCGCCCGTCGGGGGTTTCATTACGGCTGAGCCGGGCGATCATCGATTTGCGCGACACGCCGAGCACGACCGCGCCGCCCAGGGCATGAAACGCACCGATCCCGCCAAGGAGCTCGAGATTGTGCGGCGCGAGCTTGCCGAACCCGATGCCCGGGTCGATCGCTATACTCTGTCGCGGGATCCCGGCCGACGCGCAAGCTTGGATGCGCGCTTCCAGAAACTCCAATACCTCGACGAGCGGTGAATCATAGATCGGGTCACGCTGCATAGTGCGGGGTTCGCCCCGCATATGCATCAGCACGACCGGCGCCCGGCGGCGGGCGATCACAGCGAGACTCCCTGGGTCGTGGCTCAGCGCCGACACGTCATTAACGATGCGCGCGCCGGCGTCGAGCGCTGCTTCCGTTACCGCTGCATGCCTCGTGTCGATGGACACGACTGCGCCCGATTGCACGAGCGCGCGCACGACCGGCTCGACCCGCCGGATTTCCTCGCCGTCGGGAAGGGGCGTTGCCCCGGGCCGGGTTGACTCGCCGCCGACATCGATAATGTCGGCGCCCGCTTCGAGAAGCGCATGGCCATGGGCAATCGCACGCTCGCCGTCGAACCACTGCCCGCCGTCAGAGAAGCTGTCGGGAGTCACGTTGAGCACTCCCATGAGAAGCGGTCGGTCGAGGGCAAAGCCCGCCCACGCGACCGGCGACCCCGACAACGCCGTGAGCTGGTCTCTCCCGCGGCCTGCAAAGCGGGCGCCGGCACTGTCGATCCATTCCTCAAACTCGGCGAGCGGTGCCGTGACCGAGAGGGGACGCCGCTCGGGCCCTAGCCCCATCGCCGCGATCGCGGTGAAGGCGAGGTTGGGGCGGGTAAGCGGCCGGGCGTACCCCGTCGCGATCGCCGCCGCCGCGGCGCGGCCGCTGATGAGCCCCAAGGGGCGCAGCCACAGCCTGTCGGCCTCGAGGTTGTCCAGTTGCGTCCAGTCAACCTTCATCGCATGTCGAAACGACCATCCTCGGGTGGCACGCCTGGCCGCCCGGGTGTTTCGTCTTTATCGCGGAAGGCCGGCGCCCTTCCGATGCCGACCTGGATCAAGGGCGATCGGCTCCGCGGAGACACCCCTCTCCCCGTCAGCGAGGAGAGGGGGATCCACGGAGCGAGACAGCTCAGTACAGGTGCTTGTGGAAGAAGGCCGCGATCGGATCGAAGGAAAGGCTGGTCGAGCGCCTCTCGTTGTCGACATAGACGATGTCGATATCGCCGCCGGCCTTGCGGTAGTTCGAGACGAACCGCTCGGGCTCGTTGCCGGGGAAGTTCGAATCGTCGTCGTGGTAATCGTGGACGATGTCGGGCTTGCCCTGGACCCAGAGCGCCGGCGGCATCGGTACTTTCTCGCCGCGCTCGAGCAACAGCATCGGGTTGCCCTCGATCATCGCCGCTTCGGTCTTCCAGTAGGTGTCGTGCTTTTCCTTCATGCCGATCGAGAAAGCCGGCGGGTTCGGGCCCTTCTCCAGCTTCTGGGCGTTGCGATAACGTGAGATCGGGTTGATGACCGGCCAAGACATCGCGACGGCGCGCACGGTCGCATCGACCGAGGACGAGCCGGCTGGTAACGGAAGCGAGACGTACCTGGAGTCATTCGGCCGCATCGCCGCGAGCATTGCCAAGTGACCGCCGCTCGACTGGCCGGCAATCCCGACCCGGTCGGGCCGGATTTTCAGCTCGCGGGCGCGGGCCTTGAGCCAGCGGATCGCGTAATTGATATCGATCAACGTGTTCGGATAGCCGTCGGCGGCATGGCGGAAGTTCAACGACGCGACGACAAAGCCGTTTCTCGCCAGCGTTTGGTCGAGACCCTGCGTGCCCGTCAGATCGCCGCTGTTCCAGGCGCCGCCGTGAAGGTCGATTACCGCCGGGAACGGGCCGTCGCCCTTGGGTTTGTAAAGGCGCGCAATCAGCGGCTTGTCGCCATGGCGGAGATATTCGACATCTTCGGTCGTAAATTCGTAGGTTTGGTTCGGCATCTTTTCTCCCTTTCGGGCTGGCTCTGCTGTGGCCCACGGGGCATCGTAACGACAACTCGCGATCCCCGAGCCAACAGCTTACCCTACTCGGTCTTGGCGAACTGAGAAAGTCAGAGATCTGCCCTTCACCTAATAACGAAAGCAACCAATGCCGATGATGGCAGCCGAGCCCCTTTTCGACCGGGAGAGCCGCCACCGCCAACCAAGCCACGCGCGCGATCCGGTCTGCGGCATGGCGGTTGATCCTGTCACGGCCAAACACCGCAGCGATCATGCAGGCCACACCTACTATTTCTGCAGCAGCCGATGCCGCGAGCGGTTCGAGGCCGAGCCTGCTCGCTACTTGACGCCGAGGGTTTCCGAACCGCATCGCACAGCCGCAGGCGAGTCTCGGTGGACATGCCCGATGCACCCGCAGATCGTGCGGCAGGATCCGGGGAGCTGCCCGATCTGCGGCATGGCGCTGGAACCGATGTTGCCGGCCGAAGGCGAGGCAGCTAATCCCGAGCTTCGCGACATGACCCGTCGTTTCTGGGTCGGTGTGGCGCTTTCGCTCCCGCTCATTGTCCTGGCGATGGCCGCGAATTTCGTCGGCCTCGCTCCGCGCACCGCAGTGTGGCTCGAGTTGATCCTAGCTACACCAGCAGTATTGTGGTGCGGCTGGCCTTTCTTCGAGCGCGGCTGGCGATCGATTCTCAGCCGGCGCCTTAACATGTTTACATTGATCGCGCTTGGCACCGGGGTCGCCTACACCTACAGCCTCGTCGCGGCATTGGCGCCGGGCATATTTCCGCCGTCGTTCCGCACAGCGGAAGGTGGGGTCCCGGTTTATTTCGAGGCGGCGGCGGTCATCGTGACCTTGGTGCTGCTCGGCCAAGTGCTTGAACTGCGCGCCCGCTCACAAACCAGTAGCGCCATCCGGGCGCTCTTGGATCTCTCGCCGAAACTCGCCCGCCTCGTTCACGACAACGGCTCCGAGACCGACATTGCGCTCGACGAAGTGGTTCCAGGCAACCGCTTGCGCGTCCGCCCCGGCGAGAAGGTTCCGGTCGATGGCGTCGTGCTCGAAGGCAGGAGCGCCGTCGACGAGTCGATGATCACCGGGGAACCCGTGCCGGTCGGGAAGGCTCGGGGGGACAAGATCACAGGTGCAACTGTCAACACTACCGGCACTTTCGTGATGCGCGCCGAGCGCGTCGGCAGCGACACGCTGCTGGCCCAGATCGTCGCCATGGTGGCGGAAGCGCAGCGGTCGCGCGCGCCGATCCAAGGCCTGGCCGACACCATCTCGGGGTGGTTCGTGCCAGCGGTCGTCATCGTCGCCGGGCTCACCTTCGTCGCGTGGTCGCTCTTCGGTCCGCCGCCGGCGATGAGCTTCGCGTTGGTCAACGCCGTTGCCGTTCTGATCATCGCCTGCCCGTGCGCGCTCGGCTTGGCGACGCCGATGTCGATCATGGTCGGCACCGGGCGCGGCGCACGCGCGGGCGTGCTCGTCAAGAACGCCGAAGCCCTCGAGATCATGGAAAAAGTCGACGCTCTCGTGGTCGACAAGACCGGCACCGTGACCGAGGGCAAGCCCCGGCTTTCCGGCGTCGTCGCGGCCGGCACCCTCAGTGAAGATGAACTGCTGCGGCTCGCCGCAAGCCTCGAACGAGGCAGTGAGCATCCGCTGGCGACGGCCATCGCGAGTGGCGCGGAGGAGCGTGGCGTTGCGCTCGTCGCCGTCCGCGATTTCGTGTCGGAAACGGGAAAGGGGGTCATCGGCGTCGTCGACGGCAAACGTGTCGCCGTCGGCAATCAGACGCTGCTCGACACGCTCGGCATCGATACTGCGGGCTTGGCGGAGCGCGCTGAGGAGCTTCGTCAGGAGGGTCAGGGCGTGATGCTGATTGGTGTCGACGGTAGCGCGGCCGGGCTCATCGCCGTCGGCGATCCGATCAAGGAGAGCGCCTTTGGCGCGCTCAGGGCGTTGCACGACGACGGGATACGAACGGTGATGCTGACCGGCGACAGCCGGACCACAGCCGAAGCCGTCGGCCGCAGATTGGGCCTCGACGAGATCATCGCCGAAGTGCTGCCGGACCGGAAGGCCGCGGTGGTCAATGAGATTCAAAACCAAGGCCGCGTCGTCGCGATGGCCGGTGATGGTATCAACGACGCTCCCGCGCTGGCGCAGGCACAGATCGGCATCGCAATGGGCACCGGCACCGATGTCGCGATGCAGAGCGCCGGGATGACGCTCGTCAGGGGCGATCTGCAGGGCATCGTCCGCGCCCGCCGGTTGTCGCGCGCGGTCATGCGCAACATCCGGCAGAACCTGTTCTTCGCGTTCATTTTCAACGCGCTGGCGATCCCGCTCGCGGCCGGCGTTCTCTACCCGGCCTTTGGCCTGCTGCTCAATCCGATGATCGCCAGCGCCGCTATGAGCATGAGCTCGGTGCTCGTCATCAGCAACGCGCTGCGCCTGCGCAAAGTCCGGCTGTGACGGGACTGCTATCGCATGTTGCCGGTGTGGCCGAGCGAATAGCGACCGGGTTGCGGCCAGACCGTCAGCCCATGCGGCTCTTTGCCGACAGGGATGGTTTTGATCGCCCCCGTTGCCGTATCGATGTCGTAAACGACATCGTCAAACCGCCCCGACAGCCAGAGCTGCTTACCGTCGGCGCTGACATTGCCCATGTCGGGGCTGCCACCCCCCGGAATCGGCCAGATGTGCTCAACTTTGCCGGTGTCGAAGCCGATCACCACGATGCTGCCCTTGCCGTGCGGCGGCCCGCGCGTCGAGTGTGAGCCGCGATTGGCAACATACAGCTGCTTGCCGTCGCGGCTCGGGTAGAGCCCGTGCGTGCCGACTCCGGTCGGGATGAAATCGGTTTGCGTAAAGCTGTTGCCATCGACGACGTAGACGCCGTCGGCATGCATATCGGCGACATAAAAACGCGCGCCGTCCGGGGAAATGCGGATATCCTGCGGCATTCCCCGCTTTTGAAAGTGCAGATAGCCCAGCACCTGGCGGTTTACGAGATCGATTTTGACCAATCCGCCGCCGCGGAACTCGCAGGTGAAAATCGCATAACGGCCGTCGATCGAGAACTCAGCGTGGTTGATCCCCGAGCAACCGGGCGCCTCGATGGATTGCTGCAGTGACATCGTATGCGGGTCGCGAAAGTCGAGCCGCTTGTGACGCTCGGCGACGACGATTGCGGAGCGCCCGTCGGGCGTGAAGTAGAGGTTGTACGGGTCGTCGACCGGAATGGCCTGCCCCGGTTTCGCGGTTTTGGGGTCGATCGGCGTCAAGCTGCCGCTGGTGCGGCGGAGACCGTTATTCGCTACCCACAACGTCTTCAGATCCCAGGACGGGACGACATGCTGCGGGCTCAAACCGACCGGGAAGCGATCCACGACCGCGAGCGTCGACGGATCGATCACATACACGCTGTTCGACCGGCGGTTCGGCACGTACACGCGCGGGGGGTCCCCAACCACTCCCGGGCTCAGCTCGCCGGCGGCGGTCTCGCTGTAGAGGTTGTTGGGGTCCGGAACTGGAGGCATTCCCGGCAGGGTCTGCACAGGGTCGCCCGTGGACGCGCGCACCTTCCGGAGCAGCGGCGCGCTGCTCGCGGCCATACGCAAGGCGGAAAAGCCCGTCGAGCAGAGCGGTTCACCCCGCTTTTCAATCCCCGATGACGGGAGGGCCGAACTGCCGACCAGGACCGACAGCCCGACTACGGGGCTCAACCATAGTGCCACACGGAACCAATGGCGGACTTGCAGCTGCAACACGATCTCCTGGGGTGAAATATCAGTGGTGGGCGGCGGCTTTTCTGATCGCGTCCACCGTCCGTGCGACAATCAGCTCGACCCCGAGCTGGCCGAGTTCGGCCCTTGCGCGGTGCGGGTCGCCTCTCACGCCGTCATCGGATTGGGCACTGGATTGCAAGCGGTCGGTACGCACGAGGCGAGGGTCCACGGCGAGCGTCAGCGAGGTGTCGGCAAGGCCTGCGTGAACGCCGATTTCGCCTTCGGAATAGCCCTTGCTGTTCAGCAAACCCGCGAATCCGCTCTCGCTGGCCCGGTAATATTCCTCAGTCGCGTGCACGCGTACCGGAGTTGCCGCCCATTCCTTGTCGAGCCGATCGGCGACCGTCTTTTCGTCCTTCTGGTATCCGCCGTGATCGCCGAGAAAGACGATGTCGCGGAAGCCGGCGAGTTTGAAGCTGCGCGCGGCGTATTCGAGGGTCTTGTCGAAGGCCTCTTCCGGCACGGTGATCGTGCCGGGGAATCGCATATGGCTGGTCGGCGGGTCTATCGCGCCTTCCGGCACATAGGCGATCACCGGCGCTACCAGTGCATTACCGAGAGTCCGGGCGATCTTTTCGGACAGATAGCGCACCCGCAAATTGTGCTTGCCGAGCGCCATATGGGGACCGTTCTGCTCGGTCCCGCCGATCGGGACGAGGATTGTCGTCTTGCCGGAGCGGACCAGGTCGCGCAATTCGGTCCAGGTCAGCTCTTCGAGGAACACCGTGTCGGGCGGCTGGGCCCGCACGCTCCACCCCGCGATCAATAGAACAGACAAAAAAAGCAGTAATCGGGGCATGAACATTAGTGATTTGCGGCTTTGCTTGCGGGAACCCAAGCGTCGAATTTCGCGCGCTCTTCGTCTTCCATGGCCGTTTCGTTTCCTAACGGCATACGCTTCAGCTGCACAACCTGCACCAGAATGCGGTCTGCCGCCTGACGCACTTCCTCGATACTGTCGAAAGCGAGGTCCTTGGGTGGAGGCTGATTGAGAAACATGGTGTGGGTCGGGTTTTGCGAATGGCAGGTCACGCAACGCTTTTTGACGATTTGCATGATCTCGTCGTCGCTGACGACGAGAGACCTTGCCGAAGGGCGGTGATCGGTGACGATAACCAACGGCCCAAACCACACCAGGATCAGCCAATTTCCGGCTCGCCGCCGCAATTCAGGAGATGCCCGCAACGACTGTTGCCGCGACCGCGCCGAAAATCACGACAAGCCACGGCGGCATCGCCCACAGCGCCAACATCAAGAAAGCCAGGATGCCGATCGCGAAATCTGCTGGACCGAGGATCGCGCTCGTCCACACTGGCCTATAAAGGGCCGCCAGCAACAGACCGACTACCGCGGCGTTGACGCCGCGCAATGCCGACCGCACCCCGGACCGGCGGCGCAGAGTATCCCAAAACGGCAAGACGCCGATCAACAGCAGGAAGGACGGCAGAAAAATCGCCGCGAGACAAATCAGGCCGCCGAGCCAACCATTGGGCGCCGGACCCATGACCGTGCCGAGATAGGCTGAGAACGTGAACAGCGGTCCTGGCACCGCTTGCGCCGCGCCGTAGCCGGCGAGAAAGGCGTCGTTCGTCACCCAGCCCGGCGGCACGACCGCGGCCTGCAGCAACGGCAGCACGACATGGCCACCGCCGAACACCAATGATCCCGAGCGGTAAAACGAATCAAAAAGCGCGAGCGCATGCGACGGGTTCGCGGCGGCGAGCATCGGCAACCCAACCAGCAACGCGACAAAGCTCGCGAGCGCGGCAATCGACCAGGCACGCGGCAGATGAATCGCGAGCAGCTCCTGCTCCGGAAGCTGGGGTCCGTTGCGCAAGAGCCACCAGCCAACCAAACCGCCTCCAGCGATTGCACCGATTTGCCCGAGAGCGGAGGGAATTGCGAGCACGACCATTGCAACACCGACTGCGATCGTCGCGCGTTCGCGGTCGGGACACAAATTCCTCGCCATTCCCCATACCGCCTGCGCTACGACCGCCACCGCGACGATCTTGAGCCCGTGCAGCCAAGCCGAATCGGCGAGATTGCCCAAAGCCGTCACGCCATAGCCGAAGAGGATCATCGCCAGCGCAGAGGGCGCGGTGAACCCGAGCCATGCGCAAAGCGCACCAGGCAGGCCGGCGCGCAATAGGCCGATGCTGATCCCGGTCTGGCTGCTCGCCGGCCCCGGCAGGAACTGGCACAGCGCGACGATGTCGGCGTAAGCCCCTTCGTCGAGCCAGTGCCGCCGTTCGATGAACTCGGCGCGGAAATAACCGAGATGCGCGACCGGCCCGCCAAAAGAAGTCAGTCCCAAGCGCAAAAAGATGCGCAGCACCTCGAACGGCGAGCCACACCGCCCCCCTTCGGCACCCGTTGCCGACGCGCCCGTCGTTTCTTCGGCCGTCCTCGACGTCATCTCACTCACTCGAGCAAACTGCAATCAATAATTGCATATAAAATCGTGCTTTGTGCAATCTGCAGCGAATCAGCAGCAAATTCTAATTCAGGTTGTATGTGGTCGCGCCACCGTAGAGGTGGCCACAGACGCCATGGTACGATGCCAATGAGGCAATTGTAAGATGATCATGTGCTACAGCCGCACCATTCCCATCCAGAACATCGTCTTGTCGCCGACATCGACATCATATTTGCGGACCACCGAGCATCGATCCCGCGGAGGCCGAATGTGTTCCCACTGCCGGCAGAGAGAGCCGAGCCACGAGGTTCGCTGCGCTGGCCCCTTCAATCGCAGCCGACATCACCGCTCCGTTTCGGCTGAGCATCGTCCCGCGGTCACCCCCTAAGCGTAATTGAACAGAGCCATAAACCCGAAATCCATGTGCAGCTGCTGGTGACAGTGGAAGAGAGTGGGGCCTGGATTTTCGGCCACGAAATCGAACTCCACTTCCTGAAATCCACCCATCATCACCACATCCTTGATGACACCGGACGTCGGCTTGCCCCCGATGCGCGTGAGCTCAAAACTGTGCCGGTGTAGATGCAGCGGATGAACGTCGTCGCTGGCGTTACGGAACTTCAGCCGATAGTGGCGACCCTGATGCAGCGTGTAGGCCGGTCTCATAATCTTCATCGAGAACGCTTCGCCGTTGAGGGTCCAGAGATTAAAACCATTCTCGGCGGCGTTGTGCTTGACGACCGTAATCGCAATCGTCTCGTCGGGTGTCGGCGGCGATGCATTCGTCTCGCCGAACAGCGTGTAGTCCCAACGGAACGGCTTGGGCTTTGCCCACTGTGGCCTGCCTCTCTGACCAGCGTATTCGACGACGATTCCCATGCCCCATTGCCGGTCATCATCGGCGAGATCCCCCATGACCCACACGCCGGGATGGTTCATTTCGACGATTGCAGAGATGCGCTCGGCTGTGCCGAGCCACAGGACCGGCACATTCGTCGGCCTGGGAACAGGATTGCCGTCCAGCGCGACGACCCTGAACACGTGGCCTGGCAGCCCCAAACTGCGGATCTCGGTCGCGCTCGCGTTGAGGATATGACACAGCACACGCTCACCTTGCTTTACCCGGACTGGCTCGCCATGGCCGAGCATTCGGCCGTTGATGCTGAACAGCTCGTAGCTGACCTCGTACCCTTTTGGTCTCTCGTTGGCCTTCTCGTCGGCCTCTTCGCCAATTTGCTTCAACTCGTTGATCGGCGCGCCCACGAGCATATCCATGTTCATATCGCCGCCGTGGCTGAACGTCGGCTCGAACTCTTTCATTATCAGGAAAATTTCTCGGTCATACCTCCCGGGGTTGTTCGCGGGCTCAATGTAAACGGGCCCCGCCAGGCCAGCGTAGGTGCCGCGATTTAGATCATCCCTGGGCACGATATGAGTATGATAGAAACGGAAGCCGGCGGGCTTCGGCACGAATTCAAGACGTTGCATGCCGTGCGGAGGTATGAACGGCGAGCCTTCCTCAGCTGCGCCGTCGACTGCGCTCGGTATGATTTGACCGTGCATGTGGACCAACTCAGGCGTGTCGGTATCGTTGTGGATGTCGACTACGACCCGCCGGCCTTCCTCGAAGCGCAAGAGCGGTCCCGGGAACTGGCCATTGTAAAGTGTCGTGGACACGATGTGTTCAGGCGCGAGTTCAACCAGCCCGGTTGCGATGCGCAGCGTGTAGCCCGCCTTCTCCGTGGCTTCGTCGGCAGCCGACGCAAGGCGCGGTTCGGTGAGGATAAAGGGAACCAGCCCGGCATATTTGAGAAGGGACCGCCGATCGATCATGAGGGCTTTACTCCTCTCGCAAATGTCGAGAGCTGCGTCTGCGTGCGAGCATGGCATCTAGAGACCATGCCCCGGCCTCTTCGATCAGCAGATAAAGTGATCCGAGCAGCGTCGTGAAATCCGCGCGCGCTTCGTGTGCCATGCTCCAGAACCCATAGCGGGGCAATTTGGGCAGATGAAAAATCCAGACGTCCTGGCCGGCCCAGATCGGCAGCTTGGTCGAGACGATCGCGACAACCATCACGATGATCAGTGGGATCGCCGCAAGGCGCGTCAGGGCCCCCAGGATGATCACCGCACCGCAGATAATCTCGACGATGCCGACAAACGGACCCATGATGTCGGGAAACGGTATGCCGATGCGGGCGAAGCGCCCTGCGCCGAGGATCTCTGGGAAAATAAGCTTTTGGATGCCCTCAGGCAAAAAGACAACGAGGCCGACCAGCAACCGGAAGAGAAGCGTCCAGCCCGATGCATCAGTTCGCAGAGTGAGGCGCCAACGGGTCACGCCACGATCCTTTCCATCCCGGAAAGGCCTTGAACAGTTTGATTGGATTGCCGGAGCGCCGCAGGGCTGTCCGGGGAATGACTCGATTGGTAGTAGCTGCACGCCAAGCGCCGCCTGTGTTTAGCGGTATCCTTCTGGTTGACGAGACTCAGAATGGAGAGCTTGGCGTGCGCTATCAAAATACGGTGCTCGGCGATCTGCTGAAAGTACTTCCGCGGCGGCGCTTCGCGGCAAGCGTGGAGCGGCACAAAGGGGACAGATGCATCAAGGGGTTCTCGTCCTGGGATCATCTGGTGACGCTGATCTGTGCGCAACTGGGCGGCCTGTCGAGCCTGCGAGAGGTTCAGGCGGTATGGAATGCACAGGCCGTGCACCATTATCACTTGGGGACTGGGTTGATTCGCCGCTCGACTTTGTCGGATGCCAATCGGCGGCGGCCCAGCGCGATATTTGCCGAGACTTTTGCGGCATTGAGCGAGTTGGCGGACGGTGCGCTGCCGCGCCATGGCTCGGAGATTTTGCGGCTGATCGATGCCACCCCGATCCCGCTTACAAGTTTGCATCAATGGGCCGATTGGAACGGTCGGACGCGGGGACTGAAGGCCCATGTCGTCTATGATCCGGATGTCGATCGGCCGGTACGTCTGGAGATTACCTCGGCCACCGTCAACGACGTGGTGGCCGGCCGCCGACAACCGATCGAGCCGGGTGGCACTTACGTCTTCGACAAGGCCTATGTCGATTACGCCTGGTGGCGCCAGTTGCACGACGCCGGCTGCGGCTTTGTCACCCGTCCCAAGAGCAACGTCCGGCTGTGTCGCCTCGCCCTGCGCCCAGTCAGCGAGCATGACCGCCAGCAAGCCGGGATTGAAAGCGACTGGATTGTCGATCTCGACTCGCAGCAACGCGCCCGTCTGCCGATCCTCTTGCGTTGCATCATCCTGCGCCGCGAGGACGGCCGTCTGCTCACCATCCTGAGTAACGACATCGGGCGACCGGCCGCCGAGATCGCTGCGCTCTACCGCAAACGCTGGCAAATCGAGCTGTTGTTTCGATGGATCAAACAACATCTCAAAATCCGACGCTTTCTCGGCCGTTCCGAAAACGCCATTCGCTTGCAAAATTTTTGCCGCGATGATCGCCTACCTGCGCATTGCCGCCCGCAACAGCCGGTCGAGCCTGCTCGCCCTGCGCTTTGCTGACTTGGTGCGAACGCGCCTGTT
>Ga0182037_10001024_pt1 | contig 14458 bp, 10 predicted proteins | sample sta12Cox44000082_FD_125974 | JGI IMG/M metagenome (GOLD analysis project Ga0182037, IMG submission 125974) | Lab enrichment of tropical soil microbial communities from Luquillo Experimental Forest, Puerto Rico - statoxic.12C.oxic.44.000.082 | ecosystem: Environmental > Terrestrial > Soil >... | reverse complement strand
GCCTCGCCGTCGGAAGCCGTTAGTCTGCTGAAACAAGACGAGTTGCACCAGTGGATGAAATCTCTGAATCCTCCCGTCGAACTGCCGATGATGGCGCTCTTGAACAACTATGACGGCGTTCACTGGCGCATCGACGACATGGTGAAGCTGCTCGAGAATCCTCGGTCGCGCCAAAGGCTGGTCCACGACGCCGTGGAATTTGCGGTCGAATCGCACGAAGCCGGCATCGTCGTGGATTTCGAAGAAGTCCCCGACACCAGCCAGGCGCATTACCGGGAGTTCGCAGAAGAACTCGGGCCGGCGCTGCATGCGGTGGGCCTGAAGCTCATGCTTGCACTGCCGGCGCGCGACGACGCCTACGATTACGAATTCTTCGCGAAGCAATGCGACGCCATCGTGCTGTTTAACTTCGACGAACACTGGCAGACCTCGCCGCCAGGACCCATCGCTTCCCAGGATTGGTACGTCGAAAACCTTCGACAGATTGGCGAGGTCGTGCCGCCAACGAAACTCATTGTCGCCGTGGCCAGCTACGCGTACGACTGGTCGGAAGACGCGCAGAAAACCCACGAAGCGGCGCAGAATCTTTCCATTCAGGAAGCGCTGCTACACGCCTTTGAGTCCGAGGCGCAAGTCGTCGGGAATGCTCCGGCGGACCCGCTTCACGGCATCGTGGAATTCGATTCTCGCTCGCTGAACCCGCACTATTCTTACGATGACGAGCACAATCACGTGCATCAAGTGTGGATGCTCGACGCGGTGACCGCCTACAACGAGTTGCGCGCGAGCGAGCGCATGGGAGTTCGGGGTACTGCTTTGTGGCGGCTTGGTTCGGCCGACACCTCGCTTTGGCCCATTTGGGACGCCACCCGCCCCAATGACACCATTCGTCAGAAGATCGAAGACCTTCCCCCGGGACCGGATCTTATCCTGGAGGGGTATGGCGACGTGTGGCATTTCCTCGATACCCCGAAGCGCGGCCACCGCAGCTTTACTTACGATTCTTCAAGCGATCTCATTACCAGCGAAAGATACGATTCCTATCCTTTGTCCTATCACATCGATCAGATTGGAGCCGCCAACAAGAAACTGGCCATTACCTTCGACGACGGGCCGGATCCGAAGTGGACTCCCAGAATCCTGGATGTGCTGAAGGCGAAGAACGTACCCGCGACCTTTTTTGTGATCGGTTTGTCGGCGAACAAGTGGCCGCAACTGCTTCGCCGGGAATACGCGGAAGGGCACGAAATCGGAAATCACACCTATTCCCATCCGGACTGGGAAAGTCCGAACCTCTCCAACACGCAAATTCGTTGGGAGCTCAATCTCACCGAGCGTCTGATCGAAAGCGTGGTGGGCGCCAAACCCCTTCTTTTCCGGCCGCCTTATGGCATCGACCACCAGCCCGAATTTGCCGAAGAAGTGTCGCATCTTCCGACCGCGCAGGAGCTCGGCTACATCATCGTCGGCCAGAAGGTGGACCCCCACGACTGGAAGCAGCTGAGCCCGGGCGTTCCGCTGCCGGCTCGAACCATCGTCGAGAACGCCTTGCGCGAGGCGCCTGAAGGCAACATCCTTCTTCTTCATGATGGCGGCGGAGATCGCAGCCAAACGCTCATCGCGCTCCCGCAGCTTATCGATGCTCTGCGTGCCGAAGGCTATGGGTTTGTCTCCGTTCCTGAACTTATCGGCAAAACGCGCGCCGAGGTCATGCTCCCGCTTTCACCGCAGGAACAATTCGAGGCGCGCGCCGATGGCTTCATCTTCGGCATTTATCACTGGTTTTGGGTGGCCATCACCGCAACGTTTATTCTCGGAATTGTGCTGGTTAGCGGGCGCACGCTCGTCATCGGCATCCTGGCGTTCATCGAGAAACTGCGGCCAGACCGCGCCGAGATTTCCGAGCCGCTGCCGGGCGTGACCGTGCTGATTCCCGCGCACAACGAGGAAAGCGTCATCGTGCAAACCGTAAACTCGGTCCTGCTTTCCGACTATCCCGATCTCCGCATTGTGGTGGTGAACGACGGTTCCACGGACAAAACGGCGGAGCTGCTGGATGCGCATTTTTCGCGCGAACCCCGGGTGCGCGTGATTCACCAGGTGAACCGCGGCAAAGCGGCGGCGCTGAGCGTGGCCATGTCGCTGGCGGAGACCGAGATCGTGGTGACCATCGACGCGGATACGGAAATCGAACCCGATGCTATTCGCAAGCTGGTCCGCCACTTCACCGATCCCACCGTGGGCGCGGTCGCGGGCAACGTCAAGGTCGGTAATCGCTCGCGCTGGCTGACGCGCTGGCAAGCGCTCGAATACATCACCAGCCAAAACATGGAAAAACGCGCCTTTGATCTTCTCAATTGCATCACCGTAGTTCCCGGCGCTCTCGGTGGCTGGCGCAAGCAGGCCATCGAAGCCGCCGGCGGGATCACCGCGGACACCGTGGCCGAAGACGCCGACCTCACCATCGCCATTCGCCGCGTTGGCTGGCGTATTGGCTACGACGAAGAGGCCGTCGCTTGGACGGAAGCTCCCGAAACGCCCGGCCAGCTCATCCGCCAGCGCTTTCGCTGGACGTTTGGCACGCTGCAGTCCTTCTGGAAGCACAGCAGCACGCTGTTCCGGTGGAAGTACGGAACGCTTGGCTGGGTCGCGCTGCCGAATATCTTCGTTTTTCAGCTAGTGCTCCCGCTCATCTCTCCGCTGATCGATTTACTGTTCCTGTGGTCGGTGGGGCTCTGGGCGCTCGAAAAGCTGCAACTCTCCTGGCTCCCGACGATTCACGCGACCACCGGCGATCTGATGCGCTCCGTATTCTTCTTCATCGGTTTCCTGCTGATTGATGTGCTTACCTGTGTTCTCGCGTTCGCGCTGGAGCGCAAGGAAGACTGGACCTTGCTCGTTCCCGTGCTCCTGCAGCGCTTCTATTACCGCCAGTTGATGTACGTGGTGCTGTTCCGCTCGGTCAAGGAAGCCGTTCGCGGCCGCCCCGTGGGGTGGCGAGGCGTCGAGCCCGAGCCGCCGCTCCGACCGCAAGCTCCCAACGCTCCACCCAAACCTGCCGCGGTGGCCGGGAACTAGCCTGCTCACATCCCGGGAACGCTGACGTCTGAAGCCAATAGCACTTCTGTGGCAAGGAGTTTGCCCGTGCCTTCCCGAGCCACGGCTATCTTTTCCTGCTTTGCGTTGCTGGTCGCCTCGTCGACCCACGCGCAGCAGACGCGTCCCCGGGAACATTTTCAAAACGCCGACGTCGTTTACGACTGGGTAGCCAACTCCCGCGGCGATGAGCTCCGCACGTTCATCTCCCATCCTCGGAACGCTAGCGGCAAGGTGCCGGTGCTGTTCTTTGTGGGCTGGCTGAGTTGCGACAGCATCGAATCTCCCGAGGGCGGAACCGATGGCTTTAGCGCGCTCGTGCTGCGTTTGATCGACCAGTCCGGTTATGCCACGGTGCGGACAGAAAAACCCGGAGTCGGCGAAAGCCAGGGAACACCCTGCGACCAAGCCGACTTCGCAGCCGAGCTCGAAGGCTACCAGGCGGCGTTCCGGTCCATGAGCAAGTACGCATTTCTGGACGCGGACCGCGCCATCGTGATCGGCCTCAGCAACGGAGGCGGTTTCGCTCCTCTGGTCGCGCCGCCTCATGCCGTGCGCGGATTTGTGGCGGCAGGCGCCTGGGGGCGCACCTGGTACGAACACATGCTCGAAAACGAGCGCGTGCGATTGACCAACGCGGGCAAGTCCGCTGCCGAAGTGAATGACGCCATGAAAGCGTTCGCCGAGTTCTATGACCTCTACCTCATCCAGGGTCAAACGCCGGGACAAATCCTTAGTCAACACGCGCAATGGAGGAATCTGTGGTACGACGCGCCCGGCGGGCAGTACGGACGCCCGGCGGCGTTTTATCAGCAGTTGCAAGCGCTAAACCTGGGGGAAGTCTGGCAAAACGTCGATCGACCGGTGCTGGTCATTCGCGGCTCGAAGGACACGGTCATGAGCCGCGCCGACAGCTCCGCGATCGCAGAAACGGTGAACCGCGCGCACCCGGGGAGGGCTCGCTACCTCGAAGTGCAAGGCATGACCCACGGCCTTACTGTGGAAAAGAAGTTTCAAGCCGAAATGGTCACCATTATCCTGAACTGGGCCAAGGAGCAATTAGCAGCCGGCAAAACAGGCACGCCCTCGAGTCAGCGATCATTGCCCATTTCCGATTGAAATTGTTGTACGATATCCACCTTCTGAAGGGAGGTCCCCATGGCGATCAGTTTCACGTTGAATGGCAAGTCCCAGTCGGTCGACGTCAGCCCCGACATGCCCGTGCTCTGGGTGCTGCGCGACACGCTGCAGATGACCGGGACCAAGTTCGGCTGCGGTATGGCGCTGTGCGGAGCCTGTACGGTGCATATCAATGGCGCGGCCACGCGCTCCTGCATCACGCCGATCTCGAGCGTGGCGGGCAAGAAAGTCACCACGATTGAAGGGCTTTCCGCCGATGGCAGCCATCCCGTGCAGAGAGCATGGATCGAAGAAGACGTTCCGCAGTGCGGCTACTGCCAGTCCGGGCAAATCATGTCCGCCGTGGCCTTGCTCACGAAGAAGCCGAACCCCACTGATGCCGACATCGATGATGCCATGAGCGGCAACATCTGCCGCTGCGGCACCTACCAGCGCATCCGCAAAGCCATTCACCGCGCCGCGTCCGAAATGGCCGGCAAACATTCCGCGGCTTAATTCTGAGGGTCTCTCCCACAGTTCGTTCCGAGGTGTCCGATGGCAACTGCTCCGCTGGTAAATCGCCGTGACTTCCTGAAGAAAACTGCGGCCGGTGGCACGGCGCTAGTGGTCGGGTTCCACTTGTCTCCCCGCGCGTTCGCCGATCAGGCCAAGGATCAGGAGGAAAAGACTCCGAATCCGTTTGACGCGTGGGTACGCATCACGCCGGACGATCGCGTCACGCTGGTGCTCGGAAAGTCAGAGATGGGCCAGGGCGTCTGGACGGCTCTGCCGATGATTCTTGCGGAAGAGCTTTCGGTCGATTGGAAGCAGGTGCACGTGGAGCAGGCCCCGACGAATCCTAAAATCTATGACCTAGGCACGGGCGGCAGCGGCAGCGTGGCTGGTTCGTGGCTGCCTTTGCGCCAGGCTGGCGCCGCCGCGCGCGAAATGCTGATCGCGGCTGCCGCCAAGAGGTGGGAAGTCGGTACCGATACTTGCAAAGCGAAGAACGGCTTGGTCGTCCACGGTCATCCGGAGCGCTCCTACCGCTTCGGCGAGCTGGTCGTCGATGCCTCAAAGCTGCCCGTCCCCAATCTGAACAAAGTTCCGCTGAAGAATGCCGACGACTTCACCATTGTTGGCCGCGACACGCATCGGCTTGATACGGCTGCGAAATCCAGCGGCAAGGCCCAATTCGGCATCGACTCGCGCGTTCCGGGCATGCTCTATGCCGTGATTGCGCGCTGCCCGGTCTTCGAAGGCAAAGTGGCTTCCTTTGACGCGAGCAAAGCCAAGGCGGTGGCCGGGGTGCGCGACGTTTTCGAGATCAAGACCAGCGGCCGCGGCGCTTCCACGACCGGCGGCGTTGCGGTCCTGGCCGACAATTCTTGGGCCGCGATCGAGGGCCGCAAGGCGCTCGAAGTGAAGTGGGACGAAGGCACGGCGGCCAACGAATCCAGCGAGGAACTGCGCAAGCAGTTTTTGGCCAACGCGAGCAAACCCGGAGGCGTCCTTCGCAACGAGGGCGACGCCGACGCCATGCTCCGGGCCGCCTCCAAGAAATGGGAAGCCATCTACGAACTGCCGTTTGCCGCGCACGTCTGCATGGAGCCCATGAACGCGACCGTCCACATCAGGCCGGATAGCGCGGAAGCCTGGGTGCCTTCGCAGGGGCCGCAGTGGGCCCAGGCGGTGATCGCGGAAGCCGCCAAGCTTCCTCCTGAAAAAGTCACGGTGCACACTACGCTGATGGGCGGCGGCTTTGGCCGGCGCTATCAGGCGGATTTCGTGATGGAGGCAGCCCAGGTTGCCAAAATCTCAGGCAAGCCGGTGATGGTGTTGTGGACCCGCGAAGACGACATGCAGCACGATTTTTATCGCCCTGCTTCCTATCACCGCTTAGAGGGCGCGCTCGATGGCGAAGGCAAGCTTGCGGCCTGGAAGCATTTCCAGACATCCACTTCGATTGCCGCCAAGTGGAGTCAGAAGGGGGCTGACGATCCGGGGCTCGGTGAATTCGGCACCGGTGCAACCATTCCCTACGCGACGCCGAATGTGCGCATCGAGTATACGCTCGCGCATTCGAGCGCGCCGCGCGCGTGGTGGCGGTCGGTCGAGCACAGCAGCAGCGGTTTCGTCGTCGAGAGTTTTGTCGATGAGCTGGCGCATGCCGCGGGGCAGGATCCCCTCGAGTTCCGACTGAAGCTCATCGGCGATTCGCGGAAAATCCCCCAGTTTGGAGAAGGCCGGGAGGACAATCATCCACTCGATACCTCGCGATTGAAGGGCGTTTTGCGGCTGGCTGCGGAAAAAACCGGCTGGGACAAGCCTCTTCCCAAAGGGCAGGGCCGCGGCATTGCCGGCTTCTACTCTTTCCGGAGTTATGTAGCGGCCGTTGCGGAAGTCTCCGCTTCGAGCTCGGCCTTCAAGGTAAACCGCATCGTTTGCGCCGTGGATTGTGGCCGTGCCGTCAATCCCAACGGCGTGCGCGCCCAAGTGGAAAGCGCCGCCATTTATGCGCTCACCGCTACGGTCAAAGATTCGATTAGCGTGGATCGCGGCCGGGTCGTCGAAGCCAATTTCAACGATTATGCGATGATCCGCATGAACGAGGCCCCGCCGATTGAGGTTTATCTCGTGCCCAGCGCGGAAGCGCCAACCGGGATCGGCGAACCCACCGTTCCAGTGATTGCGCCCGCCATCTGTAACGCCATTTTCAGGGCCACTGGCAAGCGCCTGCGCCGTTTGCCGATCCACAACGAAGACTTGGCTTAGGGTCTCGACTCACCCTCCGGTCTCCGCCCGAGCACGAAACCAAAAACAGGAAAAGCGGCCTCACCCGAGGGGCGCTCTTCTTGTTTCGAAAACGGAGGATTCCCGCTCTTTTTTGTTGCACAATAGCGCGTGCCTCTGACCCCGACTCTGCTCGCCGCCGTCCCTTTTGCCATCTGGTTGTATCTTTTCATCGCTCGGGGGAATTTCTGGCAGGTACATGAGGACACGGCCGAACTGAAGTCCCCCAAACGGTGGCCCCGAGTGGTCGGGATCGTTCCGGCTCGCGACGAAGCGGAAACCATCTCGCGCTCGGTTGCTTCCTTGGCAAAGCAAAACTATCCCGGCGAGTTTTCCGTCGTGGTCGTAGATGATCACAGCAGCGACGGAACCGCCGAGCTTGCGCGGAAAGCCGCCGACGAATCCGCCGCCATGCGAAGAGTTACGATTCGTTCCTCGAGCGAGCTTCCTCGCGGCTGGACCGGAAAAGTGTGGGCCACGAACCAAGGCATTGCCGCAGTCGCCGACAGGTCGCCTGAATATTTCTGGCTTGCGGACGCGGACATCGAGCAGGCGCCGGACGCGCTCAGACGCCTCGTCTGCCGCGCAGAAAATGATTCGCTCGACCTGGCGTCCTTTATGGCCTTCCTGCCGGCGAAGGCTCTTCCGGAGAGGTTGCTGGTCCCTCCGTATCTCTATTTTTTCCTGATGCTCTATCCCCCCCGGTGGGTGGCGGATCCCCGGGCGCGCACCGCCGCGGCGGCGGGAGGCTCGATTCTGTTGCGGCGGGAAGCCCTCGAGCGCATTGGCGGTATGCCCGCGGTCCGCAGCGAAGTCATTGAAGATTGCGCTCTCGCGGCCGCAGTGAAGAGGAGCGGAGGAAAAATCTGGCTGGGACTGACTCGAGCGAGCGTAAGCTTGCGCCGTTATACTCGTTTCAGGGAAATTCGCGATTTGATTGCGCGCGTCGCGTTCACCGAGCTCCGCTATTCGGTCTTCTTGCTGCTCGGCACCTTGGCCGGTCTGTTCGTCGTCTACCTGCTCCCCTGGGTGATCTTTTTTGCCTACCCAGGCGAAGCCTGGCTGCTCGTAGACACAACCGCCGCTTTAATGGCGGCTTCTTTTGTGGGGACAGTGAAATTCTACGGGCTTTCCTGGGTCTGGGCGCTCACGCTTCCCGCCGCGGCGCTCTTCTACGCCTACGCGACGTGTCTTTCCGCCGTGCGTTACTGGCTCGGCCGAGGCGGCCAGTGGAAGGGCCGCGCACAAGCGCCGGAGAGACATTGAACAGCGTCAGGCCGGCAAAACCACGGCGACCAAGAAGCGAACGGGTCCTTTGCACGGGTCAGTCCGTTATGAGGTGAGCGACCACCGCGGCCAGGATCACCCCGGCGACAAGGGTTCCCGTTCCCAGAAACAGCACGGCGAAATGCCGCCGAAGGCCGCCCAGTGCGGCGCCTACGTCCTGACGCAAAAGGTCATTTCGGCGCCACACGAGTGAGAGCGCTACGCAGCCTAGGAAAGCGGCGACACCTGGCAAGGCGATGAAGAGCAGGCCGGCTCCCGCGTGCGAGATGTGCGCCACGGCCCACTCGAAGATCGCCCAGCTCGAGCGCGCAGGTTCGTATTCGCGGGGCTGGACGAGACGCAGCGCAGCTGCTAGAAGAAGCACCGCCGCGGGCAAAACGAGCAGCCATTCCGAGACGGCCAGGGCCAAAAGCTTCGCGGGACGCATGGATGGATTCATGCCGACCTCCATGAAGTACTTTGTATTATAAAGCAGCGGAACGTGTCAAGCGGAATCCCTTCCCGGCCCTTGGCGGGCTGAGGGCGGGGCACCTTGCGGCTTGGCGCTTCGCATCCGAGTTTGTTATTCTTGGTCTAGCAGACGGTACAGGGCCGCATCCTGAAGTAAAGGAGCGGCACCGGAGGCCGATATGAGTGTCGTTTCTAATCCCGGGAACGGCAAAATCACTGTTCCCGACCTCCTCGAGCGCAAAACCGGGGGTGCGCGTTTCTACTCCAAGCCGGACAAAATCACTTGCTTGACCGCCTATGACTATCCGACCGCGCGGCTGCTCGACGAAGCCGGCGTGGACGTGATCCTCGTTGGCGATTCGCTAGGCATGGTGGCGCTTGGGTACGAAAGCACGCTGCCGGTGACTCTCGAGGACATGCTCGATCACACGCGTGCGGTAAGGCGTGGCACCAAGCGCGCCTTGCTGGTGGCCGACATGCCTTTTGGCAGCTACCACACCGACACGGCGGAGTCGCTTCGCAACGCGGTGCGTTTCGTGAAGGAAGCGGGAGCGGAAGCGGTCAAAGTGGAGGGCGGCGAGCGGCGCTTGGAGCTGATCGCGCGGCTCACCGAAGCGGAAATCCCGGTGATGGGCCACGTCGGCTTGACGCCGCAGTCGTTGAACGCTCTCGGGGGCTACCGCGTGCAGGGAAAAACGCGTGAGGCGGCCGAGCATTTGATTCGTGATGCGCGCGCTGTCGAAGCCGCGGGCGCGTTTGCTGTCGTGCTCGAGGCTGTCCCGCGCGAACTGGCGGCTGAGATTACGCGCGAATTGCGCATCCCTACCATTGGCATCGGAGCCGGCCCGGATTGTGACGGCCAAGTGCTGGTATTGCACGACATCCTGGGGTTGGCCTTTACCCCGCTGCCGAAATTCGCCCGAAGGTACGCCCAGCTGGGAGAAATCATTTCCGGCGCGGTGCGCCAGTATTGCCGGGACGTGCGCTCCGGCGGATTTCCTTCCGATGCGGAGTCCTACCACGCGCCGCGGGCGAAGGAAGAGAAAGAAGCGCCGGTCAATATGGACGGCGACTGGTGACATCCTCCCTCCCCTTAGAAAGGGCGAGGATTCCTACGGAGGTCCGGCTTGGTCTTAGCCAGAGCACTTTCGGCGGGTTCCTGTTTTGTCGATCGGCCCTGCCGCGCCGCATCTCCCGAGGCTTCACGTCGGGCCTGCCCGGCCCTGGGTCTTGCGACTAAAGAACCATACGCCATAAGCGCCCGACATCCCCGTTCTCAAGAACGGAGCCTTACAACGCATTTGATAAAGCGGGAAGAAGCAGGTCTTCGGCACCCGACCCTGGCGCAACCAGCGCTTTGGCGACCACGTCAACTACCTGTTCTGTTCGAGCTCGCTCGGAGGAGACCGTTATGACCCCGGAAGAGATGCGCGTACTCTACGATTACAACGCCTGGGCGAACCGCCGTCAGTTGCAAGCCGTTTCCAAGCTCACGACCGACGAGTTCTTGAAGCCGATGGGTTCAAGCTTCGGCTCAGTTCGCGACACGCTGGCGCACATCTACGGAGGAGAATGGCTGTGGCTCGAGCGTTTCCAGGGCCGCTCGCCATCTTCGCTGCCGGATGTCACGCAATTCCAAGATGTGCAAAGCTTGGAGGAGCGCTGGAGGGAATTTGAGCCGCGGCTGCTGGGCTTTGTGCGCGGTCTCGCGCAAACGGATCTTGATCGGGTGATGGAATATAAAACGCTGAAATTCGGGGTGTACAAGAATCCGCTGTGGCAATCGATGCAGCACCTGGTCAATCATGGAACGTATCATCGGGGCCAGGTAACCACGCTTTTGCGTCAACTCGGCGCGGAGCCGATCCTGACCGACCTTATGCACTTCTACCGCGAGCGCGCGGTAGCGGCCGGTGCCTAGTTTCGAAATCCCTTTTTCGTGGAAATCATTCGAACGATTGCGTGGATGAAGGAGAAGGCGCGGCAGGCGCGCTCGGAGAACTCCATCATCGGGCTGGTTCCGACGATGGGAGCGCTGCATGATGGTCACGCTTCCCTGATCGCCAGGGCCAGGCGGGAGTGTTCTCCGGTCATCGCCTCGATTTTCGTAAACCCGAAACAATTCGGCCCCAACGAGGATTTTGCAAAATACCCCCGGACCTTCGACAGCGATTACGAAAAACTGAGGCAAGCCGGTGTCGATGCGCTGCTCGCGCCGGAAGCCGCGGAGATCTATCCCAAGGGCTTTTCGACCTATGTCCACGTCGAGGGGCTCAGCGAAAAGCTCGAAGGACGGTCGCGACCCGGGCACTTTCGCGGCGTCTCGACCGTAGTGCTGAAGCTGCTCGAAATCGTCCAGCCGCATCGCGCCTATTTCGGGAGAAAAGATGCGCAACAGGCGCGCCTCATCACGCAGATGGCGCGCGACCTGAATCTCGATTCGGAAATTGTAGTTTGCCCGATCGTCCGCGAACCGGACGGCCTGGCCCTTTCCTCCCGCAACGTTTATCTGAATCCCGAGGAGCGCAAGGCCGCGACGGTTTTGGTCGGCGCCTTGCAAGCCGCGAAACAGGAACTCGAGGCCGGGCACCGGGACGCGCCTCACCTGCACTCAGCACTGCGCCGCAAACTCGATTCCGAGCCGCTCGCGGCGGTCGATTATGCGGAAGTCGTGGATGCCGAGTTCTTCGAGCCGGTGGTGCGGGTCAGCCGCGCCTGCTATGTTCTGCTCGCCGTGTTCATCGGCAAAACGCGACTGCTTGACAATCTGTTTGTGGAACCGAGTGCGCCGGGTTCCGATGAACTGGTGTTTCATCTTTAGCCTCTCTACGCGCAGCGTCCTGGCGCTCTGACCATTTCCTGGTGCTAGAATCTTCCCAAAAGCCAATTCATGGGGGAGGCGACGGAGATGAATTTACGCATTGGTTTGGTTGCAACTTCGATTGCGGCAACGTTCATGCTGGGGGCTCTGGCCGAGGCTGCCGGAACGGTTCCAAAAGGTACGCGCATTTCCGTAGTAACCGACCAGCCAGTCAGTTCCAAGGACGCAAAAGCCGGTCAGCCGGTTTCCGCCACCGTAGCCAAGGATGTGACCATCGGCGGCAAGGTGCTGATTCCCAAAGGCGCAACCGCAAAACTATCCGTCAGCGGCGTACAGGCTTCGGGACGGCTGTCGACGCCGGCGAAACTGTACCTGCATTTGGTCAGCGTGACAGTCAAGGGCAAAGCGTATACCTTCGCGACCAGCTCCGCCGGCAGAACCGAGAAAGGCAAGGGCAAGCGGGATGCTGGGTTTATTGGCGGCGGTGCAGCCGGAGGCGCAGTCATCGGGGCGCTGGCGGGTGGAGGCAAGGGCGCGGCGATTGGTGCGGCGGCGGGTGCCGGGGCCGGCACGGCGGGCGCCGCGGCTACCGGCAAGAAAGACATCGAGTTTCCTTCCGAGACCCGGCTAGCGTTTACCACGCGAACCGACGTGGCCATCAGGTAGCGGCAAAGCACATCAAGCGTTGCACCAGTCGCGCAACCCGCCTGGAGTGGGCAGCGCTCGGGAAAGAGTAACGAGGCCGCGAGCGGCTAGCTTCTTCATTCAGCCGTAAACACGCCGACGTCGAGAACGGACGCTCGGTTGCGCGTCTCGGGATAGGAACGCGGCTCCTTTGCCGCGTCGTTGAGGATCATCGCCAGCCGCATGCCGGCTTCGGCAAGGCCCTTTTCTGCGGCCTTTGCGGCTCTCAGCTGATAAGGCTCGTCTACAACCAGATGCTTCTCCAACATGCGTTTGCCGATGTGATTGTTGTCCGAGCAGCCTTTCGGCTTCACGTCCGGCTCGATGGGAATTTTCGTAGAAAATGCGTCGTAAACCTCCGATTCCGCCCGCTCGTGGACTTCCCAGGCCCAATTCTCCACGTGCACACCCTCTGCCTCCCAAGCAGCGCTTTCCGCGCGGAACTTTTGATCGAGTTCGTCCGCATAGCGGTGAGGACTGGAGACCTCCATGTCCCGCTCGACAATCTCGGTATCCCAAATCTGGTGAAGATTCGGGGAGTAGTCTTCGCGCTCGGGGCGCTCGGGATTCAGGAGCGGTTCGTGGTGCAGGTAGCGCACCGGAACGCAGTTAGCCCCGTTGTCGCCGTTGTTGATAACGTGGAGCGGCTGGTGCATGTCGCCGACGAAGTGAATGATGTAACGGATGGCTTCGGCGCGTTTGAGCGGGTCCGCGGATTGGTCCTTCAAGATGGCGCGCTCCTGTTCGATCGCCCGCGTCACGCATCCGTCGGCGCCGCAGTATTCCGCTAAAGAGCCCTTGTGCTTTCCCCGGGGAATGTCGATGTAATGCCAAGGACCATTGCGCCGCTCGTTTCTGACGTCGTCCGGCCAGGTGGCAGCATCCATCAGGAGATCTCGAGTGGCATTGCCGCACCAGCGTTGGAGCTTGGGGTCAATGGGATTTGCGCCGAGAAGTGTCTCGACCAACTGCTGGGCTTCCGGCGTAAGATGTTTTTCCGCGATGAGCGCGACGGCTTGGTGGCCCTTGCAGCCCCACGCGCGAGCGCGCGGCGCACCAAGACAGGCAGCCAGGGCGCCGGCAACCAGGAAGAAGTTCTTGCTCATCTTCTCGAACCTCATCGGCAGAGTGAATCCTTGAAAGGTTGCCCGAGTCTCAACCGCTCAGCCAGCGCCCGACCGGCTTCCACGATTCGGTGTGATCGCAGACCACCCGCAGCGTTGCGGTGATGGGAATGGCCAGCACCAGGCCCATCCCTCCCCACACCCAGCCCCAGAAGAGCAGCGCAATGGTAATGGCCACCGCGTTCAGCCGGACGCGCCGGCCCACCAATTTCGGTCCCAAGAGATTTAACGCCAGCAGATGAATCGTCGTAAGCATGGCCGCAATAAAGACAAACTGGCCAACGTTGTTCCATTTCGCCAGTGCAATCAGGAATGCGGGAAACCAGGCGAGCACCACGCCAATGTACGGCACCATGTTCAACAACCCGGACACGATCCCCGTCAAAATAGGGAATTCCATTCCGAGCGCCCAGAAAAACAGGCTGCTCGCCGCGATGACCAGAAGCGTCACCACCGTCATGCCCGCGAGGTAGTCCCGCAGCACGTCGCGCACGTCTTCGAGCGTCTCCTTGACCGGCGTGCGGCGCGACGCGGGAAACAGTTGCAGCGTGCCGTGCCACACCTGCCGCTTTTCCGCCAGCATGAAAAAAACCAGGAAGGGCATGAAGGTAATCTCAAGAAACAGCGCATACAGGGAACCGATGCCTCGGAAGATGAGCGCGCGCATGACTCCCTCGCCCACCGGTCCACCGGTCCCGGGGGCGGATCCTTCGGTTGGCGCAATTTGCGAAACTTGACCTGCAATTCCTTGGATTCTGCCCTGCACGTTCGTGGCGAGATTTTGCAAATGGCGGCTGTACCTCGGCCAGTCCGCGGAGAAATCCGACATTCGCGTCCAAAGCCCGTAACCCACCGCAGCCATGACCGCGGTGAGGATCAGCACCATCACCACGGCGCCGACTGTTCGCGGGAGCCTGAATTTCTCAAGAAACTCCACCGCAGGGTCGAGAAAATATGCCAGTAGAATGGAGAACAGCAGCGTGATCACGACGCCGGCGGCGTAGTAGACGAACAGCAGAATGATCGCCGCGGCGATCACGCCCAAGCTGAAGCTCGTGCTGGTGAAGCGAACGATCGATGGCGG
>Ga0182037_10001020_pt1 | contig 14464 bp, 12 predicted proteins | sample sta12Cox44000082_FD_125974 | JGI IMG/M metagenome (GOLD analysis project Ga0182037, IMG submission 125974) | Lab enrichment of tropical soil microbial communities from Luquillo Experimental Forest, Puerto Rico - statoxic.12C.oxic.44.000.082 | ecosystem: Environmental > Terrestrial > Soil >... | reverse complement strand
GAAGGAGGTGCGCATTTTCTGGTTTGCCGACTATGGAGTTAATGTCGTCAGCAACGGCATCATAGTGCACCAGGACCTGCTCAAAAGCGATCCCGGCCTAGTGCGCGCCTTCGTTGCTCCAACCATCAAGGGCTTCCTTTACGGACGGCAACATCCTGACGAAGCCGTCAGCATCATCAAAAAATACTTGGAGACCATCGATCCGGCCATCACGCGGCGTGAAATGGAACTGTCGTGGAAGACTTGGGTGACCCCCAATACCAAGGATAAACCGCTCGGCTGGGGCTCCAACGTTGACTGGGCAGAAACCGTCAACGTGCTCAAGCAGTACGGCGGGGTGACCACTGCCCTCGAGGCGAGCACCCTCTACACCAACGAGTTCGTGCCGACCGGCGCCGAATACGTGCCGCCGCAAACGGCGTGAGCGGTTCGGCCGACGCAGGGACAGCCAAGAGTGGCACAGCAAGCGATTGGCAAAGGCTGGATTGGCGCCAGTCTGCTGCGCAAAGAGGATGCTCGCCATCTTTACGGGCACGGCATGTTTATCGCCGACCTCCAGGTGCCGGGTGTCCAGGACGTGGCCTTCGTGCGCAGCCAGATGGCCCACGCGAAGGTGCGAAGCGTCATCAAGCCCGCGCAATCGGGCACGCGCGTGTTCACATTGGCCGATATCGCCCCGGTCAATATTTTGGAGGCCGGGCCGGAACTATCTGCCCATCGTCACAGTCCCTACCCGCCGCTCGCAGACGCGCGGGTCCGCTATGTCGGGCAGACAATCGCAGCCTGCGTGATGCCGACGCGGGCTCAAGCCGAGGATTTGGCTGACGAGGTTCGCGTCGAGCTTGAGGAGCTGCCGGCCGTCGTCGACGTCGTCGCCGCGATGCGCGCCGACAGTCCGCGCGTGTTCGATGAATGGCCGAGCAACGCCTATATCAGCACCAGCGTCGTCGAGGGCAATCCGGAAGCCCTCGCCGCGGCGCCGATCCGCCTGCACTGTCGGCTGCGGCTCAACCGGCAGGCCACCGTGCCGCTGGAAGGCCGGGGCGTGCTCGCCTATTGGGACCATCGGCTCGACGAGCTGGTAGTCTACCTCTCGACACAGGGCGGCCAGGTCAAGCGGCTGGCACTGTCGCGGATGCTCAACATTCCCGAGCATAAGGTGCGCGTCATCGCGCCCGACGTCGGCGGCGGCTTCGGCGGCAAGAACCGCATCATGCCGGAGGACGTCGCCATCGTCGCGCTGGCGCTGAAGGTCGGCCGTCCGGTGCGTTGGATCGAGGACCGCCGCGAGCACCTGCTGGCGTCGCCGCACGCTCGCGACCACACCTACGATCTCACCATCTGCGCCGAGCGCGACGGCACGCTGATCGGCATCGAGGGCGACATCTATATCGACGCCGGCGCTTACGCGCTGTGGCCGACCGGGGCGTTTCAGGAAGCAAGCATGGCGTCGCGCAACCTGACCGGGCCATATCGCATGCGCCACCTCAAGCTCAACGCCCACACCGTCGCCACTAACAAGGCGCCGATGGGCCCCTATCGTGGCGTGGCGCGGCCGGGGGCGACCTTTGCGCTCGAGCGGCTGGTCGACGAAGTCGCCCGCGAGCTAGGCCGCGAGCCGTTCGACCTGCGCCGGCAGAACATCGTCACCTCGGCCGAGCTGCCCTACAAGACCGCCGCCGGCATGAAACTTGACACCGGTGATTATCTAGCCGCGCTCGATATCGCGCGCGACAAGATCAATCTGCCGGCCATCCGCAAGCGCCAGGCGCAAGGCGAGCCCGATGGCCGCAAGATCGGCATCGGCTTCGCCTTCTATACCGAGCAAAGCGGCCACGGCATCGTCGAATTCGCCAAGCGTAAGTTTCGCGTCATTCCGGGTTACGAATCCGCCAATGCCCGCATGCTGCCGGACGGCAGCGTGATCATCTATGTGGGCGTGCAGAACCACGGCCAGGGTCACGAGACCACGCTCGCCCAGATCGCCGCCCACGAGCTCGGCATCGATCCGGGACAGATTTCGGTCCGCTACGGCGACACCGCAGTCGGTCCGTACGGTTTCGGCACCTTCGCGTCGCGCTCGATCGTGTTTGCCGGCGGCGCTGTCGGCAAGGCGTCGCGGGCGATTGCGGAAAAAATCCGCCGCATCGGCGCGCATCTTTTGCAGGCCGATGTCGCGGCGACGCGCATCGAGGGCGGCATGGTGCACGGGCCGTCCAGCAAGCTCAGCATCGCCGAAATCGCGTTCGCCGCCAATGCGAGGCCCGACCAGTTGCCGGCCGGGATGGACCCGCTACTCGACAGCACGGCGACCTATGAACCCGCCGATTCCGGCGGCGTGTTCGCCTATGGCACGCATGCGGCGCTGGTTGCCGTCGATCCCAACACCGGCGACATAGAACTGCTCGATTACGTCGTGTCCGAGGACTGCGGCACCATGATCAATCCGATGATTGTCGACGGCCAAGTCGTCGGCGGCATCGTCCAGGGCATCGGGACCGCGCTGTACGAGGAGATTCCCTACGACGAACGGGGACAGCCGCTGGTCTCCTCCCTGGCGGATTACACGATCCCCTGCGCTGCGGAAATTCCGACGATCCGCGTCGAGCACCTGGTGACGCCGGCACTGACCACCGAATATGGCGTGAAAGGCCTCGGCGAAGGCGGTGCGATCGCGCCACCGGCGGCCATCGCCAATGCGGTCGGCGATGCATTCCGCGACATCCGTGCCAACTTCAACGAAACGCCGTTGACGCCGCGCCGCGTCACCAGAGAATTGGCGCGGGCTCGCTCCAAGGCGACGAAAGGCTGAAAAGCCGCGATGGCCTAAAAGTCCTTCGGCAGCTCGTGCGCCCATTTCGCGCGCATGCGCGCGTCGAGCGCCTTGCTCGAGCGTGCGATGACTGGAAAGGTCTTCTGCCGGTTAAACGGGATGCAGGCGTCGATGACGACGCGAGAATTACGCCGATCCTTCTCGGTGTCATAGCACATCGGATCGAGCGCTGAGCTCCAGCCGCCGTGGATGACATCGACCTGCAGGCGCGGGTCGCAGCGCGTGCACATCGCCCAGATGACATCGTTGATATTGGTCGGATCGATGTCTTCGTCTACGACAATCGTCCAACGATTACAGTAGGCACCGGCGTGACAATGCGAGGCGACCATGCCGGCCTGCTTGGCGTGTCCGCCGTAAAGCTGCTTGATCGAGATCGTCAGCATGAAGCGGCTGCCGCCGGCTTCGTGCGCCCACACGCCTCTGATTTCCGGAATGCCCGCCGCTTCTAGCTGATTCCAAACGGCGCCGCAGCGGTAGGTGCCGAGGTAGAAGGTATTGTCATTGGGCGGCACCGCCGGAATGGCGCCGACGAGAATTGGATCGTTGCGATGCATCATCGTCGCGATGCGGATTGCGGGTTCCGGCGCGCTACCTGACGCGTAATATCCGGTCCATTCGCCGAGCGGTCCCTCCTGCACCGTGTCATTGGGACGGATGAAGCCCTCGAATGCGATCTCGGCATTCGCCGGAACCGGCAATCCGGTCCGGGGCATGTTGAACACCTCGACGGGCTCGCCGAGAATTCCGCCGGCGGCCTCCATCTCGTTCTTGCCGTAGGGAATTTCCAATCCCGCCAGCATCAACAAAGCGGGATGCATGCCGGCGATGACGGCAACCGGACAGGGCTGATTGCGGTCGTGATATTTGCGCATGATGATGCGCCCGTGCTTACCCGGCGAGATCATCACCGAGGCGAGATCGGGCGCATGGCTCTGAATGCGATAGCAGCCGTAATTGAGCCAACCCGTATCGGGATCCTTCATCACCACCATGCAGCCGGTGCCAATATACGGGCCGCCATCGTGCTCATGCCAGATTGGGGTCGGTATCTTTTCGATGTTGACGTCTTTGCCTTCGAAAACATTATCAAGCAGCGGACCCCCGTTGACCGGACTCGGCTCGTGGGACGGCGCGCGTTTCATGTAATTTCGCCACCACTGGATCAGCTCCATCTCTGAGGCATTCGGCGGCAATCCAAGCGCGACATTGATCCGCGGGACCGACGTCAGGATGTTGGCGATGACCCGATGACCCTTGGGAAAACCCGGCACTTCGTCGAATAGCAGCGCCGGGTTGCCCATCTGGCGCTGATAGATATCGACGAAACCACCAATCTCTTCTTTGGGCTCGGCTCCCTTGATGGTCTTGAGTTGGCCCGCGGCTTCAATCGCGCTTATCCAATCTCGAAGGTCCTTGTTGGCCATTGCATTCTCTCGCAAGTCTGGAGCGGTGTTGGTGCGCCGATGGTCGTGAATTTCGGCCCGTTCGGCAACTCCAATCTTATCTACGATCGGCGTCTTGCGTCGCGACGGCGCGACATCGCGCTTGATGACAGCGCCGGTTGCTTACCTGTATGCTGATCGGATACCGGAATGAAATTCGCGGAGGTGATGCCATGCGCTCCCACGCCTTTCGTCGCATTCCAATGTCCCGCCGAGACTTGCTCAAAACGGCAACGCTGACCGGAGCGGCCGCCGCCCTGCCGCTTGCGGCCTCACGGTGGGCGCGCGCCGCCGGTCCACTGAAGCCGGTGAACATGACGCTTGATTGGATCTATGAGGGTCCAAACCTCGGTTTCCTCGTCGCGCATGACCAAGGCTTCTATCGTGAGGCCGGACTCGACGTCACGATCACCGCCGGCAAAGGATCCGGCAATACCGCCCAATTGGTCGCCAACAAGGCGACGCAAATCGGGTTCGCCGACGGCTATGCGGCGAGCAACGGCATCGCTAAGGGCATGGAAATCAAGACCGTCGCCAGCATTTACCGCGGCAACCCCTCTGCCATCATGGTGCTCGAAGAATCGCCCATCAAAACGCCCAAAGATCTCGAAGGCAGGACACTAGCGATGATCGCGGGCAGCGGCCAATTCCAGCAATGGCCCGCTTTCGTCAAGGGCGCAGGCCTCGACGCCGCGAAGATCAACATCGTCAACCTAGCGCCGCCCAGCCTGGGACCCGCACTCATCAACCGTCAGGTCGATGCCATTGGCGGTTATGTGCAGAGTTATGTGCCGATCATCGAGATCCGCGGTCAGAAGAAAGCACGTTCTTTCTGGTTCTCCGACTACGGCGTCAACGTGGTTAGCAACGGCATCATCGCCCATCAGGATCTGATCAAGAGCGATCCCGAACTCCTTCGCGCGTTCGTTCCTGCTTCCATCAAAGGCTTCCTATACGGCCGACAGCACCCCGATGAAGCGGCGACTACAGTGAAAAAATATTCGGAGACCATTGATGTCGCCACCATTAAGCGTGAGTTCGAGGTATCTTGGAAGACCTGGGTGACGCCTAACACCAAAGGCAAACCGCTCGGCTGGGGCGCCGAGGCGGACTGGACTTCCGCGCTTTCGGTCCTCAAGCAGTATGGCGGCGTGACCGCACCGCTGGAAACGAGCCAGCTATACACCAACGACTTTGTTCCGACCGGCGCCGAGTATGTACCGCCGCAGCAGAGCTGAGCGGCCGCTTAGCGTGAATAAATCAGCCGATCACGACCAGGCGTACCTGCGCATCGAGAATCTGTCCAAGGTTTACGCGACGCACGACGGCGAGGTGCGTGCACTGAACGACGTGTCCTTTGCGCAGCGGCGCGGTGAATTCATATCTCACGTCGGACCGAGCGGCTGCGGCAAGAGCACGCTCTTGATGATCGCCGCTGGCCTGCTCGCGCCGTCGAGCGGGGCAGTTCTGGTCAACGGACACAAGGTCGACCGGCCACGTACCGACATCGGCATTGTGTTTCAGAACCCTGTTCTGCTCGATTGGCGCACGGCGCTCGGCAATGTCATGCTGCAGGCGGAAGCGCGCAAGATGAACCACAAGGAAGCTCAGGTCCGCGCTGGCAAACTGCTGGAGTCAGTGGGACTTGGCGGCTTTGAGGGACGATTCCCTCATGAGCTTTCGGGCGGCATGCGCCAGCGCGTCTCGATTTGCCGCGCGCTCATCCACAATCCCGACCATCTGCTCATGGACGAACCATTCGGCGCGCTCGATGCTTTGACCCGCGACCAGCTCGTACTCGATCTCGAGGCGCTGGTTCGGGAGCGGCGGATGACGGTGCTGTTCATTACCCACAGTATTGCTGAGGCCGTGTTTCTGTCCGACCGCGTCATCGTCATGACCCCACGGCCCGGCGGCATTGACCGCATAATCGACATCGAGTTGCCGCGGCCGCGAACGCTGGCAATGCGCGATACGCCGGAATTCGCCGAGTACAGCAGGCAGATTCTGGAGCTGTTTCTGGCCCGTGGCGTTTTGCGTGAGCACAGAGCAGACCCCCGACCAGGAGTGCGACAATGACGGAAATGTTCGACTCTTCTGCGTTGACTGCGTCGAAACATCTCGGCAACGTCGGCGGTATCGAGGCAGCGCTCCGGCAACGCCGCCACAACCGCGCTCGGCGGGATCGCATCGCAGCGTTTGCCTACCCGATCGGCATGCTCGTGGCGCTTCTTGTCATTTGGGAACTGGCCGCTCGCTTATTTGCATTGCCGTCGTACCTGTTGCCGGCGCCAAGCGCGATCATGCGATCCATCAATGATAATTCCGCTGTGCTGATCAAGGAAGGCTTGACCACAACGATGGAGATCATCCTCGGGTTCGTGCTCAGTGTCGCTGTTGGCGTGCCGCTGGCGCTTGCCATTTATTTGTGGACCCCGTTCGCCCGAGCGATTTATCCGATTTTAGTCTCCTCGCAAGCGGTACCAAAGGTGGCCATCGCACCTTTGTTCCTGGTGTGGTTCGGCTTCGGTTTACTGCCCAAAGTTTTGATCGCATTCCTCATCGCATTCTTTCCTGTAGTCATCAATACCGTGATGGGATTGGCGGCGCTGGAACAAGAGAAAATCTATCTTGCGCGCTCCATGGGACTCGGCGCGGTTGCAACTTTTTTCAAGATCCAGCTGCCGAACGCCCTACCCTCTATCTTTGCGGGATTGAAAATTTCCATCACGTTTGCCGTCGTCGGTGCCGTAGTCGGCGAATTTGTCGGCGGCCAGGGCGGCCTTGGATATCTGCTACTCATCGCAAACGGCAACATGGATACAGCCCTATTGTTTGCCGGCATCGTGGCTTTGACGCTTTTGGGGATCATATTCTTCGCGCTAATCGGTTTTCTTGAGCGGCTTGTGTTGCCGCCTCATGCGGTGGAGCGTGCATCGCTTGCGCGCGAGGCGATGTAAGGTGACCCGGCGTATCCGCCTTCGCGCCGAATTAAGGGGACGCGATGAACAAGAGTAACAAAACCCGCATACAGCCGCCCCCCTGCCCTATCGGCTTTTGCGTTCGCTGTTGGGGTAAAAGCCGATATCGGACAGAGCAACCGAAACGACGCGAATAGGTCATAACAGACATCGCCCCTTCAATTCTGTTGCGGCGCGGAAACGAGCGCAAGCTATAAACCGAGGTAAGCCGAGCGTACCCGCTCATTATTTGACAATTCGGCGCTTGTTCCCTGCATGATGACCTTTCCGCTTTCCAGCACGTAGGCGCGCTGCACAAGCGTTAGCGCGCGGCTAACGTTCTGTTCAACAAGTAGGATAGCTGTGCCCATCGCATGTATTTCCCGAATCTTCTGAAAGGTCGTGTCGGTAACAACGGGCGCGAGGCCCAGCGAGGGCTCATCGAGCATTAGCAGGCGAGGCTGGAGCATAAGGCCGCGGCCGACCGCGAGCATCTGTTGCTCGCCGCCGCTCATGGTACCAGCCATTTGGCGGCGACGCTCGGCCAGTACCGGGAAAATATTGAATACCAGTTCGAGCGAACGCTGCCGCGCAACCTTGGCGCTTGGAATATAAGCCCCGATCTCGAGGTTCTCCTTCACGGTCAATTCGGGGAAGACCTGCCTGCCTTCCGGCACATGCGCAATCCCAAGCTCGGTGATCTTATAGGCCGGCAACGACGCGATGCTCTTCCCAAAGAATGTGATTGCGCCGGATGTTGGGCGTACGAGACCGGAAATTGCGCGCAGCGTGGTGCTCTTGCCGGCTCCGTTGGCGCCCAACAGCCCGACGGCTTCTCCTTCGCGGACAGCGATGCTGACATCGCTCACTGCCGGCACTGAGCCGTAACCGGCGCTGATTCCCGAAAGCGTCAGCACTGTCGCTCTCCAACGCTCGCCGCCTGCGCGTAGTCTGTCCCCAAATAGGCGCGAATGACGTCCGGGTTAGCGACGACCTCCCTTGGATTACCCTCGGCAATCTTCTGTCCGTGGTCGAGCACGACAATGTGACGCGCCACCGCCAAAATCGCACGCATCACGTGCTCAACGATCACGATCGTCAGGCCGCGCTGCGAAAGCTTCCCGACCAGCGCAACTGCCTGATCGATCTCTGCCGGATTAAGACCAGCCATGACCTCGTCGAGCAGCAGTAGTCGGGGTTGCGTCGCCAAGGCGCGTGCGAGCTCAAGCCGGCGTTGATCGATCGTGGTCAAGTCGCGCGCCGGAGTATGCTCCTTGGCCGACAGCCCGACAAAATCGATGGCTTGGCGGGCTTGCTCGCGTGCGATCTCCATTCTGCGGTCCCGGAGAAAAGCGCCGGTCATGACGTTTGCTAGCACCGTCATCTTGCCGAAGGGACGGGCGACCTGAAACGTACGCGCTAGGCCGTGCGCGCAGATTTCGTGTGGACGCAAGCCGACGATCTCGCGGCCAAAGGCAAACACCGAGCCCGCATCGGGCCGATAATAGCCGGTGATGAGATTAAAGCTCGTCGTCTTGCCGGCGCCGTTTGGTCCGATGAGGGCTACGGTCTCGCCTTCATTGACCGCGAAGCTTAAATCCTGCACGGCACGTAACCCGCCGAACCGCCGGCTGATGTTACGGATGACCAGTGCTTCAGGCATCGAGCCGCACTTCTTTGGCCGTTGCCGCGCCAGAACGAACGAGGCGAGCATAGAATTCGGTCACGATGCCGATCAATCCGGCTGGCCGGATCAAGATAACGGCGATCAAAATCAAGCTGTAGACGGTCAGTTGCACACCGCCATGGCCGCCACCGAGCCAGCTTTGCAGCAACGCCGAAGTTGCTTCCAGGAAAACCGTGCCAACAACCGGTCCCCACAACGTACCGATGCCGCCGACGATTGACACCAAAGCCGCCTCGACCGAGACGTTGAAGCTGAATGCCGTGTTTGGGTCTATGAAGTAGATGTATTGAACATAGAAGGTACCGGCGAGAGCTGTCAGAAATGCGCTTATCAGGTAGATATTGCGTTTAATCCCCTGCGCGTCGACACCGATCGCTTCGGCGGCGTCTTCGTCCTCACCGACGGCGACGAGGTAATACCCGATCCAGGAGCGCTCAATGCAGTAGGTGACGACGAGACCGATGACTAACAGCGCGAGCACGATGTAATAATATGGCGCCTTGCCCTCAAACTGCATCATAAGCGGGGCATCACCGAGATTGGGTATGGTCGTGCCTTCGGCGCCCCAGGCAAAGTCGCGAAATTTCAAGAACAGAAGCATGAGGACCTGCGCCGTCGCGATTGTGGCGATTGCAAAATACGGTCCGCGTAGCCGGAAGCACAACGCGCCGATCGGAAGGCTTGCCAGCATGGCGACAATCCCACCCACCAACATCCCAATCCAGGGCGAAACGCCATATCGAATGAGCAGGATCGTGGACGTGTACGCGCCCAATCCAAAATAGGCGGCATGGCCTAAAGACAGCTGCTTCGCGTAGCCGCCCATGAGATTCCAGGCAACGCCGATAAAGGCGAACAGCAGGATCCTGATGCAAATGTCGATGGCAAACGAGTTCGACACAAAAAGCGGAACGGCGAGCACGGCGCCAAAGAGCAGGCAAATCCAAACGGTGTTGCGGCTGGTGAACCTGCGCATCACCGGCTCCGCCCGCCGAACAGGCCACTTGGCCGCAACGCAAGCGTCAGCAGCAGCATCACGAAGACCACGATCAAACCGGAATCCGCACCGACGAATTGAATCCCCAGCGACTCGGCAACGCCCATCATCAGGCTGGCGATCAGCGCACCCGTTACGTTGCCGAGCGTGCCTAGAACGACGGCGACAAATGCCATAAGCACGAAAACCTGACCGACCAACGGATAGGCTGGATAGAAAGGCATTAGTAACGCGCCGGCAGCGCCGGCCAAAGCGAGCGCGACGCCGACGGCGACGCTGAACACGCGATCGGGATTGATCCCCATCAGCATCGCCACGTCCCGATTTTGCGCTGCGGCGCGCATCGCCTTGCCAAGATCCGTTGCGTGCAGGAAGACCCAAAGCACGGCGCTGAGCGTCATCGCGACGACAAAAGCGATAAGCTTTGCCACGGGCAGGTTGATCGCGCCGAGATGGATCGCTGTTTCGCTGTAGGGGGCTTGTACTGTCCGGTAGTTGGCAGTGAACAGCAGCAGTGCAACGTTTACCACCAAGAGCGACAGCGCAAAGGTAAGGAAGATCTGCGGCATGTCGCCGAGCGCCAGCACGCGGCGAATCAGGAGATGCTGCAGCAGCACGCCGATAACGAAGAGCGCCGGCATGACGACGATGAGGGAGACGAGTGGATCAATGCCGAAGCTCGACGCCAGGAAGTAGCTGATATACATCCCGATCATCACGAACTCGCCCTGGGCGAAGTTCACGATTTTGACTACGCCGAAGATCAGCGTGACGCCGATGCTCACCAGCGCGTAGATGCCGCCGATGAGCAGACCGTTCACCACCGCCTGTGCGACAGTCGTCAGCATTCGCGCCGCAACAGATCCTAGGCTTTCACGATCGGTGCGCGCGCATCTTCCTTGGGGAATACAGCGGCAAGATCGGCGTGCTGCCATTGCACGCCGACTGGATGTGCGTAGATATTCTTGCCGTCCGGGCCAAATTTTACCCTGCCACCAGGGCCCATTGCAGCGTAACCCGACGAGACATCGAGCGTTGAGAGCGCATCTCGTACCTTCTGCGGATCGACCGACGCCGCCCTTTCGAGGGCATCGGCAATCATGAAGGTCTGGGCGACGAGACCGCCGGCATATTCGAATAGAAACTCGCCGTGTTGTTGCTTGTAGACCGCGTTGACCTTCTGGGCGTCGGCATTGACGTCATGATTCCAGTGCGCGACGCCAAGCAAGCCTTCAGCGACGGCGCCAACGTTCTTGTAGAAGTCGGGAATGACAAAGCCGCCTGAACCTCCGTTAATGGCGATCTGAAGACTATTTTGCTTAATCGCGCGAATGATCAAGATGAGGTCATTGAGATAGGATACCGGGAACAGCATGTTCGCGCCCGAGGCCTTGACCTTGTTGATGAGCGGGCTGGCGTCGGTCAAACCGGCCGAGTACGGCTCGAACATGACAATTTCAACACCCTGGCCGGGAGCTTGTTCGCGGAGGCCGTTGGATGTCGATGTGCCGAACGCGGTGTTCTCAAAGATGACGGCGACCTTCGGTGCGTCGCTTACCAGTTTCGACATTTGCAGCTGTGCCAGCGCGAACTGCGACGCCCGACAGAATGGCGTAAACGTGTAATGGCGATCCTTGTTGAGCTGGTCTGAGCTAGACCCGGTCAACAGCGGCATCTTCGCGCGTTCAGCCACTTCGCTCGCGATAAGCGTCAAGGCGCTGGCAAAGCAGCCGTGGATCGCGGAAAGCTTATAACCGGAGATCAATCGGTCGGTTTCAGTCCTGGTCACTGTCGTGTCGCTCTGCACATCGGAAACGATAAGATTGAGCGGCGCACCTCCGAGCGACTTTATACCTCCGGCATCATTGACCATCTGCACCGCGAGTTTGGCTGCGTTGACGCATCCCTGGCCGATTTGAGCAAAACTTCCGGTGACGGGATAGAGTCCGCCGATATTGACGGGTTCGGCCGCGAAGGCCTTGCGCGCGGTGCCAAACGCGGCAACCGCGGCAACGCTAGCAGATTTTTTCAGAAAATCTCTGCGGGCATGCCGCCTTGGGATGGTTGCCATCCGGGTTGTCGCCATCTTCACCTCCCTGTCGTCGTTTTCCCCACCGTTTGAAGCTGTGACACCTGCGCATCCGATCACGTTCGCGGTTGACGCCGGGTCGTCGATCGGCCCGGTGCTTGACTCATAAGCATTATTTACAAGATTGTAAACAATCCATTTTTGCATTATCTATCAACGACCCACCGCGCTGAGGGAGGAAACCGATCGACGCCATGACCGCCAGGAAGACCACGCGGCTGCATCGCCTGACGCGCAGCGAAGCCGCCACGGCGCCGAAATTGCGAGTGCAGGAACAAGCGACGGCCGACGTTATTGCGACCAGCCTCGAAGAGGATATCGTACTCGGCCGGCGTCATCCGCGCGAACGATTGATCGAGCAGGATCTATGTGACCGTTTTAATACCCACCGCGGCGACGTTCGGCTCGCTCTATTCGAGCTTGAGAAGAAAGGCATTGTCGAGCGCATTCCCAATCGCGGCGCGATCGTGCGCGATCTGACGCCAAGGGAGGTGATGGAAATCTACGCTGTGCGCGAGGAACTCGAAGTCATGGCGGTGCGCATTCTATCGTTTCCAGTACCGGCAGCGAGACTTGCTCAACTCGAAAAGATCCAGGAGCAACACGGCGCAGCGATCGACCGCGAGGACATGCTCGCCGTGTTCTACGCCAATCTAAACTTCCACCAGACGCTTTTCGAATTTTGCGGTAATACCTGCCTGATCGAGACCATCAAGAATCTTGAGCAGAGGGTCTATGGCATCCGATTCTACGCCAATGCGTTTCCTGAGGCGCTGAAACAGGCGCGCCGCGATCATCTCGATATGATCAAGGCACTCCGTGCTGCGCGACGAGATGAATTGATAAAGCTTACGCGGCAGCATTTGAGACCGTCACCACAGGCATATATTCGCGCTTATGAACGGCGGTTCGGCGCAAGCATAGGGAACCGCTAGCGTGATTGGCCGAGTATGGTTGGGGGGGCTAGTCAGGTCGACGTTAAGGCACTCAAGCAAAAACTCGATGAGGACGCCTGACGGTGACATGAGAAGCGTATTGGTTGTCGACGGCTAAATTTCCTTTAAAACGCCGCTCTGTGACGCAGATACGTCCCGGCCGGCGTAACCACCCTTTTTGTGACTGCCGTCATGCTTCCTTGCCTGATTCGAGCGAGATTGAGGATGCTCCCAACAGAACGCGTCCATTCGATTGCTTGATCAGCGTGCAGCAAAAAGTTTCGTGTTCAGGAATAACGATCATGCCCGCCTGATCCTTGTAACAACCGTCAACGTAGCTGTCATCATTTGGGCGGCTGAATCAGCTTTGGGGGGCCAATATGAACGGAGAATCGCTGCCTGCGACCCGACGCATCAATATCGCGTTGCAGGGCGGCGGCAGCCACGGGGCATTTAGCTGGGGTGTACTCGACGGCCTGCTTGAAGATGGCCGCATAGAGATCGATGGCATCAGCGGTACCAGCGCGGGCGCTGTGAATGCGACGGTCCTTGGTTATGGCCTTGCGAGTTATGGGCGTGAGGGCGCGCGGCGCGCCCTCGAAATATTTTGGCGGGAGATCGCAAATTTGGCGCGCCTAAGTCCCGTACAACCGAGCTGGCTTGACCGCATGACCGGCTGGCACACAATGAATCTGTCCGCGGCATGGCTTGTATTTGACCATCTCACCCGTTTCTTTTCGCCATATGAATTAAACCCGTGCAACTTGAACCCGGTGCGCGATATTCTGCTCAAAATTGTCGATTTCGAGCTATTGCGGAATTGCCGAAATCCCAAATTGTTCCTGTGTGCGACTAATGTGCTGAGCGGACGCATCCGCGTGTTTACCAATCAGGATATTGGCGTTTCGGCCGTGCTAGCCTCAAGTTGTCTGCCCCACCTGTTCCAAGCCGTGAAGATCGACGGCGAGTATTACTGGGATGGCGGCTACATGGGAAACCCGCCAATCTACCCGCTCATTTATCAGACCGATACCAGCGATGTATTGATTATCCGGATTAATCCGATCCGCATCCCCGAAGTGCCAACCACGGCGCGTGAAATTCTCGATCGCGTGAATACGCTGAGCTTCAACTCCTCGCTGATGCGAGAAATGCGAGCGATCGACTTTGTCACGAGGTTGATAGATGAAGGGGCGCTTGACCCCGCACGTTACCGTCGTATGTTCATCCACAATATAGATGCGGAGCCGGAGATGGTTCGGCTCAGCGCATCGAGCAAATTTAACGCTGACTGGGCCTTCTTACGTGAACTATTCGCTCTGGGACGTCAGCGCGCCAGTGAATGGTCGGCTGCGAACTTCGACGCGCTAGGACGACGCTCATCGATTGACATCGTCGAGACATTCCTTTGAGCCCAAACTTTTCCAGTTCTCGCGCCAAATTGCACAAGACAGCTTCTAGTGTGGTACCGGAAATTCCAGTCCCAAAGCGGACATTTCGCCTTCGTCAGAGTGCATT
>Ga0182037_10001017_pt1 | contig 14485 bp, 11 predicted proteins | sample sta12Cox44000082_FD_125974 | JGI IMG/M metagenome (GOLD analysis project Ga0182037, IMG submission 125974) | Lab enrichment of tropical soil microbial communities from Luquillo Experimental Forest, Puerto Rico - statoxic.12C.oxic.44.000.082 | ecosystem: Environmental > Terrestrial > Soil >... | reverse complement strand
TTGCTATGGGCATGGCCACAGGTCTTGGCATCAAGACGCCATTCGACTATTCGGTCTTCTCGGCGGCCGCTGCAGCATTCTTACTGGCGTTCTGGGAGCCTGACCGATTCACGTTGGACAAGCGTCTGAATCGATTACGAAACTGAGGAGGAGATCCAAATGAAAACGCAAAAGCGTCGACTTACGAGGACGAGCTTGAGACCGGTGATGACACAACCGCAGCCAATAGACAACGACGTTGGAAACAATTCTCCGAATTGGCCGCCCTCCTGGCATTCACTCTAGAGCACCCTACCAAATACAAAAAGCTTGCTGCTCGCGTTCGGTCATGTCATCAGCTATTCCGCGGCCTGATGTGCGCTAACGCTCATGTCCACGCCCAGTCATGCAACTCGTGTTCGCTACGGCTTTGTCCGTTCGAGATGCGTAGTCGAGGCTAGGCTCTCAGATCGGCTGGCTGCGATGCCGGTCCGAATCAGGTACGCGAATGCTACCGGTCCTGATGCATGGAGAGCGGACTGGCCGGCGATGCCGCCGAGAGCCGAACTGGCGTGCACAGGTGGTACATCCGAGAACGTGAACGATGTAATCGCCTGGCCATTGCGGCGAGGTAAGGACTTTCTCCAATGAACACGTTCCGCTGAGTAGGCGAAACGTCCCTTGCCCTACTGTTTCCAGAATCTGGCGGACGAGATCACGGTACTCGTATGAGGAGTTTAGGCGCCTCAGAGAGATGTCATTACGACACGAAGACCTCTATTCGTCACGTGCGTTTTGGCGCTGGACGAAATGGTCGCTTCGACCTGCTCGTTCCGTGAGGCGTTTCGCAAAGAATGAACGCGCGCGTTGACCTTGGCCTTGCACGTGCAGTAGTTCCGACGTATCAGCGATTCCGTGACAATTAGATTACAAGCCGCGCTGAAGCGAGACACGGTTCCTTGAATCAAACGATTATGGGATAGCTAAACAGCTTCCCATGGACGAACTTGGCTTTGCTATTTACAAAGCGGTGGCGGGAAGTATTGCAGAGCACATGGGAGCGAACCTGCTCCCTTGTAATGCAGCGGTCCGGTTGCAAGCCCGAGCACCGATTTCAAAGCACAAGGGAAGAGCGAGTTATGGCGAAGGTGATCGAGTTCTACATCCCGAGCCGCTTTCATAGAAGAGGGGCGTGGGTTCCTCCGCAGAGACGCGGAAAAGTGATCGAGTTTGGTGTGTGGGTAAAGAAGTCGGCGTAGGAGCGTTGCGGTGCTCAGTCCTTATCTCGATTCGGGAGCCAAGGCATGGTGGCGGACCGGGCGGAATGGGAAGAGCCCATGGAGCCCTCCAACCCCGAACAAATCCAAGTCTTCTATCGAAATCACGCACCCCGAGGTTCAAAAGTCGTCACGCACTCAACACCAATAAAGGTGTACAGAAAACACTCCCTGGCTAAGTCGATCTCTGCCTTTTTTTTCCTCGTAGTCCTTGGGGTGGGCCTGATGGCAGTAAAAGTGAAAGGACTCGAACGAATCACAGCACCAAAAGTGGCCAAGGCGCCAGCCCGCTCAAGCCAAGGGGGCGATGTGTTGTCAGCTGCCGATGCTCTGGAATGGCGGCAGGAATTTTTGTGGCATCGCACGATTGCCAAAATTTGTCCCAATCCTTGGATTGATGACAAACCCTGTGCTCGCATTGCGAAACGGCTTTAGGACAGGCGCCTTCGTTCCAAGAACCCGTCGCACCCAGCCTGGACGAATACTGCTGGAGAGTTCGGCCGCACAAAAGTCGAATTGGAAATTTCGGATGCATCCAATCGGCAATGTTTCTTGCCATTGGCTTCGAATCAAGATAGTCCATGGCCGAAGACCAGCGGGCAAGGTTGTCCCGACATGTTGCTGAAAACCTAAGATTTGAGATGCGATTTCGAAATTTCATCATCGCTTACGCGCTCGTACCAGCCTTGTTGCTCTTTGCCGTACGGCGTCCTGCGCCTCCTCCCCAGAACCGCTATTCCCAAGTCGTAGACCTGACCGCCACTACACTGTCGAGGACGGGCTCAGAGGCAAGGTCGGGCACACGCATCATTTCCCCGGCCGCCCTGCTTCCTGGAACCTGGGGCGCAGCACAGATTCCGGCTGACCGCTTGATCGGACCGCTGGTAGTGATGGAATTGAATGCGTCGTCGGCAGAAATCTCTATCGATGACGTCGCCAACTGGGAAGCCCAACATGGACCTGTGCCACTGGGAGCGATCGTTGCAGTTCGACGCGTTGGAACTACCCGTAGTCTCGCCTCAGATTCATTCCCTGTGTCAGCCGACGCGGCTCAGTTTCTCATGGATGCGCGCGACACGCGTGGCTTCGTTGTCGAAACTGCAGCCAGCCTGGGCTCCGACCGCAAGCTCTGCCGCCAGATTGCTCTGCACGGGAACTACGTAGTCGAGGGAACGTCGCGGCTGGCGGCACTTCCTGAGACCGGTTCGCTCATCATTGTTGCCCCAGGAAAGAACAGCAATGCCACCGAGAGTCCAGTGCGCGTTCTGGCCATGAGAGGATAGACCAGTTCTCATGATCAACGCACCTTTTCGCCTCTACGAGGGCTTATTTGTCTCTCGCTCTTTGGGAAACCGACCCAACGATCTGATCGTTATATTTCTCGACCAAACGACGCGGGAGCATTAAGGGAGGATTAGCGTGTCCGTGTGGTTCCGGCGGGTGTTTTGAAGCTCGTCTCTGTCCGTGTAACTCGTTGGAATTAGGTTTTTCTACTCACTCATAACCCAAAGGTCGATGGTTCAAACCTCTCTCCCGACCACGGTTGTACCGAAGTTGTACCGAACCTTCAGATCAGTATGGGTACGCCGCGCGCTTTAAGCGTTGGATGGGTGTGGCTTAGTGAGTCAGCCGGACTTCACAACAGAAACGGCATCTGTGAGATTCCCAGTTGGGCAACTGCTGCATGGTTGCTGCACGCTACGCGCCAGAGTCGGTGTTGTCAGCGCAACAGACACGGCGCTAAATTGAGCAGAATGCTGGAAGGCCGGTGTGTACGATACGGGCAGGTTAAATTAGCAAACCCTCGCCTTCAGCTTCTCGGCTGGAGCTGGTTATGTGCTAGACCGTGCGCTAGACCCTTTAGAAGTTAACATTTTGAGTCGAAGAAGTAGGTTTAGAATCAGCGACGCCCTTTGTTTTCAACACTCGAAAACGTTCGACTCGCACACGCTTCCGCCATTTTGTTTTCAGTGAGATGCGGATAAGTTGGTCGGTGTCGCAAAGTGAGAAGAGGCCTTTAAAAAGGGTCTGACGTGATAAAAACGTGATAGATTCACCGCTCTTTTCAAACGGATTTGGCTCCGTCTTGAGGTCGCGACTTCGCGATTCCAGGGTCAATAAGTTCAATGGGGATTTTTCGCGAAGTACCGAGCCTTGCACACAGCGTTGTTGCTGATTCCCCGCTAGCGAGGCGAGGCGACTTCTTGACTAACCACTGGGTGGTGTTTCTGGACCAGAAAGTCCCGGGATCTTAGCCTCTTGGGAAGAATCAGCACAGCGGGAACCGCCATAATCAGCACCAGAACATACAAGTTTGTGCGCAGAACCGATGCGAGGAAGTCGATACCCTCGGGGCGCGAACTCTGCCTCCAAATCGCCCATTCTTCCCAAACAGTCGTCAGCGTAATACTTGCGAGCAGGGCGAAGAGAATGGCTACCAGCTTGACGATCCAGTAAAGCAAGAGTCGATGAGTCTCAATCGCTCCTCGGCCTTCGATGAACAGAATGCAACTCGCCACGTCTGACGATGTTCGCGAATGGGGAGAATGCCATGCCACTTCGATCTGATTTCAAAATCAATGCTACCACTCCTGAAGGTCCGGCCGCAGATACAAGGTCGAGACCAATCTTCAACGACTCAGTCGATAGCGGTTCGGCGTCACAACTCAGCGAGCTCGTTGGAGAGGAAAATCGCCTTCTTGCGGCAGGAAAGGCTCTTCAGCCAACCCGGGACGTAGGCGAGAGCGCTGAGCGGCCTCATCGAGTTGCGTTTCTTGTAACGCATGGGATGGGACAGCAAGTTCCGTTTGAGACGGTAAGTGCACTCGGCCAGGCATTGATTACGGAGCATTCGAAGCGTCATCCTGACGAAGAAAATGCAGAGGACTTTGAGGTACAGGTACGGCGCGTTCGCCTTACATCTTCGGACGACGCTCCTGAACTCTCGCGCGTCGAAGTTATCCTGCCAGCTCAGGAGGGGAATTCCATAGAGGCTCATATTTACGAGAGCTACTGGGCGCCGCTTACAGAAGGCCAAATCTCCTTCCTGCAAACGGTGAGCTTTCTCTACTCCGCGGCATGGAATGGCATCACAACATACTATGCAGCGTTGCGCCGCGAGAAAGCCAGAAAGAACAACACTCGAAACGAGCACAGCAGCGGCGATACTCCGTATCCGGTGAAGACCGATGACGGGCTCAAGCATTTCGACCGCTGGATGTTCGGGAAATTCCAGGACATGCCCATCAAGCCACACACATTTTGGTTGCTGGTAGCTGTTGTGTTATCGGTCTCCCTGCTTCTGGTGCCAGCATTGCTCATTTTTACACCACTCGGGCTGTCTATCGGCAAAGGGATCGTGAATGGCTATGCGAGTCGCTATCTGCAATGGCCCCTTCCGCTGCAGATCGCAATCACTATTCTCGCGGTTTTGCTCTTCGCCCTTGCCCCACGTTTGATGTCTTTAGTGTTGGCATGGCAAGAAGGACCTTGTTAATTGGCGACTGTAGTAAAACTGTAGTAGTTCCATGGTCAGAACGCCGCAGATCCAGTCATAACGGATCAAGACGCTCGCCTTGTGAGCCGCTGAAAAGTAGAGTAGGGTAGAGAATTTTAAGAACCGATCAGAACGTCCCTGGGTACTGATAATCCCCTGCGCTGGCATTCGAAGTCCTCTTACGATTAAGCTCCGAAGATGTCAACGAAAGTATCACTCGCACAAAAGCATCAAAACTACAAAAGTGGATGATGTCTGTGCGCTTTTTGTGCTTTCGTGCTGATAGTATCTGGACTCTTCCTTCCGTGGGCGGAATCTTTTCGAATCTGCAAGTTTTTGCTTCGTCAACAATAGAAACAGGGTTTTAGGGGTCTAGCAAATGCCCCGTAGCGGTGCAGACGAGCATTCTGGCGCATTTCTGGGGGCCGGGTGGGGGAAAGGACGAGAGAGGCACTTTATTTAGTAAGAATCAAAAACCATGGTTTTGCCGGCGTTCTAGCGAGGTAGGACGCATTCAAAGGCCCTTTTGAAGGCATTTTTATAGACTAAGGCTGCACAGTTGGCCCGTTTCTGCTTGGTTGGTTCGTACGAACTCGGCGCTCCTAAGGCGGAAAATTCGGAGCGAGCTGGGAGACGCGGTGCCATCCTATTTCTTCCCTGGGTGCAGGTGGGTACGCCACACTCCTTCACCTGCTCAGGTAAACTGTCGGCGAAAATCCCCGTTGAACATCCGATATGTGACCCAGATCTCGGGGGCACTTCGCCCCTAGAATAGGGATTGCTTACATGGTCAAGCGCGCACCAGCTCGTCGGCGGCCTAGGAAAGCCAAGCCTGGCACAAAGGGTCTGCAACCAACCGAATGTCGGTTGGATCAATCCGGGTCGACTGAGATCGCAGAAACAATCGAGAAATCCGGCGGCTGTGTCGTGGGCTCTTACAAGGAGCCTCTGGGCGGCCATCCGGTGTTTTTAGCGATTCTTCCTGTCGATGCTGTCGAGCCGACGCCGTTTCAGCGTGATCTGTCGGATACGCATCACAAACGATTGGCGGATGTCATTGACAAAACTGGCCGATTCCTCGATCCAATCATCGCGGTGGTCGCACCGAACGGTGGCTTTTGGACCCCTAATGGCCGACATCGGCTCGAAGCGATGCGACGGCTGGGCGCTAGGTCGATCAGCGCTCTTGTAATGTCTGACCGCGAGATCGCGTGGCAGATCCTGGCACTGAACACGGAGAAAGCACACAACCTCAAAGAGCGCTCGCTGGAAGTGATCCGCATCTATCGTGGCTTGGTCGACGAAGACTCTAAACGAGCGGAATCGGAGTTCGTTTTTTATCTGGAAGAGGCGGCTTTGGTGACGTTGGGTGTTTGCTACGAGCGAGTGCCCCGGTTTGGCGGTGGCGTCTATCACCCAATTCTCCGGCGACTTGAGTCGTTTACCGACGAACCTTTGCGCGCTACTATCAAGGATCACGAGAAGCATGCGACCCTAGTTCTCGATCTTGAGGAGAAGGTTGCGGGAGCAGTCAAGAAACTGAAGGAGCGCGGGCTGGTCAGCCCTTACCTCCGATCATTCGTTGTTGCCCGCATCAATCCTCTGAGATGGATGAAAGATGAACCACCGCCGCTCGAAAATGTGCTGAAGACCATGCGAGAGCGCGCAACTAAATTCAATGTGGAGAAGGTCAAGCCACAGGATCTAGCAGGAGCGGCAGGTCCGCCTGACGAAGCAAGCTGAGCATAAGAATCAGCAGGAACCCATTCCTTCGTTAGACATGGGCACTTGAGACCCTAGCAGGAGATATTGATGTCGTCCTCATCGATTAAAAAACATGCCGGTGCCGGACCAGCAGCGGACCAGCCGGCAGTTCCGCAGCCGTCATTCGCTGAGCGTGCGCGCACGTTGTTGCACATGGGCCGCGTCGGAAGCCTTTCGACCCTTTCGCGCAAACAGCAGGGATTTCCGTTCGGCTCGGTGATGCCCTACGGGTTAGACGATCGCGGACGACCCATCTTGCTTGTTAGCACGATGGCCATGCATACGCAGAATTTACAGGCCGACTCACGTGCCAGTTTGCTTGTGGCCCAGCCCGATCCCGGTGGCGATCCGCTCGGTTCATCGAGGGTCACGCTGGTGGGGGAAGTTCTCCCTGTACCGGAAGCCGAAACCGCAGAGTCGCGAGAGCTGTACTTGAGTCGTCACCCGAACAGCAAGTACTGGGTGGATTTCGATGATTTCTCTTTTTTTCGTATGGAGATCGTGGACGTTTACTATGTCGGAGGTTTCGGAGTGATGGGTTGGGTCTCCGCGTCAGAATATGGCCTCGCGCGGCCCGATCCGCTTGCCGATTCGATGGCGCAGATCATTCAACACATGAATGCCGACCATCAGAATGCGCTCATCCTGCTTGCTCGCGCAATTGCCGGCATTGAATCCCAGGAAGCTGCGATGACATCCGTCGACCGGTTGGGCTTCGACGTTCGCCTGACCACCAGGGAAGGAATGCGGGGCACCCGAATTCCATTTCTCAGGGAAGTGAATAGCATTGCAGAGACTCGAAGAGTGCTCGTCGAAATGGTCCAACAAGCAGGTCAGTGTAATGGGCAGTTTACATCAGATTTGTCCTGATTATTTTTCTTAACAGGCCTGTCGGCGAAGCGTAGAATCCGCCTCCAGATTCGCGATGGGGCGTGTGAAGTGCGCTCGTCTCTGACATTTGCTCCACACTGCTCCCAACCGAGGAGAGCACATGTCCAATTTAAGACCCTGCCTGTACATGAACTTGCTTATTGAATTGGCAACGATTTGCTCGCTGTCGTGCTTCGCCACGGGGCAAGTGACAACAGGAACTCTTCTCGGAACAGTACGAGATTCCGCAAGCGCGTCCGTGCAAGGTGCTTCCGTAACCGTCACAAACCTCCAGACAGGAGCATCGCGTTCTGTGTCTTCGGGCAGTGAGGGTGAGTACATCATTAACCTCTTACCCGTTGGAAGCTATTCCGTTCGTGTTGAGCATGCAGGCTTCCAGACTGAGGAACGCCCCTCAGTTGAACTCCAGATCAATAGCCGTGTGCGTTTGGATTTTGGTCTGCAGGTGGGAAGTGTCTCGGAAAAAGTCGACGTGCAAGGAATCGCGCCACTGCTGGATACCGACACCGCTGAATCAGGAGAAGTTATTGAAAACCGGCGCGTGACCGAGCTTCCCCTGAACGGACGGCAATTCATACAGCTAGCGCTGTTAACAGCGGGCGTCGTGCCCGAGGTTAAGGGCACGCTGAGTAGTACTCTGGCGCTTTCCGGGCAGTCAGCTAACGCCAATGGCACACGTTTTGAAGACAACGTGTTCCTGCTCGACGGCGTGTCGATCCGCGATGAAATCTATGAGCGCCTTACCGTCTCTCCGTCTATTGATGCGATTGAGGAATTCAAAGTTCACACGAGCAACTACTCGGCGGAATTCGGCGGCCATGGGGGCGCCCAGATCAATATCTCCACCAAGTCGGGCACGAACACGTGGCATGGCACGGCTTATGAATTCTTGCGAAATGCTGTGTTGGACGCGAAGAACTTTTTCGACGGCACTGAGAAGCCGCCGTTCCGTCAGAACCAATTTGGAGTCAGCCTAGGAGGCCCGATCCAACGAAGCAAGACGTTCGTTTTCGGCAATTACGAAGGCAGCCGTATTTTCAAAGGAATTACCCTCGGTGCCGCCCTCCCTACCGAAGACATGCAGAAGGGAATTTTCACTGGCATGGGACCTATCATCAACCCTGCGACAGGACTGCCCTTTCCAAACGACCAAATTCCGGACTCGTCAATTGCGCCGTTTGCAAAAGCAATTCTTGAGAAGGTCCCGCCTCCGACCAGCCCTGGTCTTGGAAGAAACTTCACCGGTTTTGGCAATCGTGACCTGTCGGGTGATCAGTTTACCGCGCGAGTGGATCACACCTTCAGCAACACAAACTCGGTTTTCGGGCGCTTCATCTTTTCCAACGTCGATGATCTCGAGCCCTACCCAGCCACCGTGGACCTGTCCTCCGGTAGCCCGCTTCCCCCGCCTGGGTTTGGGCAGTTAACCACGCAACGGAGCCGCAATCTCACTCTTCAATACACTCACGTCTTCGATCCAAACTTCCTGAACCAATTTCGCTTCGGATACAACTATCTTGATGCCGGCCAGAAACCGGAAAACTCGAATGTGGACTTTGTAACGGAGTTTGGTTTCCAGGGCACCAATCCCCCGCCTCTGGGTGCTGGATATCCAAGCATGGTCATACCCGGTTTCAGCACACTGGGAGATGCAACTACCAAGCTCTTCACACGGAATAATGTGTATTCCTTCATTGATGATGTCGTACGCAATTTTGGAAAACACTCGCTGAAATTCGGGGGAAACTATACAAAGTCCCTCGTCCGAACTGCGTTTGTCTTCAATACTGCTGGGCAATACAAGTTTTTAGGAGTGTTCACTGGAAATCCCTTTGCGGACTTTCTGCTGGGTTATCCATCGGTAGCTACGGCGTTAACGGGTAACCCGACGCTGCACGGTGTCGGCTACCGCGTCGGCGCTTACCTCCAGGACGATTGGCGCGTCAACAGCCGTCTGACATTGAATCTCGGTGTTCGCTACGACATCAATTCACGCTTCCGTGAGAAAGATGGCAAGATGGCAAACTTTGCACCCGAGATTGGCGGCTTCGTCATACCTGGGAGCCCTGGGCACATCAACCCAGCCGCCGACTTTGGACGTTTTCCGGGCGTGCCATTCAAAACCTCATCCGAACTAGGCTATCCGGATCAGCTCACAAACAACGACTACAATAACTTTGCTCCACGCATCGGTTTTTCCTATTCGCCGGCTCAAGGTCTTGTACTGCGCGGTGGATTTGGAATCTTTTACAACACGGGGCTGTTGGGCGGACGGTTTGGCATCATGGGCTTCAATCCCCCATTCACGGGCTTGGAGCTGTTCCTGAATTTCAACCCGACTGCTCCGATTCCCGCGCCGGTTTCGCTCGGCAATCCGGCCACGAACGTGGTTTTGGGCCAGGGGCCAGCCAAAAACCTGCCGGACGCATATTTGCAACAATGGAATTTTAGCGTGGAAAAACAAATCGGGAATTTCATGTTCGAGTCTGAATACATTGGATCAAGGGGGATTCACTTGGACGGCACAACCCTGCCCAATCAGCCAGCGCCTGGGGGTACACCGAGATGGCCTATCCTCGGTGTTGACCTGGAGATTGCCGCGCCAGCATTCGACTCCTGGTATCACGGGCTAGTTCTGCGCAGCGAAAGACGCTATTCACATGGACTGGTTCTCTCCGCTAGCTATACGTTTTCGAAGTCTCTGGATACAGGGGGAGGCTCGCTGTCCAACTTCTCTGACGAACACAGCGGGGCCCCACAAAACTCGGCGGACATCGCTGCAGAGAAAGGACGATCCGCGTTTGATACCAAGCACCGGTTTGTGCTCAACGCCGTCTATGAATTGCCGATCGGACAAGGCAAAGCTTTGTTCTCTAGCACTCAGCGAGTTGTGGAGAAAATCATCGGTGGCTGGCAGCTAAGTAGCATTCTTGTGGCGCAAGCCGGCAGACCTGAAACTCCGCTCTTGACCACCGATCAGAGTCAGACGGGTGCTTTCAGCGACCGCCCCAACATCATTGGCGATCCTGATCGTGGGCCCAAGACCATCAATGAGTGGTTTGACGTAAATGCGTTCCAACTGCAGCCGTTGGGCCAGTTCGGAACCGCCGGCCGAGGCGTCATCACTGGTCCCGGTTACGCTGCTCTAGATCTTGGAGTGGCTAAGTTCACCTCCATCTCCGAGCGTGTCAACCTCGAATTCCGAGTCGAGTCATTTAACCTTTTGAACCGGCCAAACTTCGACTTGGCAAACCGTCAGTTCGGAACACCCACATTCGGACAAATTTTCAGTGCGAATGATCCTCGGGAACTCCAGTTTGCCCTGAAGTTGCATTTCTAATAACGACCGACATGGATTGGGAAGATATCGCCTTGCTGCGCAAATGCCTGTTGAAACTTTCTTTCTCAATCTTGACATTGTTTTGCGTTGTGCGGGCTGCTGTCGGATCTGACGCGGTCCCACGTCCGGAGAAACTGTCTCCGGAATTTCATCAGAATCGCCTGGAAGAACTCTACCGCCGCTGTCCTGATGGGCTGATCCTGCTCAGAGGTGAACTTTCCTGGTACCGGAAACGCGAGACCCGCACTTTCGATTCAACGTACGCCGACTTCAACTTCAAGCAGGAAAGAAATTTGTACTACCTGACAGGAGTCGAAGTTCCAGATTCCTTCGTAATCATCGACCCTAAGAAGAAGGAAGTCCGTCTATACAGCGACTGGGCTGGCAAGAGGGAGCTTGAGGAGGTACGGAAGCTACCCTATGTAAGCGGGCCGTTCCCGGCAGCTCAGTTTCTTCATGATGTGCTACTACGCTCCGTGGACTATTCCACACTCTATGTCCTCTACGAACCGTTTCTTCAGGTTGGCACTCTGTACGGAAAGACCGGAGCCCTGTCTGGCGTCTTTCCGCCCGGGACCGGTGAACCCATCACAGAAGAGACACAGTTTGCCCGCAAACTGGCCGAGATTTTTCCTGGCGAGAAGGTGGTAAGCCTCTATCCGACTCTACTCGCGATGCAAAAAGTTAAACAGCCGGAGGAAATTCGACTTTTGCGTCGGGCGAATGAAATTGCGGCACGCGGCGTAGTTGAAGGCATGAAAGCAATTCGGCCCGGACTCTACGACCACGACGTAGCGGCTGTAATTGGGTACGAATTTGCCCGTTTGGGCAGTGTTGGCCCGACGTTTGCTTTCAATGTCATGTCCGGTCCGAATTCATTCTCAAATCTTCTTCCTTTATGGAGTGATTACGACCACCTTGATCGCCAGATGCGCGCGGGGGAAGGCGTGTTCCTGGACGTCGGTGCAGAGGTCGGGTACTACGTGAGCGACATTGGCCGCAGCGCTCCGGTATCCGGAAAATTTTCCGCGGAACAAAAGGTGCTGTACGACGCATATTTACCCTGCTTTTTGGGCGCTGAGAAGAGCATCCGACCTGGCCTGACACAACGAGACTTGCTGAAGATTTGCGTCTCGTGCGCGCGTGATCAACTCGCCAAAGCCCAAGAGCCCTACTTGAAGACAGCGCTTTCCGACTTTATTCGCGAACTGGAGAGCCATTCCTCGTTGGGTCACTACCAGGATATGAATGTCCTGGGCGCTGGTCCTGGGGATGACGAACCACTCCAACCCGGAATGGTCTTTGCCATTGAGCCGATTCTTTATTCTGCGCAACAGAACTTTGCCGTTTTCCTCGAAGACGTGATCTTGGTAACTGACACTGGGTACAATGTGCTCTCGCAGGGAATGCCATATACTGTGCAGGAAGTTGAAAGTGTGATGCGGCAAACAAGCATCATCGAGGCCGTCGATCATCGTCAACGGTAGAGCTGCAAAATGCGATAGGGCAGAGAATCTTTAGAACCGATCAGAGCGTCCCTGGGTACTCATGATCCGCTGGGCTGCACAGAGCGCAGGTCGGTCCCAGCGCTGAGAGCCCGACGAGATCCACGTGGGATGAGAGATACTGCGGGGTTTGGGCTCTTCCGATAGTAGATCACCACTTAAATATTTCTTGTTGTCGTCTGGAAAAACCGTAACTACTTTTGATGCTGGGCCTAGCTGATCCTGGACATGCAATGCAGCAAGGAAATTGCATCCCGAGGAGATCCCGACCCCTAACCCCAACTCGGAAGCGAGCTTTTGTGCCATCAGGATTGCATCCCCATCGGAAACCGCCACGATCCGATTGATCAGCGCCATGTCCAGAATCGGGGGAACGAACTCATCAGAGATACCCTGAATGCGATGCCTGCCGACTTTGCGCCCGGTAGAAAGCGTCGGTGACTCGGCGGGTTCGACTCCATAGACGAAAACCTCGGGTACTACGCTCCGCAAATATCGGCCCACACCCATCACGGTGCCGCCTGTTCCAACCCCCGCGACAAACGCGTCCGGCCGAACTCCTGTGGGTTCGCACCTCCGCTTCGGCAGTTTTCAGTCCGGTGCTTGTTGCGGTTGTCAAAAGGTCTGCTACCGCTCGAAGCGGCTTAGGGGAGCAAAAGCCGCTCCATTGTCCGAACCAATTCGGGCAGCAACTCGCCCCATCCTACAAGACTAAACCGGCAAGAAGTTGTGCTAAGCGTCAGATTGGCGATAGACCACTATTCATCTACTCTTTCGGGCGCTTCAACCGAACTTCGGTTCCGGTGACAACGGCGCCGGCATCGGTTTTAATCCACGTAGCCGTATTCCCGTCCGAGGCGACCACGAAGTCATAATGCGAGCCGTCGGATTCGACCAAGGACGCTGTACAGTCGGGGTTCACAGTGTAGGTGCCCGTTACTCTAACGCCCTTGAGGATTGTGCCGTTCACGCTGATTGTATTGCTCGCGGAGGTGTTTCCGTGCCCATCCCAGGTGTGTTCTCCAACCGCAGCAATTAGACCGACACCCACTATCGTACCGGTGCCGGACACCACGTAGGTCCCGTGAAGAGTTGCATTCCCGAGTGGGCATTGTGCATCGGCCGCATTTAGAACTTGAGGCGCCAAGGCGAATGTAATCACGACTAGCGCGCAAAATGCAAAAAGCTTCCTCATGGTTAAATCCTCCCCGTTCCAACGTTTTTGAGGCGATCAAAGCAGTGCTAGAATCTCGGGCTTGATCGCCCGTTGGGGCGCTTTTATCGCCGCCGAGGATATGGGAAGTCATCTCGGCACTCTCACAGAATTCTCTTAGAATTCTCACAAACGTGGGGAGACGGTCATGGGCGACGGCCGACGAACTGTTGGGAACAGACCGCAAGGAAATCGAGAAACTTAAGCTAGCGATGGCGAGAGACGGCGCGAAGGGATATTGGAGGCGCAAGGTGGAGAATTACAGAGAATCCGCGAAGTCGGGCTATGCGCCGCCGGTGCTGACGGCCATGGCGTGTGTGCGCATCGGTGACGAACAATGCGCGTTCGAGTGGCTGGAGAAGGGTTTTCAGGAACGCGACGACGTGATGATCAACCTCAAAGTCGAGCCGGTATTCGACGCCTTGCGCGAGGATCAACGTTTCCAGGCCCTGGTTCGTCGCGTTGGAATCCCGTGAGGAAAGCCGTAGAGTAGCAAACACCCCCGTCCGCTCGCCGCTCGTACGATTACTCATTGGTTAATAGCATTAACTCATTCGTTACGGGGTGGCCCCGTTTTTCCCGTGCCGGCGAATGAGAGAGAGTCCGACGGTTGGAATGTCAGTGGGAGTTCCTTCATCTTCGTCGCTGGCATTCCAAGACGGCGCGCCAATTTACATCCCAGTTGCCAAGGCTAGGATTCCAGCAGCTCCCGTAGCTTGTGAGCGTATCTGCGGCTCGAGGTGACCACTGTTCCTTCTACCAGTACGATGTCGTAAACCCCATCGAACAACGGGCGAATCTCGCTAATGCAGGCACCGTTCACGATGGCCGATTTCCGCACTCGGATGAAGCGGTGTGGCGCCAGCTTCTCTTCCAGGTGTGCCAGGGTTTCCCGCAGCAAGTGACTGTCGCTGGCGGTGTGTATGCAGGCATAGTTTCCCGTGGCTTCGATCCACAAAACGTTGGAAACGGGAACAAAGAAAATCCGCTTCTTGTCCTTCACCACAAAGCGTTCCAATG
>Ga0182037_10001008_pt1 | contig 14541 bp, 9 predicted proteins | sample sta12Cox44000082_FD_125974 | JGI IMG/M metagenome (GOLD analysis project Ga0182037, IMG submission 125974) | Lab enrichment of tropical soil microbial communities from Luquillo Experimental Forest, Puerto Rico - statoxic.12C.oxic.44.000.082 | ecosystem: Environmental > Terrestrial > Soil >... | reverse complement strand
CTCCCAGGCATCCCCAGCAACCTCTGGAAGCTCGGCTTCGACTACACGGTGACCGACGCCTGGACAGTGGGCGGGACGGGCGTCGCTGCGAGCGGCCAGTTCCTGTTTGGCGACGAGGCCAACCTGACCTCGAAGACGCCCGCCTATTTTGTGCTCAACCTCCACACCAGCTATCAGCTTACGCCGAACCTGCAGCTCTTTGGTTTGATCGAAAACGCGTTCAATACGGCATTTTACACGTTTGGCACCTTCTCGCCGACCTCGTCAGTGTTTATCGCTCAGGCGCCGGGTGCCGCCAATCCGCGCAGCTACAGCCCGGCGCCGCCGATCGCCGGTACAGTGGGCATTCGCGTGACATTCTGATGGTTTATCCGGCTCAACTCGGCGGTGCGGGCCGGATTAAGCATATTGCCTGGCCGCCGCCTGAGGAATAGAGTCCCCGCCGTCAGCATCGCACGGGAGGAAATGCGCATGGTCAAGTTGCGCGTCAACGGCCAGGAGCAAACCTATGATGGCGATCCATCGATGCCATTGCTCTGGTATTTGCGGGACGAGCTGGGACTCACCGGAACAAAATACGGGTGCGGCGTGGCCTTGTGCGGCGCCTGCACGATCCATGTCGACGGCGAGGCCGCTCGCGCCTGCATCACCGTCGTAAAGGATGTCGCCGGCCGGTCCGTGATAACCATCGAGGGGCTCGACCCCAACGGGAATCATCCGGTGCAGAAGGCATGGCGCGCCTTGAATGTTCCGCAATGCGGCTATTGCCAAACCGGCCAGATCATGCAGGCCGCCGCGCTCCTCGCGACCAACAAGAATCCGTCGGAGGATGAGATCAGCAGCACAATGAGCGGCAACATCTGCCGCTGCGGCTGCTATCAGCGCATCACCGCCGCCGTCAAGGCGGCTGCCACAGGAGCGTGACATGACCCCCGTCCACGCCACCGTCGAGAATGTCAGCCGCCGCGGCTTTCTGAAAGGCTTGCTTGTCACCGGCGGTGTTGTCGTCGCCGCCGAATTCGTGCCGGCCCGCGACGCGCTTGCAGCCTACGCCACCGGCGCCGCCAAAATGGCGGGCGGCGTCGTCAGCGACCCACATGTCTTTGTCTCGATCGATCCCAGCGGTCTCGTGACGATCGTCGCGCATCGCGCGGAGATGGGCACCGGTTCGCGCACCAGCCTGCCGATGGCGATCGCCGACGAGCTCGAGGCCGACTGGTCGCGGGTGCATGTCGTGCAGTCGCCGGGCGACGAGAAGAAGTATGGCAATCAGAACACCGACGGCTCGCGCAGCTTGCGCCACTTCATCCAGCCGATGCGGGAATGCGGCGCGGCGATGCGGCATATGCTCGAGACCGCCGCGGCCCAGCGTTGGAATGTCGATGTCGCCGAAGTTCAGTCGCAAAATCACGAGGTGATCCACAAACCCTCGGGGCGCAAACTCGGCTATGGCGAACTCGCCGCTGCGGCGAGCGCCCTGCCGACCCCGCCCGCCGACCAGGTCAAGCTCAAGGACCAGGCCGCCTTCCGTTATCTCGGGAAGGGCAATGTCCAGATTGTCGATCTTTTCGACATAACGACCGGCCGCGCCGTCTACGGGATCGACACCAAGCTCCCGGGAATGAAGTACGCGGTCATCGCCCGACCGCCGGTGATGGGTGGGAGGCTCGCCTCCTATGACGGCAGCGCGGCGATGAAAGTGCCCGGGGTCGAGAAGATCGTGGTCATCGAGGGAACGCCGCCGCCGTCGAAGTTCCAACCCATCGGGGGTGTCGCGGTCATCGCACGCAATACCTGGGGGGCGATCAAAGGGCGCGACGCGCTTGTGATCCACTGGGACGACGGGCCGCACGCCAGCTACGACTCGGCCGCCTACAAGGCGCAGCTTGAGGAGACCGCGCGCAAGCCGGGCAAGGTCGTGCGCAACGACGGCGACACCGATAAAGCGCTTGCAACCGCCGCAAAAACGGTTTTCGCGGAATACTACGCCCCGCACCTTGCACACGCCCCGATGGAGCCCCCTTGCGCCACGGCGCGCGTCGCCAACGGCAAATGCGAGGTGTGGGCGGCCGTGCAGAGCCCAGGCGGCACGCGCAACGAGCTCGTGGACAAGCTGGGCCTCAAGCCGGAGGATGTGACGGTCAATGTCACCTTGCTCGGGGGCGGCTTTGGCCGCAAATCGAAACCCGACTTCGTGCTCGAAGCGGCATTGCTCTCGCGCGAGATGGGCGGCGCGCCGGTCAAGGTCACCTGGACCCGCGAGGACGACCTGCACCACGACTACCTGCACACCGTCTCCGCCGAACGGATCGACGCGGGGCTCGACGCGCAGGGTCGTGTGGTCGCCTGGCGTCACCGCACCGTCGCGCCGACGATCCGGGCCACCTTTGTCCCGGACCCCAAGTTCGAGCAGCCCGGCGAGCTCAGCCAAGGCGTGATCGACGTGCCATTCGCGATTCCCAACCTGCGTTGTGAGGTTGGCGAAGCCGAGGCGCATTCGCGCATTGGCTGGTTCCGCTCGGTGTCGAACATCCCGCACGCCTTCGCGGTGCAGTCCTTTGTCGCCGAGCTGGCCCATGCCGCTGGGCGCGACCCCAAGGACATGCTGATCGAGCTGCTGGGGCCACCGCGCACCGTCCAACCGCCGGCCGAATACACGAATTACGGCGACCCGCTCGAGACCTACCCGATCGACACCGGCCGGCTGCGTCGTGTCGTGGAGCTCATCGCCGACAAGGCGGAGTGGGGCAAGAAGCTGCCGCCGCGGCACGGCCAAGGGATCGCCGTGCATCGCAGCTTCCTGAGCTATGTCGCGACCGTCGTCGAAGTCGCGGTGGATGAGAAGGGCAGGCTATCGGTGCCGCGGGTCGACACAGCGATCGATTGCGGCTTTGCCGCTAATCCCGAGCGGATCTATTCGCAGATCGAAGGGGCGGCCGTGATGGGCCTCAGCCTCGCGCGCTACGGCGAGATCAGCTTCAAGAACGGACGCGTCGAGCAGAACAACTTCGACGGCTTCCAGGTCATCCGGATCGACGAATCGCCGCCGATCACGCATGTCTGGATCGTTCCGAACGGGATCGACGTGCCGTCGAGCGGGGTCGGCGAGCCCGGGCTGCCGCCTTTTGCCCCGGCACTGTGCAACGCCATCTTCGCGGCGACCGGCAAGCGCATCCGCCGGCTGCCGATCGGCGACCAGCTCGCCATTTGACGGAAGGCGCCGGGCAGTCCACTGCCCGGCGTCGCAGGCGCGTCGGTGCTGCCAGGGCCATATGCCCCGCGGCACCGATCCGCCGGAGCGTAGACCGGAGCCGTAATCACCGGCACCGCTGAAAAAAGGGAGGAAGCTAATGCAGAAGCGACAATGGGTTTGGTGCTGTCTGGCCGCAGCGTCGGTCTTGTGGCCCACGATCGCGCTCGCCGGCGAGATAACCAACTATAGTCCCGTCACTGCCCAGCGGCTTACCAATCCTGAGCCCGGTAATTGGATGCTCTACCGTCGCACCTATGACGGTCAGGGGTATAGCCCGCTCGATAAGGTCAACACGGCAAATGTGAAGAACTTGGTGCCGGTGTGGACGTTCTCGACGGGCGTGACCGAAGGGCATGAGGCACCGCCGATCGTCAACAACGGCATCATGTTCGTTGCAACGCCGCAAAACCAGATTATCGCCCTAGATGCGAAGACGGGAGACCAAATCTGGAGATACAAGCGCCAGCTTCCGGAAGACCTTTTCCAGCTCCACCCGACGAGCCGTGGGGTCGGACTGTGGCAAGACAAGCTGTTCCTCGCGACGACTGACGATCATCTCGTGGCACTCGATGCCAAGACCGGCAAGGTCGCCTGGGACGAGAAGGTCCAAGACTACTTGAAGGGCCAGTACCTGACCCTGATGCCGCTGGTCGTTAACGGCAAGGTGATCGTCGGCGGCTCGGGCGGCGAATTCGGCGTGCGTGGCTATGTGGTTGCCTACGACGCCAATGACGGCAAGGAGCTTTGGCGCACCTTCACGATTCCTGGAACGGGCGAACCCGGGAATGACACCTGGCAGGGAGATGACTGGAAGAGCGGCGGTGGTTCAGCTTGGATGACCGGCAATTACGATCCGGCGTTGAACCTGGTCTACTGGGGAGTCGGCAACGCCGCCCCATGGCCGGGCAGCCTTCATCCCGGTGACAATCTCTATACGACCTCGGTCCTGGCTCTCGATCCCGACACCGGGAAAATCAAAGCTTTCTACCAGTACCATAAGAACGATTCTTGGGACTGGGACGAGGTCGAGGCGCCGATGCTGATCGACCTGCAAAAAGACGGGAAGACGATCAAGAGCTTGGTTCACCCTGGCCGCGACGCGATCTTCTGGGTGCTGGAGCGGACCCCCGAAAAGATCACGTTCAACTCGGGATGGCCTTTCGTTTACACCAACGTATGGAAGTCGGTCGACCCGGAGACCGGGGCGCTTACATTCGACCCCGACCACAAGCCGGTGCTCGGCAAGCGGATCGAGTTCTGTCCCTCGTTATGGGGTGGTAAGGACTGGCCGTCCGCGGCTTACAGTCCGAAGACGCACTTGGTTTACGTCCCGGCTCAGGAGGGGTTCTGCGGCGGCTTCACCGGGATCAAGGAGCCGCTTGTACCCGGAAAGCTCTGGCTCGGCACAGATCCCAAGGATATCGGGTTGACCGTGCGCCCAGGCTCGGATCACCACGGCGAGTTGCAGGCGTGGGATCCCGCCACCAGCAAGAAGGTGTGGCAGCATAACTTCCCGTGGCAACTCTTCGCCACCGTGTTGGCCACGGGGGGCGACCTGGTCTTTGTCGGCGGCACCAACGACCGCATGTTCCGCGCGTTCGACGCCAAGACCGGGCAGCTGCTGTGGGAGCAGAAGACCAATTCCGGCATCACCGGCGCTCCGGTTGCCTATGAGGTCGAGGGTACCGAGTACATCGCCGTCCAGTCGGGCTGGGGTGTCGACGCCCAGCGCATTCAGGATGCGCTGGCGAAGGGCAATATCGGCCTAAGCGATAACGTGCCTCAGGGCGGCGTCGTCTGGGTGTTTGCAGTCAAGCAGCAGTAGCAGCAAGCCGGCGTCTTCGCCGTACAAAACTTAAGCCGCCGATAGGCGATCCCACACGTGTCTTGCCGCGGGATTGCTACGAACGAAGGGAGGATGGAGGAAACCCATGGTCAAGTTACGCATCAACGGCCAGACGCAGTCCTTCGATAGCGACCCGTCAATGCCGCTGCTCTGGTATCTGCGGGATGAGTTGGGGCTCACCGGAACGAAATACGGCTGCGGCGTTGCGCTGTGCGGCGCGTGTACGGTCCATGTCGATGGCCAGGCCGCTCGGGCGTGCGTCACCGCCGTAAGCGATGTCGCCGGGCGCTCGGTGATAACGATCGAAGGACTGGACCGCGACGGGAATCACTCGGTGCAAAAGGCCTGGCGCGCGCTGAATGTCCCGCAATGCGGCTATTGCCAAGCCGGCCAGATCATGCAGGCCGCGGCGCTGCTGGCGACGACGAAAAACCCGTCCGAGGCCGAGATCAATGACGCGATGAGCGGCAATATCTGCCGCTGCGGCTGCTATCAGCGCATCACCGCCGCCATCAAGGCGGCTGCCACAGGAGCGTGACATGACCGTCGTCCACGCGATCATCGAGAATGTCAGCCGGCGCGGCTTCCTGAAGGGGATCCTCGCCACCGGCAGTTTCGTCATAGCTGCCGAATTTGCGCCCACACGCGCCGCGTGCGCCGCATTCGCTACTGGTGCTGACAAGATGCCGCACGGCGTCAGGTCCGACCCCCACCTGTTCGTTTCGATCGCCCCCGACGGAACCGTGACCATCGTCGCTATTCGCTCGGAAATGGGCACCGGCTCGCGTACCAGCTTGCCGATGATCGTTGCCGACGAGATGGACGCCGATTGGTCGCGCGTTCGCGTCGTGCAAGCGCCTGGCGACGAGGAGAAATACGGCAATCAGGACACCGACGGCTCACGCAGCTTGCGCCACCACATCCAGCCTATGCGGCAATGCGGCGCTGCTGCGCGGCAGATGCTCGAAGCCGCCGCGGCCAAGCGCTGGGGCGTTGCCCCCGGCGAGGTCATCGCGCAGAACCACCAAGTCCTGCACAAATCGTCGGGGCGCAAGCTCGGCTTTGGTGAACTGGCAGCCGAGGCCAGTGCTCTGCCGACGCCTGCCCCTGATCAGATCAAGCTCAAAGACCCTGCCGCCTTCCGCTACATCGGCAAAGGAACGACACCGATCGTCGATCTCTTCGACATCACCACCGGACGCGCGATCTACGGCGTCGATGCGAAGCTTCCCGGCATGAAATACGCGGTCGTCGCGCGGCCGCTGGTGTTCGGAGGCAAGGTCGTATCATTTAATGCCGAAGCCGCCATGAAGGTCCCGGGCGTTGAAAAGGTCGTGACTATCGAAGGCACGCCGGCTCCGGCAAAATTTCAGCCGTTGGGCGGAGTCGCGGTCATCGCACGCAATACCTGGGCGGCGATCAAGGGGCGCGAGGCGCTGAACCCGACCTGGGATGACGGCCCAAACGGCTCCTACGATTCGGCGGCGTTCAAAGCACAGATCGAGGAGACTGCGCGCCGACCGGGCAAGGTCGTGCGCAACGACGGCGATGCCGAGAAGGCGCTGGCGTCGGCCGCCAAGGTCGTATCGGCAGAGTATTACATTCCCCACCTCGCCCATGCGACGATGGAGCCACCGAGCGCAACCGTGCGCATTGCCGGCGGGAAGTGTGAGGCCTGGGCCTGCGTGCAAAGCCCCGGCAACACACGCGAAGAGCTCGCCAAGAAGCTTGGCCTAAAAGAAGAGGACGTTACCGTCTACGTCTCGTTGCTTGGCGGCGGCTTCGGCCGCAAGTCGAAGTGCGACTACGTGCTCGAAGCGGCGGTGCTGTCAAAAGCGATGGACGGCGCACCGGTGAAAGTGATCTGGACGCGCGAGGACGATCTCCAACACGGCTATTATCACACAGTCTCTGCCGAACGCATCGATGCCGGCCTCGACGGGAACGGAAAGGTTTTGGCTTGGCGGCACCGCAGCGTCGCACCCACCATCCTGTCGATCTTCAAGGCCGACCAGACGCACGAAGCGCCCTTTGAGCTCGGCATGGGCTTGGTCGACGTGCCGTTCGATATTCCCAACCTGCGTTGCGAAAATGGCGAGGCCGAGGCTCACACGCGCATCGGCTGGTTCCGCTCGGTTTACAACATCCCTCACGGCTTCGCCGTGCAGTCTTTCGTCGCCGAGCTCGCCAACGCTACTGGGCGCGACCCAAAGGAGATGCTTCTCGCGCTGATCGGGCCGCCCCGTGTAGTCGATCCCCGCAAGTCGCCCGAGGTCACCGATTTTTGGAACTACGGCGACCCGTTTGAGACTTACCCGATCGACACTGCGCGTCTCAGGCGCGTCGTCGACCTCGTGGCGGAGAAGGCTGACTGGGGCCGCAAGCTGCCGGCGCGACATGGTCTCGGCATTGCGGTTCATCGCAGCTTCCTCACCTATGTCGCTACTGTCGTCGAGGCGGCGGTGGACGAGAAGGGCCATGTAACGGTGCCGCGCGTTGATACGGCGATCGATTGCGGCTTCGCGGCCAACCCCGAGCGCATTCGCTCGCAGATCGAAGGTGCGGCGGTGATGGGGATGAGTCTCGCGCTCTATGGCGAGATCACCTTCAAGAAGGGGCGCGTCGAACAAAGCAACTACGACAGCTACCGAGTGCTTCGCATCGACGAGTCGCCGCCGCTCACCGATGTGCACATCGTCCCCGCGGGGATCGACGTGCCGTCGAGCGGGGTCGGCGAGCCCGGGCTGCCGCCCTTTGCCCCGGCACTGTGCAACGCCATCTTCGCCGCGACCGGCAAGCGGATCCGCCGGCTGCCCATCGGCGACCAGCTGGCTGCCTGAGGGAAGGCGCCGGGCGGGTTTTCCCGCCCGGCCTAGCCGGGCTCGCGCTGGGGCGCGTGCTCGAAGGATTGGGCGATCGCATCGAAAGCCGGTTTGGCCTCGAGATCGGCGTCGAATGGCAGCGGGCGCGAGGCGGCATCGTCGGTCCGCCATTTCGCCTGGTAGGTCTCGCGGCGCACGATCCAGCTGTGGCGGTCCGACAGACCCCATGTTACGACCATCTTGACCGCGGGTTCGTCGAGAGCGGCGTCGAGGAAACGCCGATAGGTGTCGGCAACCACGTTGTCTCTGATCTTGACATCGGCCGGTGCATTCTCGTCGGTAATGTCGAGCTCCGTGATCTGAATCGTCAGGCCGAGGCTCGCTATGTCGGCGAGAAAACGCCGCAGCAGCGGCGCCGAAAAAGGCGGTCCGCCAGCCGCAGTCAGATGAGCCTGGATGCCGACCGCGTCGACCGGCGTCCCGGATCGCCGCATTCCTTCGAGCAGGTGCAGCAGCGCAACGCGGCGCGCTTCCTGTTCCGGCGCGTCGAGCTCGACATCGTATTCGTTGACGACGAGGCGGGCATTCGGATCGGCCTCTCGCGCGGTATGGTAGGCGAGATCGAGGTATTCCGGCCCGAGCGTCTCGAGAAACACCGCGGTCCGCAGGCCGTCCGGCCGCCCATCCTTGGGTTCGATTGGCTCGTTGACGACGTCCCAGCTGTGGATCCGGCCGCGGTACCGGCCGGCCAATTGCTCGATGTGGTCGACAACGGCCCGCTCCTGCTCCTGAGGATCCGTCAAGTCGAAATACCACTCCGGGGTGCGGTGGTACCACAGAAGATTGTGGCCGCGTAGCGCGAGCTTATTGGCGGCTGCGAATGTAGCGATGGTGTCGGCAGGAGCGAAGTCGTCATCCCCGGGAGCGCCCCGGTTCATGACCTGCCATTTCATCTCGTTCTCGGCAACGACGAGGCCGGCTTCCTGGCACACGAGATCAACGAACGTTGGATCGTCGGTGATTTGCGCCGCCGCGATCGTGGTCCCGTAAAGGAGCCCCTTTTCGGCTGCCAGTTTGCGAAGCACGATCGTCTCCGCCGCCCGGCTGCGTGCAGACCACACACCGGCCGCGCCGGCACCGAACAGCGCAAGCCCGGCGGCAAGAAGACAACGCCGGCTCGGAACGGACGCAGACCAGGGCAACTTCTGCCGCATGGGATCTCCTCGGATTTGCGGGCTCGGGGATTGCTATGGTGGCTCTCCTCGCCCTTCCCCTCCACGGCCTCGGCTGACAGCGGCTGCGGTGGGTGATAGTTTCGCCGAAATCATCCGGGGAATGTTCGAAACCGACCGGCAGTCAAATCTGCCGACGAGCATAGGTGAGGAAGCGGTGGACCGGCAATTCCAATGCGCCGCCCACAGGATCGAGCGCCGGGTTGCGCTCGGGATGGGCGTGTACTTGGCGTTCGCCCCGCGTCTGGCGTTCGCGCAGGCCGATCCGGCGCGCGAGCGGCCGCGGGAAGGCGATCTCTTGGTTACGGTCGGCGCCGCTGCGCCGGAACCGCTGACGCCGGAAAATGTGCCCCTCGGCGGCAAGCCGATAATGGCTTGGCCGATGGACCCGGAGAGCAGCACGGTGCGCAGCGGCTCGCGGCTCAACAAAGTGCTGCTGCTGCACCTCGAGCCCGAGGGTTTCGATCCCGAAACGAGAGACCACGCAGCTGAAGGGATCGTCGCCTACTCCGCTGTCTGTACGCACACCGGGTGCGATGTGATCAATTGGCACCCCGATCGCCGGCTGCTCGAATGCCCGTGCCATAACTCGGTGTACGATCCGATGGAAGGGGCCAAGGTGGTCAGCGGCCCGGCCCCGCGCCGTCTGCCGGCGCTGCCGGTGAAGATCGCCGACGGGCGGCTCGTCGTCGCCAAGCCCTTCACCGGCCGGGCCGGGTTTCAACAAATGTAATCTCAGAAAATCGAGGAGAGACGCTATGCCAGAAAAACACCGCCTCCATGCAGCGATCGCCGCAAGCGCGTTGGCGCTCGCATTGTCTGCCGCGACAGCCTCGGCACAGCAGCCGCTGCCGCCTCCGCCGACACCGGAGACCCCGCGCCCCGTACCTCCGATACTGCAGGGCTACAAGCCGGTGACCGCCGAGCGGCTCAAGCAGCCGGAGGACGGCGACTGGCTGATGTACCGCCGTACCTACGACGGCTGGGGTTACAGCCCTCTATCGCAGATTACGACCGAAAATGTTGGCCGACTCAAGCCGGCGTGGACCTTGCAGACCGGTCAAATCGAAGGCCACCAAGCACCGCCGATCGTCAATAGCGGGGTAATGTTTGTCGCCACGCCGGGGAACCAGGTGTTAGCGATCGACGCCAAAAAGGGCGACCTCTTGTGGCGGTTCAAGAGGCCGATCCCCGAGGACATTCTGCTACTCCATCCGACGAGCCGAGGCGTCGGGCTGCTCGACGGCAAGATATACTTCGCCGCGGCCGACGCGGTACTCGTGGCCCTCGATGCCAAGACAGGCAAGGAGGTGTGGAACACCAAGGTCGAGGACTATACGCACGGGTACTACATGTCATTGGCGCCACTCGTCGCCGATGGCAAGGTGATGGTCGGTGTCTCGGGCGGCGAGCTCGGCGTTCGCGGTTTTGTCGCGGCGTTCGATGCCGAGACTGGTAAGCCGGCGTGGAAGACTTATACGGTGCCGGCGCCTGGCGAGCCGGGCAGCGAGACCTGGCCCAAAGGCGACCAATGGAAGACCGGCGGCGGGTCGGTGTGGATCACCGGCGCGTACGATCCCGCAACCAATTTGACTTTTTGGGGCACCGGCAATGGCGGCCCATGGATGGGCGACCAGCGCCCGGGCGACAATCTATTCACATCCTCGACAATCGCCCTCGATGCCTCGACCGGGAAGATCAAAGGCTATCACCAATACCATCCGAACGATTCTTGGGACTGGGACGAAGTCAACCCGCCGATCCTCGTCGACTACCAGCGTAACGGCAGGACCATCAGGGGGCTCGCCTACGTCGCGCGCGACGGGTACTTGTGGATGCTCGAACGCACTGCCGACAAGATCAACTTCGTCGACGGCAAGCCCTTCGTGAACCAGAACGTGTTCAAGAGTCTGGATCCGAAGACTGGACGTCCGGATGTCGACCCGGCCCGTCAGCCCGGGACCGGCAGGAAGGCCGAATTCTGCCCCTCGCTGTGGGGTGGCAAGGATTGGCCTCCGGTTGCCTACAGCCCGAAGACACGGCTGCTTTACATTCCGGCCAACGAGAATCTGTGTCAGGCGCTCATGGGCGATCCCGTCACCTATACGCCGGGGCAACGCTTTACCGGAATAGCACCGGCAAATTCGATCTTCTCGATCGCCCCAAGTGCCGATCATATCGGTGAGCTGCAGGCCTGGAACCTCGATACGGGGCAAAAAGTCTGGAGCCACCCTTTCGCCAACTCGGAGCTCTGGGGGCCGGTGCTGGCGACGGCCGGTGGTTTGCTTTTCATGGGTGGCACCAACGACCGCTACTTCCGCGCCTTCGACGCCTCGAATGGCAAGATACTCTGGGAATTCCGTACCGGGTCAGGAGTGAACGGTGTGCCGGTTTCATTTCAGGTCGACGGCAAGCAATATATCGCCGTGCAGTCGGGGTGGGGTGTGGACGCGGCTCGCATGCAGGCCCGGCTGAATCTTGAGCGGCCGTGGGAGTTCCCCGACGTGCCGCAAGGCGGCTCGGTTTGGGTCTTCGCCGTGGATTAGATTAGACCCCCGGAGGGTGCTGCTTGTTCAACGCCTGCTGGGGGTGTTCGCAGGCCGCGCCGGGTCTTTGAGCTCGAGATGCTCGATATTGGCCTTCGCCGCCATATCGGCTTGGGTGCCGGGGGCAAGCTGGCCGACACGTTCCCAGTCCGCGCGGGCTCCCTTGAGATCGCCGCTCAGCCGCCTGATATTGCCCCGCTCAAGCAGCCCCGGCACCGAATTCGGCGTCCGTGCGAGCGCCTTCTCGACATCGGCGAGCGCAGCATCGAGGCGGTTGAGCGCGCGGTTGGCGGAAGCGCGGTAGATTAACGCTTCGAGGCGGTTCGGATCGGCTTTCAAGACATGGTCGAGATCGCCGACGGCCTTGTCGAAATATCCGGCCGAAGCGGCGGCTTCGGCGCGATCGAGGAGCAATTCGGAATCATTCGGTTGCAGGCCCAGCGCTTGACCCGCAGCCGCATAGGCCCGCACCGGGTCGCCGGCGAGCAGCCAAGCCTGTCCCGCCTGATCGAACACATCGGCGCGCAACGCGGCGGGCGCCGTCGTCATGGCCTGCGCCAGCGCCTCGAGTCGGGTCGCTGCCTCCTTGTATTGCTTCAATCCGACCAACGCGACGGCAGCGCAATGGTCGGCCGGGTGTGCCCCGCCCCGCTCGTGCCATGTCTGCGCCAGGCTCTGTGCCGCGCCGGGGTTCTGCTTAGCAAGCTTGAGGCAGCGATCATAGGTCGCCGCATCCGCTTCTGCATTGCGCAGGCCCGCCGGACGTTTTGGCGGGCCAGCCGGCTCTGCGGCGGCAGCAGTAGCGAACAGTAGCGCCAGAAGCGGGTAGAAGACTTGCCCGCTTCGAGCGTGGTGCGACGTTCTCCGCATATGCCTCGCCAATCCCGCCGCTGACTAATAACACGACGCGCCGTTGCCGCGGAATCACAAGAGACGCTACGATTGACTTTCGCAGCGGCTCTCGGAGGTCGTGGAGTTTCTTGGCTTTTGTACGCGATCGCCTGCTACCCGCAGGGCTCGGCAACGTCGTCCTGGCCCTCGCCCACCGCAATTACCGCATCTATGCCGGCGGCAATGCCGTGTCGCTGGTCGGGATCTGGATGCAGCGGGTGGCGGTCGGCTGGCTCGCCTGGACCCTGACGCACTCCGGCACCTGGCTCGGCGTCATGTCGATGGCCGAATTCTTCCCGGTCGTGTTCCTCAGCCCGCTCGCCGGTGCTCTCGCTGACCGGCGTGACCGGGTCGGCATCATCCGGGTTACCCAGATAGCCGGCAGCATCGAGGCGACCCTCCTCGCCGTCCTGGTCTACACGAACACGATCACAATTGGACTGTTGCTCGTCCTGACATTGCTCCTCGGGGTCTTCAACGCGGTAGCCCAGCCGTCGCGCCTCGCGCTGATCCCGACACTCGTCGATCGCGCGGCGCTGCCCTCGGCCTTGGCGATCAACGCGATCATCTTCAACAGCGCGCGCTTTCTCGGACCGGCGGTAGCGGGGATCGTCATCGCTCGGGTCAGCGTCGGTGCGGCCTTCGCCGTCAATGCCGCGACATACGTCGTGTTTCTGATCGCGATGACTAACCTGCGCGGGCTCCCGGCACTGCCGGTTGCCGCGACCCAAAGTGTGCTCAAGGCCTCGACCGAGGCCTATGTCTATGCCAGCCGGCATCCGGGCATCGCCCCGATGCTGCTGTTGTTCACAGTCACCACGATCGGCACCCGCGGCTTTGTCGAGCTGTTTCCCGGTTTTGCCGACAGTGTGTTCGGGCGCGGGCCGGAGGGCTTGTCGATGCTGACCTCGACTGTCGGCCTCGGCGCCATCTGTGGCGCCTTGTGGATGCTGTTGCGGCCGGCGATCGCCGGGCTGACACGTCTCGTTCTCGCCAACACGCTGGTGATTTCGCTGGCGATCCTCGCCTTCACCGCGACCGACCGGTTCACCCTCGCGCTGCCTTGCGTCTTCATCGCCGGCACGGCGATGACCATCACCGGGATCGGCGCCCAGACCTTGCTCCAGGCTGCGGTCGACATCCGCCTGCGCGGCCGCATCATGGCGCTTTACGGCATGATCTTTCGCGCCGGTCCGGCGGTCGGAGCAGTGCTGATGGGCTCTTTGAGCGGGCATTTCGGATTGCGTTTGCCGCTCGCCGTCGGCGCTCTAGTCTCGTGCGGCTTTTGGGCCTGGACGCGGCTCAAGCAAACGCGCATCGCCGAGACGCTCGAGGCCGACCCCGCGGCGATGCGGCAACCGTCATGAGCCCGCCGCATCTCTTCTGTTTCGGCCTGGGCTACAGCGCGCTGGCGCTCGGCCGTCGGCTCGCCGCCTCGGGCTGGGCGGTGACCGGCACTTGCAGAAACGCCGAAAGACAGGATTTGCTGCGTGCGTCCGGTTTTTCCTCCGTTCTCTTCGACCGCAAGCGGCCGCTTGATAAGAGAGCACTTCGGGGGGTCACCCATATCCTTGTCTCGGCTCCTCCCGATGCATTGGGCGATCCGGCGCTTGCCATGCACGGCCATGACATCGCGGCGATACCGAGCCTGTCATGGGTTGGCTATCTGTCGACGACCGGGGTGTATGGCGATCGCGGTGGCGGCTGGGTTGATGAAACCACCCCTGTGTTGCCGACCGGCGAGCGCGGGCGGCGCCGGGTCGCCGCCGAACTTGGCTGGCTGGATCTCTGCCATGACCACGGCGTCCCAGTTCACGTATTCCGTCTCGCCGCGATCTACGGCCCCGGCCGCAGCGCCTTCGATGCGTTGCGTGCTGGCACTGCAAAACGCATCGACAAGCCCGGGCAGGTATTTTCGCGTATCCACGTCGCGGATCTGGCGAGTGTGCTG
>Ga0182037_10000988_pt1 | contig 14657 bp, 12 predicted proteins | sample sta12Cox44000082_FD_125974 | JGI IMG/M metagenome (GOLD analysis project Ga0182037, IMG submission 125974) | Lab enrichment of tropical soil microbial communities from Luquillo Experimental Forest, Puerto Rico - statoxic.12C.oxic.44.000.082 | ecosystem: Environmental > Terrestrial > Soil >... | reverse complement strand
GTTGCCGATGCCCGAGCTCTACCGGCGGGTGGAGCGGCACATCCCCCCCTTCGAATGGAAGATCCTGGCCGATGACATCGCCGCCATCCTGCGGCTCAAGGACGAGCGCAATGCGGTCGTCCTGGCGCACAATTACCAGACACCGGACATCTTCCACACGGTCGCTGACATCGTCGGCGACAGCCTGGCGCTGGCCCGCGAAGCCGAGCGCACCGATGCCGACGTGATCGTGCTGGCCGGTGTTCATTTCATGGCCGAGACCGCCAAGCTCCTGAACCCGGAGAAGACGGTGCTGATCCCCGATCTCGAAGCCGGCTGCTCGCTCGCCGCCTCGATCACCGCTGCTGACATCCGGCTGCTCCGCGAGCGGCACCCGGGGGTACCGATCGTGACATATGTCAACACCTCGGCCGCAGTGAAGGCCGAGTCCGATGTCTGCTGCACATCAAGCAACGCCAAGAAGATCATCGAAGGGCTCGGAGTGCCGAAGGTGATCATGTTGCCCGACGAATATCTGGCGCGAAACACGGCAGCGCAGACCAAGGTCGAGATCATCGCTTGGAGCGGGCATTGCGAGGTGCACGAGCGGTTCACCCCCGAGGACATTCGCAGCCTGCGCGAGAGCCATCCGGGGATCATCGTGCTGGCACATCCCGAATGCCCGCCCGAGGTCATCGCCGAATGCGACTTCAGCGGCTCGACCGCAGCGATGGCCGGCTATGTCGGCAAGGAGCGGCCTGCCCGCGTCGTGCTGCTGACCGAATGCTCGATGAGCGACAACGTCGCGCTCCAGTACCCCGATCTCGAATTCGTGCGGCCGTGCAATCTGTGCCCGCACATGAAGCGGATCACCCTGCCGAAGATCCGGCACAGCCTCGAAACCATGACGCACGAGGTCACCGTCGACCCGGCGATCGCGGGTCGGGCGCGCCATACCGTCGAGCGCATGCTGGCGATGGGCTGACGGCCTCGAAATGACGATGCGGCTGATCATCGAGCCGATTGTACGGGCGGCTTTGCTCGAGGATTTGGGCCGGGCCGGCGACATCACGACCGAAGCGGTGGTCCCCGCCGAGGCGACAGTCGAGGCGGTAATCGCGGCACGTCAGCCGGGTGTCTTGGCCGGGCTCGATGCGGCACTCCTCGCCTTTGAACTGCTCGACCCGACATTGCGGATCGAGCGGCTGTGTGAGGATGGCGACAGGATTTCGCGCGGCGAGGGGGTCGCCAATCTCAGCGGCCGTGCGTGGGGCGTGCTCGGCGCCGAGCGCACCGCGCTCAACCTGCTGAGCCGCATGTCCGGGGTCGCCACGGCGACCCGGGTATTGGCCGACGCGATCACCAGCTACAAGGCCAAAATCGTCTGCACCCGTAAGACCACCCCGGGATTACGGATGCTTGAAAAAGAAGCGGTGCGGCTCGGCGGCGGCGCCAACCACCGCTTCGGGCTCGACGACGCGATGCTGATCAAGGACAACCACGTGGCGCTCGCGGGCGGCGTGCGCCAAGCGCTAGAGCGGGCGCGGCGGCATGCCGGGCATCTTGTCAAGATCGAGCTCGAGGTCGACACCCTCGACCAGCTCGCCGAGGCGCTCGGGGTCGGGGTCGACGCCGTGCTGCTCGACAACATGCCGCCCGAGACCCTGCGCCGGGCGGTCTCCATGGTCGACGGCCGGGCGGTTACCGAAGCCTCCGGGCGGATCACTCTCGAAACGGCACCCGACATCGCCGCCACCGGGGTCGACCTGATCTCGTCCGGCTGGATCACCCACAGCGCCCCAATCCTCGACCTCGGCCTCGATATCGCAGCGTGACCGACGGCGACGCAGGCTTGCTTCGGTCGTCGGCGAACGTCGGCGTGAAGCGCGCGGCGGCCGCTATTTTGCAGCCGGGCTGGTAGGTGAGACCGCTGCCGGGTTGTCTACCCGCTTCTTGACTTTTTTCATTCCGTCGATCACCTGCGTGAAATTCTCTTCACCGGCTATGTCGAGCAGAGCGTATCGGGCTGCCATCGTCTTCAGTATCGGCGGCCAATCCGCGAAGCCCGCGCGATATTGCCCGATCACTTCGGCGATTTCCGTCTTCTCCGGCTGTGACAGGTTTTGAAACGAAAGCAGGGAGCTGACAATATAACGGGCGGCAAACTCGAAATCGTCGAAATCGGCCAATTCAGTCAGGACCAAGCCTTGCCGCCGCGTACCGCGCCAACGGTCGATTTTCCGGTCGAATACTCGCAACAGGCTGTCAACAATCACCACCGGGCCAATCGGAATGTCGGCGCCGGCATCGGTACGGAAGGTGAACAGGTTTGAGCGCGAGAGGGTTATGGCCGCGGTACCGGCGACAATGGCGGTCATCAATTCGTCCCCGACGACCTTCGGGAAGAGATTGGGGTAACTGAGCAGCAAGCCCAGAGCGCTCAGCGACAGCAAGCCATTGATCACTATGTAGAACAAGCCGAAGCGATTGAGCGCAGCCCGCAGCGGCTCGTCCCGGTATCGAGTTACGATCTCTGTGAAACCGGTGGCGGTGCCGAGAATAAAGCACAGCGGCGCCTTGTCCCGTCGGCGTCAGCTACGCCGAGACGAACCGAGCGCCGGCCTCGGTGATCGCGATGTTGTGGTCCAGCTTCAGCGGGTCGCGTTCGATCATCCTGACGAGCTGGCGCTTTTCCAGCACGTCGACGACCTTGTTTGCGACATCGAGCGGAATCTTCGCCTTATCGACCACGGAATAGAGGGACGCCGGCTGCCCATCCCTAAGGGCAGCCGAGAACCGGCCCGGTAAATGCCAACACCGCGTCCTCGAGATATTCATCGGCTGATCCCGTCGCCCGGGCCCCGGCGCTGCTCTTTTCGGTGGACGACTTCAGAAAATCGAGCCCGAGCCGCTCCTTGATGTTCATCGTCTTTCTCCCAATCGCCAGTCGGTTGTCAGATGTTAGATGGTGCCAAGCCGCGATAAGCTGCAACCCCGAACGACCGTAGAGAATCTTGCTGCGAAGTTCCCTATGCACTGCTGGGGTCGGGGAGCGGGTCGAGCGGCCAGATCGGGCGGCGGACCCGGGTGAAGAGCTCGGGCGTGTAGATCTCCGAGCACAACGCGCCGGTGTCGACGAGCACGACCTCGCGCGCGATCGGCCCGAAGGCGGCGCGGAAATGCTGCATCGATTTGACCGCGACCGTGCGGTAACGGGTCGGGTCGACGCCGAGCGAGGTGAACTGGGCGAGATCGGTCGCCTGACCGTTATTGGTGATGACGATGATGTCGATGCCGCCGACGCGGAACACCATCGAGCGCCCATAATTGCGCTCGACCCCGCCGCCCATCGGCCCGTACGCGATAAACCGACCGGTGGTCAGACACACAACCTCTCCATGCAAGGCGAGCGGCCCGCCGCCCATGGCTGGATCAGTCTTGCCGCCGAGGGTCAGCGTGGTCTTGGCGCCAATCCCGGCTTTCACTCCTTGTTGTACCGTCTCGGGATCGCAGATCGCGTGGAAAGCGATGCTGTCGACCCCGGCCTCGACGAGGCCCTTCAGGAACGCGGTTGCGTCGCCATAACCGCCGCCACCTGGATTGTCGGTGTAGTCCGCCACGACGAGCGGCTGGTCGCCGGGCGCCCCTTGGCGGGCGAGCGCCACCGCCTCGGCGACCGACAGCAATTTGACCGTCGTGAAGTCGCGCGTCGCCCAGGCGTGATCCATGAATTCCTCGGCGATTGCCTGGCCCCGCGGCATGTTGCCGTCGACGGTCACCGTCACCGAGGGGCCGACATCATGGATATTGGCACGGCTGAACCCCGCACAGATGCTGACGACCAGCGCTTCGCCACTCTTCTCGAGTGCCTCGCCGCGTCCGATCAGCTCGGCCATCGGACCCTGCTCGGTGCGGCCGTGGTCGAGCCCGTAGAGCATCGGTCGCCGAGCGATCACGGTCAGCGGCCGGATTTCGCCGCGCATCGCCCGCTCCAATAATGCGGCACCCTGCCAGGCCCGTTCGTACTGGTCGATATGCGGATAAGTCCGGTAGGCGATCAGCGCATTGGCGTTGTGGGCCATCTGCTGCGTCACATTGGCGTGCAAGTCGAGGGTGACGACGACCGGCACCTCGAGGCCGAGCCGGCGGCGCAGCCGCGCCAGAAACTCGCCCTCGGCATCCTCGTAGCTGTCGCTGACCATCGCACCGTGGAGATGTAAAAGCGCGCCGTCGATTGGCCCTTTCGCGTCGACCGCGCCGAGGATCATTCCCGTGACCGCCTCGAACGCATTGTCGGTGACCGTGCCGGACGGGTTGGGGTTGGCGGAGACTGGGTGAACTAAGGTCCAGCCAAACCTGTCAGCTGCCTCGAAGGTCGCGCCAAAGGCCGAGCGCGTGCCCCGGAATGCCACCGGGATCTCGTTCTCCATGTGGAAGTCGCGTTGGCGAAACATCGCCATGTCCGTCGGCACGCGGCTGAAGGTGTTGGTCTCATGCATGAACCGGGCGGTCAGAACGCGTGGCACGAGGCACCTCCACAGAAAGATTTTCGGTCTCGGCGATCAGCGAGGCGATCGTTACCTGCATCGCCGCGGTTTCCGCCTCGACGATCCGATCCATCGCCGGCCCCACCTGCCGTTGCCACGGGGTCGAGACTTGCTCGGTCCAGCGGCCGGCGAGCGGCAGGTGCAAGGCCTCGTAGAGGTCCTGCAGGGTGGCACTCTCCAGGCTCCAAGAGAGCACCCAGCGGCCCGACTGGGTGTGGGCCGTGAAGCCGGCCTCGGCGAGGGGCTTGATGTGCTGGTCAATCACCGTTGTCGTCACGCCCAGCTCCTCGGCGAGCGCCGGCGTCGACCTTTTCTCGCCGCGCCGCTGCGCTCGCGCTAGGGCCGCGAGCAGGGCCAGGCCCAGACCGAGACCCATTCCGCAGACGGAAACCTGGCCGATCCGCCCATCGATTCGCCAATTCGGCAGGGCGGCGGCAACGACCGCACCCACCAGTACCGCCATCCACGCGATATACATCCATAGGAGGAAGATCGGAATGATAGCCAGCGTGCCATAGACCGTGCTGTAGAAGGAGGTGGCGCCGATGTAGATCGAGAACCCGATCTTGAGGATCTCGATCGCTAGGGTTGCGATCATCGCCCCCAGCGCGCCGTCCCGCCAGCGCACTGCGCAATTTGGGATCAGCCCGTAAAGCAACGTGAGAGCGAGGAATTCAAGTAAGGCTGGCACCGCACGCGCCAACCCATGCAGCCAGCTGCTCGCGAACCACGCCAGCGCTTGCTGGCCAAAGCCCGCCTGGCGCGCCGCGATCTCGAAATAGGTCGAAAGCGACAGGCTGACCCCGATCAGCAGCGGGCCGAGCGTTATCAATGTCCAGTATGCGAGGAGGCGTTGCACCCAGGGACGCGGTGCCGTGACGCGCCAGATCAAGTTGAGCTGATCCTCCACCGTGACCAGCAGCAAGACGCCGGTCGCTAGGATGCCGGCGACGCCGATCGCGGTGGTCTGCGTTGCCGAATCGGCAAAGGCGCGGAACCACCAGGCCGCCTGCGACCCGATCGACGGCACGAAATTTTCCATGACAAGCCCGAGCAGCTGATCGCGCACCGGTGCGAAGATCGGGAAGCTCGACAACGAGCCGAGGGCGATGACCGCAAGCGGCACAAGCGAGACCAATGTCGTGTAGCTGAGGGCGCCGGATGCTGCAAAGCAGCCGTCCGCATTGAATCGGCGCAAGGAGTAGAGCGCGAAGGCGGTAGCCGTCATCGCGGCATGCCGCAGCTTTCCGCTCCGCCGGGTCGCTCGACTCTCTGCCTCGGCGGTGCACATCGCGGAAACCTTAGGTGCCTCTCTGTTGCTAAACAAGGAGCTGGCAGAGACGTGCTCCTGGGAGACCCTGATTGGCCCCGGCCCGTTCGTTCGTGTAGGATGAATTGAACCGCGAGGACTGGGGAAGACGATGCCGCTGATGGCGGGAAAGCAAGGCCTCATCATGGGTGTCGCCAACGAGCGCTCGCTCGGCTGGGGCATCGCCAAAACATTACGCGCGCATGGTGCGGCGCTCGCGTTCACCTATCAAGGAGAGGCGCTGGGCAAGCGAGTGCGGCCGCTTGCCGAAAGTCTCGATAGTGATTTCGTCCTGGACGCCGATGTCGCCTCGGGGGAGAGTCTCGATGCGGCATTCGCGGTGTTGACCCGGCGCTGGGGCCGGCTCGATTTCGTCGTTCACGCGATCGCCTTCTCCGACAAGGAAGAGCTGAAGGGAAAGTATCTCCAAACGACACGCGCCAACTTCCTGCGTACTTTGGAGATTTCGTGCTATTCGTTCACCGATGTCTGCCGACGCGTCGTGCCGTTGATGACGGCCGGCGGCAGCCTGTTGACATTGACCTATGCCGGGGCCGAGCGGGTTATGCCGCATTACAACGTCATGGGTGTGGCGAAAGCGGCGCTCGAGGCCAGCGTGCGCTATCTCGCGACCGATCTCGGCGGCGACAACATTCGCGTCAACGCAATTTCAGCCGGCCCGATCAAGACCTTGGCTGCTTCGGGGATCGGCGATTTCCGCTATATCCTGAAGTGGAACCAGCTCAACTCGCCATTGAAGCGCAATGTCACGATCGAAGATGTCGGGGGTGCCGGCCTCTATTTGTTGAGCGATCTTTCCGCCGGCGTTAGCGGAGAAATTCACCACGTCGATTGCGGCTATCACGTGGTCGGTATGAAGGCGGTCGATGCCCCCGACATCTCGGTGGCGTAATGGCGGGCAACTCGTTCGGCACCCTGTTCCGTTTCACGACTTGGGGCGAGAGCCACGGGCCGGCGATCGGGGTGGTCGTCGACGGGGTGCCGCCGCGCCTGCCGCTCGCCGAGCCCGACATCCAGCAGTGGCTAGACAAGCGTAAGCCCGGTCAATCGCGCTATACGACACAGCGGCAGGAAGAGGATCTGGTGAAGATCCTCAGCGGCGTCTTCGACGGGGTAACAACCGGGACGCCGATCCAGCTGATGATCGAGAACACCGACCAGCGGCCGCGCGATTATCGCAACATCGCCGACCGCTTCCGCCCGGGTCATGCCGACTACACCTATTGGAAGAAATACGGGGTCCGCGACTACCGGGGCGGCGGCCGCGCCTCGGCGCGCGAGACGGCCTCGCGCGTAGCGGCGGGGGCGATCGCGCGCAAGATCCTCGGCCCCGGGGTGACTATCAGAGGCGCGCTCGTCCAAATCGGACAGCATCCGATTGATCGCAAGGCATGGGATTGGCGCGCCATCGAAGACAACCCGTTTTGGTGTCCGGATGCCGCGATGGCGTTGCGCTGGGCCGACTATCTAGACACCGTCCGCAAGGCTGGCTCGTCGGCTGGCGCAGTCATCGAAATCGTCGCCAGCGGTGTCCCGGCAGGGCTCGGCGAGCCGATTTACGACAAGCTCGACGGAGATCTGGCGCGGGCGCTGATGACGATCAACGCGGCGAAAGGGGTTGAGATCGGCAGCGGGTTCGCCGCGGCCACGCTCAAAGGTGAGGACAACGCCGACGAGATGCGGATCGACGGTGGCAGGGTGGTGTTCCTGTCGAACAACGCCGGCGGCATTCTCGGCGGGATCTCGACGGGGCAGGACATTGTCGCCCGGTTCGCAGTCAAGCCGACGAGCTCGATCCTCAATCCGCTGCGCACTGTCGATGTCGACGGGAACGAGGTCGACATCTCGACCCATGGCCGGCACGACCCTTGCGTAGGAATACGGGCCGTTCCGGTCGGCGAGGCCATGGTGGCGTGCGTGCTCGCCGACCACCTATTGCGCCATCGCGCGCTGACCGGAGACGTCTGACGGCATGCGCCGTCTCGTGGTCGGGTTTTTTGCAGCGGTCGGTTTTCTGACGGTATTGGCCGTCTTTGGCGCGTTTCTGCTAACCAAGCAACTGAAGCCGGTTGTCACCCCGCTTGCCGACAACATTATCCTGACCATAGACCTGACGCAGGGTCTCGCAGAAGGGCCTCGTCAGGACCGCCTGTTTCGGCTCCTTGTCGGCAGCGAGCCAACCCTGCGTGACGTCCTCGACGGGATCGAGACCGCATCGGGTGATCCGCGCGTCAAAGTGCTTCTCGCGCGCGTGGGCGATGACGAGCTTGGTCTCGGCAAAATTCAGGAATTACGTGATGCGATCGGGGCGTTTCGGGGGAAAGGCAAGTTTGCTTTAGCCTTCGCCGACAGCTTTGGTGAGTTCGGTCCCGGCACGCGGCCCTATTATCTCGCCACGGCGTTCGAGGAGATCTGGCTGCAGCCGATGGGAAATGTCGGCCTGACCGGTCTTTATACCGAGATCCCTTTCTTTAAAGGGACCCTAGATCTAATCGGGGTCGCCCCGCAATTCGACCATCGCGAAGAATTCAAGACCGCGATGAACAGCCTGACCGAAACCAAGATGACGCCGCCGCATCGCGAAGAGGTCGACGCGCTTCTCGGTTCGATCGCAGGGCAGATCATCCATGGGATCTCGGAGGGCCGCAAATTACCGGAGGCCGATGTGCGCGACGCGATCGACCGCGGCCCCCTCCTTGCCGATGAAGCCCGTCAAGCGAAGCTCGTCGATCGCCTGGGTTATCGTGACGAAGTCATCGCCCATGCGCGCTCACGCGCGGGGTCCGCTGCCGAGCTGACCAGCTTGACTACCTACCTCGATCGCGCCGGGCGGCCGCATAGCGAGGGTGCCACGATCGCGCTGATTTATGGCTCGGGCCTGATTCAGCGGGCCGCGAGTTCGACAAATCCGCTAACCGAATCGAATGTGATGGCGGCGAGCGAGATCAGCCGCGCCTTTCGCGCCGCGGTGCGAGATCCTGCCGTACGCGCGATCCTCTTCCGCATCGACAGCCCGGGCGGCTCGGTCGTTGCCTCGGAGTCGATCTGGCGCGAGGTGGTCTTCGCGCGCGAGCGCGGCAAGCCGGTTGTCGTATCGATGGGCGACGTTGCCGGTTCGGGTGGCTACTACGTGGCCGCTGCAGCCGACAAGATCGTGGCCGAGCCGGCAACATTGACCGGCTCGATCGGCGTTCTCGCCGGCAAGCTTGTGGTGTCCGATCTATTCCAGAAGCTCGGCATGTCGACGGACTCCGCGCAAATCGGCGCCAACGCCGCGATGTACAGCAGCACCTCCGACTTCTCGGCTCGCGCCCACAGCCGGCTCGAGGCGTTCCTCGACGAGACCTACCGGGGCTTTAAGGATCACGTTGCGTCTGGACGGCACATGACGCAAGAGGCGGTTGAAGAGATCGCCAAAGGCCGGGTCTGGTCGGGTGAGGATGCTAAGGCGCGCAGTCTCGTCGACGAGCTCGGCGGCAGCGCCACGGCACTCCGCCTCGCCAAGGAAGCGGCCAAGCTGGCGCCAGACGCGACGGTCAAGCTCACGGTTTTCCCGCGCGAGAGGGAAGCGTTCGAAATCATCTATGACCGGCTCTTCGGCAAAGAGCGCGACGGCGAAGACGGCGGGCCGAGCTCCGGGTCAATTGAGCGCTCGCTGAAAGCCGCGCAGCCGCCGCTGCAGCGCCTACAAATGCTGCTCGACAATTCTGCCGTGCTGACGATGCCGCCAATCGGCCCCGTCAGATAGCGCGTCCGCCGCCCGATTCGGCAGGGTAGCGCCGCCTCTCCAGTTTCCCTGCCGCGCGGGAAAACTCAGGGTAAAAATTTTTCGGAGTTCCCCTCGCGCCGAAAAATCGCGTCGGATCATAGACTTGGGTCCGACGTTCGACAAGAATCGAGAGTCTGGCAGGGAACCGGCAGGGAAACCCGAAAACCCTCGGATCGCCGTTGGGCATCGCCCGATCATTGCCGGTACAATAATTTATGAATTGATAATTACGCATGGTCCTACTAGATAGTGCGGAACTTCGCTGCGGCAATAGGCGGCGGTGTCGCCCGCGCCGCGCCGGGTGAAAAGGATGGGGAGCCCCATGTCCCACAACCAGCGCGATTACGAGGTCGGCCGCGGCAAGCCGCCGATGCACAGCCGATTCAAGAAGGGCCAGTCCGGCAACCCGCGCGGACCGCGCCCGAAACACTTGCCGGCGCTGCTGGTCGAGGCGCTCGACGAGCCGGTGGTCGTGACCATCGATGGAGAGCGCCGCGAGATCACCAAGCGCCGATGGACGCAAGTTCACGGCAGAGTTATCCGGCGCCCCGAGGGCGCGCCATCGCGAGAAAAATCGGCTGCGCTTTGCCGCGCTCTTTGTCATCCCGGCGAAGGAGGTGTGAAGAAACAAGCGTTGCCTGGATCCGAGCCGCAGAGTTCTCCCTCGCCCCGCTCGCGGGGAGAGGGGTGGGGTTAGGGGTGCCTTGGCGTCATTCATCACAGGGCGCCGTTACCCCTCAACCGGAATCCGCGTTTAGGCATGCAGATTCCGACCTCTCCGCGCAAGCGGGGCGAGGTGGCAGCGCGCGATGCCAATTCTTTCACATGCTCGAAGGCCGGGATCGATTTTCGCGATGTTGGGGTGGACGGCCCCCCTACGGCCTCGGATGTGCCAGACTGTGAATGTGTCTCAACACAGCCAGGGGGCACCGGCCCTTCGCCGGTGTGACGAGGCGAGTGGTACTGACGTCAAACGGCTGAAAGACGGGGCGCTGGACCATCATAGTAACGACGACAAAATTGATGAGGGTCATCTCGACTTCGTCGGATGGCCATCCGTCGCAGACTGACCGCTGCCGCTATTAGCCGCGGTTCACTCGCTCTCCTTGAATGTCGACCCAGAATGGTCAACCCGGGCCGCTGTCATCCCGGCATTTGACCATGCGGAGCGGCGTGTAGGTCAGCGCGGTCGTGCCGTCATGCTTGACGACCCGGACCCTGGTGCGCACCAGCCCGCGGTCGGGGCGGCCCCTGCTGCGGCGGGCTTCGATAACCTCGCATTCGGCATGTACTGTGTCGCCGGCAAAGACCGGGTTCTCGACATTGAGCTCCATATGCAGGAAGGCGAGACCGGTGTGCTGCATCGTCGACTGCACCAACAGGCCCTCGGCAAAGGCATAGACGAGCGCCGCCGGCGCGAGCCGCTGTTTGGTGTCGCGCTCACGCGCCAGAAATTCGAGATTGGTGAATAACACCTCGACCATGCCGGTACAGTTGACAAAGTTGGTGATGTCGGTCTCGGTGACCGTGCGCCCGATCGTCTTGAATTGCCGGCCGACCGGCAAATCCTCAAAGCAGAAGCCGAGCCCCACCGTTTCCATGCGGTCCTTTTCCATTGGCTAGCGAGCCGTTCAGATCGTTCCGCTGGCGCGCAATGCTTTGATCTCGGCCGGCTCGAGCCAGTCACCGAGTATCGCATCGGCCTCTTCGAGGCCGGCCGGCGGTTGCGGCGGGATTGGCAGTTCCGGAACCGTTCGGCTAAAGCGCGGCGCCGGCGCCGGCTGGACGATGCCGTCGATCTCGACATAGGTCCGGCGCACCTTATTGTGCGGGTGGTGCGGAGCCTCATTGGTCGTCAGCACCGGGGCAAAGCAAGCGTCTGTCCCTTCGAGCAGCGCGCACCACTCGTCGCGCGTCCGGGTCTTAAACAACGCCGCCAGTTGTGCCTTCGCCTCGGGCCAGTGCTCGCGGTCCATTTGCGGCGGCAATGTCGCCGGGTCGATGTCGAGACGGCGCAGCAATTCGGCGTAGAACTTGCCCTCGATTGCAGCGACTGAAATCCAGCGCCCGTCGGCGCATTCGTAGACCTCGTAGAAATGGGCGCCGGTGTCGAGAATGTTGGTGCCGCGGTCGTGGCTGCCCAGGCCGGCCGCCATCATCCCGTGGAACGCCGTCATCAGCGACGCCGCGCCGTCCACCATCGCCGCGTCAACGACCTGACCCCGGCCCGAACGCAGCGCTTCGAGGATGCCGCAGACCACCCCGAAAGCCAGGTACAGGGCGCCGCCGCCGAAATCGCCGATCAGGTTCAATGGCGGAGTCGGCGGCTGGCCGCGCCGTCCAAAGGCGTGCACTGCCCCGACAAGCGCAATGTAGTTGAGATCGTGCCCGGCAGCGTGGGCGAGCGCGCCCTCTTGGCCCCAGCCGGTGACCCGGCCGTAGACGAGGCGGGGATTGCGCGCGAGGCAAGCCTCCGGGCCGAGGCCCAGCCGCTCGGTCACTCCGGGGCGAAACCCTTCGATCAGCGCATCGGCGCGTTCGATCAGGCGCAGGGCGAGCGCCTTGCCATCCGGGTGTTTGAGGTCGAGCGCCAGGCATCGCCTGCCGCGCAGCAGAAGGTCATAGCGCAGTGGGCGGGGCACGCCGAGGTCGCTTGGGCCCGGCCGATCGATGCGCAATACCGTGGCACCGAGATCGGCGAGCAGCATCGCGCACATCGGCCCGGGACCGATGCCCGTCAATTCCACGATTTTAATGCCGGCCAGCGGTCCCATTAGACGCCTCCGCGTTTCGCCGGTTCGAACCTGCGTGGTATTGAGCGATGGGTCAAGCCGTCCAAAGGAGGCGCCAGGAGATGTCCGGAACGCTTGCAGGCATCCGCATCGTGGATTTGACGAGCGCGCTATTGGGGCCGCTGGCGACGCAGATCCTCGGCGACATGGGGGCGGATGTAATCAAGGTCGAGCCGCCGGAGGGCGATCCCATCCGAGCGCTCGGTCCGTCGCGCCACCCCGGCATGGGCGCCTATTTTCTGAACATCAACCGCAACAAGAAAAGCGTGGCGCTCGACCTGAAGCGGCCGGCGCCGCGCGCGGCGCTCCTCAAGCTGGTCGAGACAGCGGACGTTTTCGTCCACAATATGCGGCTCGCCGCCGCCGAGCGGCTTGGTCTCGGCTATCGGGCGGTGGCGCGCCACAATCCGCGCATCGTCTATGCCGCAGCCACCGGCTTTAAAAAGGATGGCAGCTATCGCGACCGTCCGTCATTCGACGACGTGATCCAGGGCGAGAGTGGGCTCGCGGCGCTCAATGGCGGTGTCGGCGGGGAGCCGCGGTATGTGCCGATGGCGGTCAGCGACAAGATCTGCGGCTACGTGCTCGCCTCGGCCATCGGCATGGCATTGTTCCATCGCGAACGCAGCGGTGCGGGGCAGGAGGTGCACGTGCCGATGCTCGAGACGATGGTCGCCTTCAACCTCGCCGACCATTTCTGGCACGGCGTTCTGGCCGAGCCGGAGAAGGGGCTCGGCTATCCGCGCATGCTGACCGAGCACCGCCGGCCGTTCCCGACCAAGGATGGGCACATCTGCATCCTGGCGACGACCGACACGCAGTCGCGCCATCTCTTCGAAGCCATCGACTGCCCGGAACTGGCCGATGACGAGCGGTTCTCGACCCTGGCGCGCCGCACCGACAACATCGGCGAACTCTACGAAATCGTCATCGACAGGATGCGCCAGCGCACCACCGCGGAATGGCGCGAGCGACTCGATACGTTCGACGTCCCGAACGGCGTCGTCACCGATCTCGAAGGGCTACTTGCCGACCCCTATCTCGCCGAAACCGGATTCTTCCAGCACGTCCGGCATCCGTCCGAAGGGAAGATGCTGACGACGGCGATCCCGGTCATGTTTTCCAGCTCCCCCGGCGCCAGCTTCCGCCTGCCGCCGCCGCGCCTCGGCGAGCATACGCGTAGTGTGCTCTCCGAGCTCGGCTATTCCGACGCCGAAACCGACGAGATCACGGCTCAGCCATCCGCAATCCGGGATTGACCGAGCGCGCCGGACAGTATGCATTACGGTCTCTCGGCTTTGCAGGGGAGATCAGACAACGATGAGCATCAACGGAAAGGCCTACATCGTCGGGATCTTCGAGCACCCCACGCGCAAGGCCGACGACAAGTCGCTCGCCCAGCTCCATGCCGAGTCGGCAAAAGGGGCGCTCGATGATGCAGGTTTAACGCGGGCCGATGTCGACGGCTATTTCTGTGCTGGCGACGCGCCGGGTCTCGGACCGCTATCGATGGCCGATTATCTCGGGCTCAAATTGCGTCACATGGATTCCACCGACAGCGGTGGCTCCTCCTACATCATCCATGTCGGTCATGCCGCCGAGGCGATTGCCGCGGACAAATGCAATGTCGCGCTGATCACTCTGGCCGGGCGGCCGCGCAGCGAAGGGCAGGCGACCGGGACCGCACCGCGCACCGCGGGCGGCAACGCGCCTGACGTACAGTTCGAGAACCCCTACAGCCCGGCCACCGCGAACATGTACGCGATGTGCGCAATGCGCCACATGTACCAGTACGGGACGACGAGCGAGCAGCTCGCGTGGATCAAGGTCGCGGCCTCACACCACGCCCAGCACAATCCGCACGCGATGCTGCGCGATGTCGTCACGGTCCAAGACGTCGTAAACTCGCCGATGATCGCCGACCCGCTGCACCGTCTCGATTGCTGCGTGATTAGCGATGGGGGCGGCGCCATCATTGTCGCTAACCCCGAGGTCGCGCGGAGCCTCACGCGGCCCAAGGTCAAGATCCTCGGCGCGGGCGAGGCCCCCAAGCACCAGATGGCGGGGCATGTCGATCTGACCTATTCGGGTGCGGTGTGGTCAGGACCGGCGGCCTTTGCCGAGGCGGGAGTCAAGCCCGCCGACATCAAATACGCCTCGATCTATGACAGCTTTACGATCACCGTATTGATGCAGATCGAGGATCTCGGTTTCTGCGAGAAGGGTCAGGGCGGCAAATT
>Ga0182037_10000987_pt1 | contig 14659 bp, 11 predicted proteins | sample sta12Cox44000082_FD_125974 | JGI IMG/M metagenome (GOLD analysis project Ga0182037, IMG submission 125974) | Lab enrichment of tropical soil microbial communities from Luquillo Experimental Forest, Puerto Rico - statoxic.12C.oxic.44.000.082 | ecosystem: Environmental > Terrestrial > Soil >... | reverse complement strand
GTTTCCGATGGCTAGCGAATGCGCAAGGCGATCCTTTCTCAGCCGCGCCCAACGGCATTCTCCCAAATATTGGAATTCATAGCCGGGTCATCTGTGAGAAATTGTAGGTTGCAGACACGACGTAGACATCCCGACCGAGCTTAGCCACCGGCTAACTGTCGGCTTTTCAACAAATTGACCGAGCTCCACAGGCGCGCCGGGGCACTGGCATCGGAGTTGCACTCTTAACGAAACAAATACAAAGATTGGCTTCCCGGGGTGGCCGGAACACAACCTCGACTGGGTTCCGGTTTTGGGGGGTCAGTTAACAGAGGGGGCTTGCACCGGCCCCCTTTTTTATTTTGCGATTGCCCCTTCTTCACATCTAAGAATTCCGGCCGGCAGCGAGAAAAGTTCCCCGCAGCGCGCGACCTGCCGGCGGGCGAGGACCCGTCGGATTCGAGAGTATTTGCCGCGAACAGGTCATAAAGAAAAACTTAGTAAAGAATCGGCTACGTGCAGTATAACCAATCGTGTGTGTGGCGACCCGCAGAACCGGATGGGCGAATCCGTCCGACCGAAGCGGACCCAGTCCTTCTCCAGGTGAACCCATGACCCAGCGCAGCCAAGCCTCCGGCCGTAGTCCGGTCCGAGAGCCTGCCCTTAGCAGAAAACAGAAGGTCGCGCGGGACGGGAAAAGTTGGTTCCGGCTGGCATGGCTCATGGCCTTTCTGTGTCTTGCCTGCGCCGGGCAGATCCGGGCGGGTACGATTACCGGCACGGTCAAGGATCCCTCGGGCGCGGTGGTGGCGGGCGCCCGGGTCGAGATAACGGGAGGGACGTTAACGGAGCCCGTGGTGGTGATCACGGACGGCGAGGGCAAGTTCGTCGTGCCCAATCTGGCCGCGGGCAGCTATGCGGTGCGCGTGAGCAAGGAGGGTTTTGAGGACAGCCTCGCCAGGTTGGATCTGAAGGGAACCGCCGAGTTGCCGGTAAGCCTAACCATCGCCTCGCAGCAAACCAGCGTCAACGTGACGGGCACGGTGTCGACATTTGCAAACTCCGATTCGGTGTACCGGCTACTGCGCGACATTGCAGTGGGCCGCACGCATCAGGTCGAAAACGTGGTGCTGCCGATGGATGTGGGGAGGTTTGAATTCAAGTCGGGGACGATCACGCTGTTGAACGTTGTAAATCGCTATGAAACCGGCGCGATTTTTGTGGGCCAGGGTCGTTTCACGGTGAAACCCGTGGTGCATATCGACAAAGAAGAGCTGAAGAGGCGCTCGGGCGGCGAAGTCCTGGAAGAGGATTTCCGCGAGGCGGTATTTCGATTCAGCGGCAGCGTCTACCCGCAGATTTCAGGTTTGCTCGGCGCGCAGGCAGCGACTCCGAAGGAAGCCCTGGAGGCGCTGCAGCGCTCGAAAAACAAGCTGCGGCACCGGCACGAGGTGCCGGAAGGCTTCACGCAAGCCATACTCGAGGAATCGACGATCGACAACGTAGACGCGGACATCCTGGGTGCCATTTACAACCCGGCGCATCCGCCATTCTTCAACGCCTATATCACGGGAGAGCGGCACAGGGATCTGCGGTTTTTCATACGCACCGTGGTCGGAGCGATCCCGCAGATCGATTCGCCCGAGGAAGTGGCGCTCATCAACTCTAACGGCGGCGGAATGGACGACGGCATCTGGTATTCCGAGCATTCGCTGGCCGAATTGAAGGCGCACACCGCGAGTTCAGAAGAAGACCGCAGACTGTTTGCCACCAAGCACTACAAGATCGAAACGGTGATCGGACGGAACAATCATCTCGCGAGCGTGGCGACGATCACGTTCACGCCCTTGCGGGCAGGCGAACGGGTCCTGAAATTCGGTCTCCTGCCAAACCTGCGCGTACTGCGCGTGAGCGACGAGAACGGCAAGGATCTGCATTTTATCCAGGAGGATCGCAAGCAGGACGGGTCTTTTTACGCGGTACTGGACGAAGCCCCGCCCACCGGCAAGGAGCATTCGATCACCGTGGAATACGCCGGCGACAAGGTGCTGTACGAAGCAGGAGACGGGAGCTACTACGTCGACGCGCGCGACTCGTGGTATCCGAACCTGAACGGTTTCAGGGAAAAAGCCCTGTATGAACTGACGTTCAAGGTGCCCCGCCCGAACGTAGTCATCAGCGTGGGCAAGCTCGAGGGCGAGTCTACGGAAGCAGGTTTCGCTGTGACGCACTGGCTCACGCCGGTGCCGATCGCCGTGGCCGGGTTCAACTACGGCCGTTACGCGAAATTGGAAATGCCCGACGAGATAACCCACTACAACATTTCCGGCTACTACCTGACCGACCTGCCGAGCAGCCTGAAGCCTTTCCAGGGCGGAGCGTTTGGCGCCAGCGGGATGCAGGGCAATGCGCTCGCCGGGATGGCGCCGGGCGCGATGACGAAATACGCCCTGGATCAGGCGCGCGCACAAATGCAGCTGTGCACGTTCTATTTCGGGCGGGCGCCTTATGAAAACATCGAAATCACCGAACAGCCGAATTTCAACTTCGGGCAATCCTGGCCCAATCTGGTATACCTGCCGATTTCGGCCTATATCGATTCCACGCAGAGGTGGATGCTATTCGGCCAGATCAACGCGAAATTTTCGGGCTTCGTGCAGGAAGTCACACCCCATGAAGTGGCTCACCAGTGGTTTGGTCATAGCGTCGAAGAGGCCTCCTATCACGATGTGTGGCTCTCGGAGGGGTTTGCGGAATTCGCCGCAGGCCTGTTTCTGCAGCAAGCGGTAGGGCCCAAATGGCAAAAGGACTACACCGAATTCTGGGAGCGGCTGCGGACGCGCCTTCTGGAAAAGAACACCTTCGGCATCGCCGCGAATGACGCCGGGCCGCTCTGGCTCGGTTTGCGGCTGGTCTCGCCCAGGACCGAGGAGGGTTATTTGAACGTGACCTACCCGAAAGGCGCGTACGTCCTGAGCATGTTGCGCTCGTTGATGTACGCGGACCAGTCCACGAGCGGAAATCCGGATCAGGCATTCATCGACATGATGCACGACTTTGTGGAGACCCATCAGAAAGCTCTCGCCTCGACGGAATCGTTCAAGGCGGTCGCCGAGAAGCACATGACCAAGCAGATGGATCTGCAGCGCAACGGCCGCCTGGACTGGTTCTTTAACGAGTGGGTATACGGTACGCAAATACCGAAATACTCGTTCAAGTACGATATGGAATCGGAAGCGGGCAACAAAACGCGGGTGAGGGTGGAGGTCACGCAAAGTGAAGTGGACCAGAACTTCGCCATGTTTGTGCCGGTCTTTGCGGATTTCGGTAAAGGGATGGTGCGCATCGGCCAGGTTGGGGTGATTGGAAGCGGAACGCGCGCGGTTATTTTTCACATGGATAGCAAGCCCAAGAAGGTCGCGATCAATGTCTACAAGGACGTGTTGGAGCGTTGAAAGAGCCCCGAGCCCGCGCGGGCTTTGGCCCGAGGACTAGCCGGTGCAGCCGTCCGTTGACTTGCGCGTTTCCGCGATTCTAAGACACTCGGCAAATGCCCGGCGCGGACTCTCTAAACGGCAGGGTCTTCTCTCATTACCGCATTGTGGAGCGACTGGGCGGCGGCGGAAGCTATAAGGCCGAAGACACCCGGCTGCACCGCTTCGTTGCGTTGAAATTTCTTCCGGAAAGCGTGGCCGGCGATCCGCACTGAACCGCCCGAACATTTGCACCATTCACGATCTTGGCGAGCAGGACGGGCAAACGTTTATCGCCATGGAGCTGATGGACGGGGCCAGCCTGAAACATCGGATCGGCGGACGGCCGATGGAAACCGATGTGCTGCTCGACCGCAAAGTCCGGACCCGGTCTCCAGGTGATGCCCCCGGGGCTTCCCGGAATCCTTCCTGTCCGTTCCCGCGCCGCGTGACGTTTTGGTCTACCGGCAGAACTGGCAGAACGGAAAATGGCTCGGACTTCCTCGAGTTGCGCTGAAGCTGCCATTTGCTTTTCCCTTGACGATCGACGGCAACGCCTACGACTTCTCGCGCGACCTCTCGACCGTCGTTTACGCGCGGCCCGGCGGCGGCTCCAAACTCTACTACCTCGGGAACAAATAGCCGTGCGGACCCTGCGAGGCGAAGGGCGGCCAGAAAAAATTGAGCCGCCGGTGGGGGTGCCGGCGGCTCGGGCGTGGGGGTCGGGAGGGAGGTACGGAAGAAGAATCTCTTTTGCTTAGCCTCGCGATGCGGCCCGGGTGCGTATGGAGCCAGCGCCTGGTTCCGGGCCGGCTACACTCAGCAGTAGCGTCACCACGACGCCGAAGAAGAGGCCAGCGATCAGCACGGTTGGTCTCCGTAGGGGGGCGTCTTCGACCCCGCTAGCGAGGTCAGTTTGCCGGATGACGCCACGAGGGTCACTAGCCCAATGGGTTTAATGGGAGGGGTACCGGCGAAAGCCGTGGCCGGGTACCGAAGTACTGGCCCTTGTCGAAGCGAGACAGGCGCGGTTGCGGCGACTTGAAGCCGCTGCTAAAATTGCAAATTTGCCGGGACGCGGCGGCCGCGATAGGGCAGAGGGCCGCCGGAGGTCCTGTCAGGAAAGAAACTTCGCGGCTGAGGACAAGCCCGGCAAGAGTCGGGGCTCATCACTCGTTCTAGCCTGCCGCGAAGGATGAACTCGCCAAGCGTAATGTTCACCAGAAACAGCCAGGCTCCGCTGGAATGCCGCGAGAACGCACCGAACGTAGCAAAAGAATTCTGCAGGGTTGCCCATTCGAAGGGAGAAGCGTGTGGCCAAGTATGACGTAGCGATTATCGGGAGCGGTCCGGGCGGGTATGTTGCCGCCATCCGCGCCGGCGAGTTGGGCTTGAAAACGGTGGTGGTCGAAAAGGACCCCTTCCTCGGTGGAACCTGTCTGCACGTCGGTTGCATCCCCACCAAGGTTTTGCTGCACCACGCTGACGTTTACGACCACTTCAAGAATGGCGCGGAGCTTGGTTTTGAGATAAGCGGCCTCAAGGTCAATTGGGCCGGGATCCTTTCCCGTAAGGAAAAGATCGTCAAAAAGCACGCCAAGGGCATCGAATTTCTTTTCAAGAAGAACAAGGTCGAATGGGTCGAGGGCTGGGGGCGCTACGAAGGTCCGGGAAAGGTCAGCGTCGAGAAAGACGGCAAGAAAAGCACCATCGAAGCGGACAACATACTGATGGTCAGCGGCAGCGAAGCGCGCGCGCTGCCGGGCATCGAACCGGACCACAAGCAGATCTTGACCAACCGGTCGATTCTGGAGCTGCCGGCGATTCCTAAAAGCTTGATCGTCGTGGGCGCGGGCGCGGTTGGCGTCGAGTTCGCTTCCATCTACAACTCGTTCGGCAGCGAAGTTACCATCTTGGAAGCGCTGCCGCGCGTGGTGCCGGTGGAGGACGAAGAGATTTCCACCGAGCTCGATAAGTCCTTCAAAAAGAGAAATATCCAGATCCAGACCGGCTGCAAGGTAGAGAGCGTGAAGAAAGACGGGAAAAGCGTCACCGTGTCGTTCGCCGACAAAGACGGCAAGAAGCAGACCCTGCAGGCGGAAAAGCTTTTGCTCGCCGTCGGCCGCATGCCCTTGACGGAAAACTGCGGTCTTGAAAAATCCCAAGCCAAAATCGAACGGGGCTTCGTGGTCGTCGGCGACAACATGGAAACGGCCGAGAAGGGTCTTTATGCCATTGGGGACATCGTGGCCGGGCTTCCTCAGCTTGCGCACGCGGCCATGATGGAAGGCATCATCGCCGTGACGCATATCGCCGGCAAGCCAACGCAACAGATACGCAAGGACCGCATCCCGAATGCGACCTATTGCGAGCCGCAAATCGGCTCCATCGGCTTGACGGAAAAGCAGGCGCGCGAGGCGGGTTACGCGGTAAAGGTCGGAAAGTTTCCCTTCGTGGGCAACAGCAAAGCCACCATCCTTGGCAACCACGGCGGCTTCATCAAGGTTGTGAGCGAGGAGAAATACGGCGAAGTGCTGGGCATTCACATCATCGGGCCGCTGGCGACGGAAATTCTGGCAGAAGCCGCCGCCGTGTTGAATCTGGAAGGCACGATAGACGATCTGATGAACATGGTGCATGCGCACCCGACGGTCTGGGAAGCAATGGGTGACGCATTTGCCAGCGTGCGAGGGCTGCAGATCAACGTGTAGTGGATTGCCGCTCCGCGATCTGTTATGGGTGACTCGTGAGCCGTTGTCTGGTGATTGATACAGGATTGATCGGCTACGCCGCGGCGTGGGAACTGCAGAAGCGTGTCGTTGCCGCCCGCAAAGCCGGCGCGATCGAGGACGTGCTGCTTTACTGCGAGCACCCGCATGTAATTACGCTCGGCAGAAACGGGAAGCGCGCGAATCTGCTGGCAAGCGAGAACGTGCTGCGCCAGAAGGGCGTCGAGTACTTTGAGACCTCGCGCGGCGGCGACATTACCTATCACGGGCCGGGACAGATTGTTGGCTACCCGATTCTGAACCTCGGCGCGATCCGGCGAGATGTGGTTTGGTATGTCCGTCAGCTCGAACTGGCAATGATTCGGGCTTCGGCAGATTTTCAGGTCAGTGCGCGGCGCGAGGAAGGCAAGACCGGGATCTGGGTGGGCGAAGGCGCTGCGGCGGAAAAGCTGGCGGCAATCGGAGTGCACATCAGCCGGTGGGTAACGTCGCATGGGTTTGCCTACAACGTAGCCACGGACTTGCGGTACTTTGATTTGATCGTGCCCTGCGGCATCGGCGGGCGTAAGGCCACTTCGCTTGAGAAGTTGCTGGCGCGCGAGGTTCGTTCTGAGGATGTGCGGGGCTCGCTCACGAGACATTTGGGCGAGGCTTTGGGTCTTGAAATGAGGACGGCGGACCGCGCGCGCTTGCTGGCGGAGTTGGAAGAGGCGGAGCGCGAAGCTGCGGTTTCGGCCTGAGTTTTGCGGCGCAGAGTCGCCGAGGCGGTCAGCGGAGAAACGGCATGGCGAAAACGGCTAACCCAACGGGCGGCAGAAACGGCTCGAAGGCTTTGACGCGGCAGCAGTATCTTGACCTGTACTACTACATGCGCCTCAACCGCGCGGTGGAAGACACCATGGTCAAGCTGTTCCGCCAGAACAAAATCGTCGGCGGCCTTTACAGCAGCCTGGGCCAGGAGGCGGTCTCCGTTGGCACCGCCTATGCGCTGGAGAGAAAAGATTGGCTCGCGCCCATGATCCGCAATATAGGCGCGCTGCTGGTCAAGGGCGTGCCGCCGCGGGACGTTTTCATGCAGCACATGGCGAAATACGATTCGCCCACCAAGGGCAAGGACGGCACCAGCCACTTCGGGGATCTGGAAAACCTGCACATCGTTTCGCCGATTTCGATGTTGGGCGACCTGATTCCGGTGATGACCGGCGTGGCGATCGCCGGGCGCTATCTCGGCCAGAAGATCGTGGCCATGACCTGGATCGGCGACGGCGGCAGCTCCACCGGTGTTTTTCATGAAGGACTGAATTTTGCGGCGGTGCAGAAGGCTCCGTTCGTTCTGGTTCTTGAAAACAACCAATGGGCCTATTCCACTCCCGTCAAGCGCCAGGTTCCTCTCGACAACCTCGCCGATCGCGCCAAGGCCTACGGCATTCCGAGCTATACCGTGGATGGCAACGACGTGGTAGCCGTCTACAGCACCGCAAAAGAAGCCGTCGAGCGCGCCCGCAGGGGCGAAGGACCGATCCTGCTCGAAGTAAAAACCTTTCGTCGCATGGGTCACGCGCAGCACGATCCCGCGGAGTACGTTCCCAAAGAGATGCGCGCCTACTGGGAGGCGCGCGATCCCATCGCGCTCTATGAAAAATTCCTCAACGGCGAGAAATTGCTCGACGAAAAGGGCCAGCAGGAAATCGAGCGGAAAATCGAGGGGCTGCTTTCCAAAGATCGCGACTTCGCGGAAAACTCTCCCCTGCCGCCGCCCGAGTTCGCAGAGCAGGGCGTGTATTGCACGGGCGACGACTGTCATCAGATCCGCGCCAAGTGGGAACGCCCGGTGGCCGAAGTCACTCCGCCAAAGTCCAGCGTCAGACCGGTCTGGACGGTAGCCGGATTCGGCAGCGGCCAAGCTTCGGACGGCGGAAGCGCGCCGATGCACTTTGGGGACACGGAAAGGCATGCGCAGGACGGCGCTTCAGCCGAAGAAGCGTCGCGCAGCAACGGAAAAGTGCGGGGGGCGAAGACGCCGACGAGGAAACCCGCCAAGCCCGCCGTAGTGGCGAGCAAGGGTAAAGCCCAGGCGAGAAAGGCGGGCCGCTGATCATGGCCACCGCAGTCAAGGAAACCGGCATCAAGCCAGCCGCGGCGACGCAGGTAACGTTCTTGGAAGCGATCAAGCAAGCTATGTACGAAGAGATGGAGCGCGATCCCGCGGTGGTGCTGCTTGGCGAAGACATCGGCGTTTATGGCGGCGCGTTCAAGACCAGCGAAGGCCTGCTGGAGAAATTCGGTTGGGAGCGCGTGATCGATACTCCGATCAGCGAATCGGCTATCGTCGGCGCGGCCTGCGGCATGAGTTATCTCGGCTTGCGGCCCATCGCGGAAATGCAGTTCATCGATTTCATCGTCTGCGCCTTCAACCAGATCACGAACTTTGTGGCCAAGGGACACTACCTTTGGAACGCGCCGGCGCCGATGGTGATTCGCGGACCGGCCGGCGGCGGCGTTCACGGCGGACCGTTCCACTCCGCCAATCCGGAAATGTACTTCGTGCACACCCCGGGGCTGAAAGTGATCTATCCTTCGACGCCTTACGACGCCAAGGGCCTGCTGAAGGCCGCGGTGCGCGACAACAATCCCGTGCTTTTCTTCGAACACAAATTCCTATACCGCCGCATCAAAGAAGAGATCCCGGTTGAGGACTACACCGTGCCCATCGGCAAAGCCGCCGTGCGCCGCGAAGGCAGGCACCTGACCATCATCTCTTATGCGGCCATGATGCACACTTCGCTTGAAGCTGCTGCCGACCTGGCCAAGGAAGGCATCGAAACCGAAGTCATTGATCTGCGCACGCTGCTTCCGCTCGACGAGGAAACGATCCTGGCCTCGTTGAAGAAGACCAACAAATGCCTGGTGGTACACGAAGACACCAAGACCGGGGGTATCGCCGGTGAAATCGCCGCTATTCTGTGCGAACGCGCGTTCGGCGACCTTGACGGCCCGCTCATGCGCGTCACCGCTCTGGATACGCCGGTGCCGTATTCGCCGCCGCTTGAAGAATACTTTCTGCCGAACAAGGAAAAGGTACTGCGCGCGGCCCGGCAGCTGGCCAGGTATTGATGGACGATTTTTGTTGTGAAGATTTGATAGGGAGAAACTCATGGCAGCCGATGTCGTAATGCCCCAGATGGGGGAAAGCATTTTCGAAGGAACGATCACCAAGTGGCTGAAGAAACCCGGCGACAAGGTCGAGCGCGACGAACCGCTCTTTGAAATCTCGACCGACAAGGTGGACGCGGAAATCCCGTCGCCCTCAGCCGGGGTACTGAAGGAGATCAAGATCAAGGAAGGCCAGACCGTGCCCATCAATACGGTCGTGGCTACCATCGACGCGGCGGGAAGCGTTGCCTCCGCCGCGGCTCCAGCCGCTGCGCCGCCGGGGAAGGCCGAAGCGCCCAAAGCCGCACCGGCTCCCGCGCCGCAACCGGCGGCTTCCAAGCCCGGTCCCGTTCCGGTTCCGTCCGCTCCGGCGCAAACCGCCGCGGCAGCGGCCGCTCCCGCCAAGGAGGGCGCGCGGATTCACAGCTCCCCGCTGGTTCGCCGCCTGGCCAAGGAACACGGCATCGATCTTTCTTCCATTCCCGGAACCGGTGCCGGCGGTCGCATCAGCAAGCAGGATATTGAAGCCGCCATCGCCGGTGGCCCCCCCGCCGAGCCAGCGTACTCGGCGCCGGCACCGCCGCCCCCGGCGCCGCGCCCCGCTGTCGTCCCGCCGCCTCCCGCACACGCTCCCCTGTCGGGTCCGTCTGCCCCGGCCGCGCACGGCACGCAATACGTTCCGGCATTGCAGTCTGGCGTACCCCGCGAGCGCCTGTACTTCGGCGACTACGAAGTCGAGCCTCTTTCGACCATGCGCCTCAAGATCGCCGAGCACATGGTCGCTTCCAAGCACGTTTCGCCCCACGTGTACTCGGTCGATGAGATTGACATGAGCAAGATCGCCGCGCTTCGCGCCAAGTCCAAAGACGAGTTCGAAAAGGAGTACGGTGCCAAGCTCACCTTCATGCCGTTCTTCGTGAAAGCGGCCGTCGCCGGCTTGCGCGCTTTCCCGCAACTCAACTCTTCGCTCGACGGCACCAACGTTGTGCGCCACAAAGAGATCAACGTCGGCATCGCCGTCGCACTCGATTGGGGCCTTATCGTGCCGGTCATCAAGAACGCCGACGAGAAGAACATCCTCGGCATCCAGCGCACCATGAATGATCTGGCGGAGCGTGCGCGTTCCAAGAAGCTGCGCCCGGAAGAAGTTCAGGAGAGCACCTTCTCGATCACCAACCCCGGCGTATTCGGCGGCCTCTTCGGCCTGCCCGTGATCAGCCAGCCGAACGTCGGCATTCTTGGCCTCGGCGCGATTGAAAAACGCCCTGTGGTCATCAACGACTCGATCGCCATTCGCTCCATGTGCTACGTTACATTGAGCTACGACCACCGCGTGGTCGACGGCGCCATCGCCCACCAGTTCCTGCACAAGGTCAAGGAAACTCTGGAGAACTGGGCTTCCCCGCTGGTTTAGACCTGCGCAACAAACTTTGGCCTGCTAGAGCAATCCGGCGTAGAAGCGTCGGGCCTGGCCACTTGGATCGCATCCGCGTTAGAGCAGAACAGGCGTGCTTGCAAAAAAGAACCGGGCCCCGCACCAGACGGAGCCCGAGGTTGGTTCAGGATCAGAAATCGCTTATCTCTTCTTTTTCTTTGCTGGCTTTTTGCCCTTCTTCGCCGCCTTCCGTTTGGGTGCCGCCTTCTTTTTGGGCGCCGCTTTCTTCGCCTTCTTTGCTGGCGCCTTCTTCGCAGCGGCTTTCTTGGGTTTGGCGGCTGCCTTCTTCGCGGCCGGTTTGGGTGCGGCCACCTTTTTCGCCGGGGCCGGCGCTTCCTCCGGCTCTTCCTCGCCGATAATCAGCTCCTCTTCTTCGGTTTCCACCAAGCCCTCGCCGTCGTCGGCCAGTTCCTCGTCCTCCAGCGGAGACAGCTCCGTTTCTTCGTCAAAATTGTCTTTTTCGAAATCCATTCCATCCTCCCCTGGGGGAATTTTGCCCGATGTATCGGGGCCGCTGCTGCCGCCATACGCTGCCCGCGCGGCATAACCACTGACGCGTTCGTATCGTATTCAGCAGGCAATGTCAAGGATTCTTGGGTGGACTCGCCCGGGTGGGGCCGGCCTTATTTGCCAAGGTTCGCACAACAGCGTTCAGGGCGACTTTTGTGCGCCGCCGTCCGAAGCGGCGGTCTTAAGGCCCGCGCTTTTCTTCTTCGAGGAAACCCGACTACGCGCCGGACGCGCTTCGGGCGCTCCGCCGATGGTATACACCCGAAGGACCATGCCCCGGCTCACCCGGGCTGACTTCAGGGCGTTCCACTTGCGGAGCTGGTCGGTGCTCACGCTGAACTGGTCGGCTATTCCGCCCAGTGTGTCGCCCTTGCGCACCCGGTAGCGGACGAGCCGGCTCTTGCTTTCCCCGGCCGGCTGGGTCGCGGGGATGATCAGCTTGTCGCCCGCGGTCAACGCCGTGGAACCGCCGAGGCTGTTGGCCGCCGCGATCGCCGCCGGCGTCACTTGGTATTTCTTAGCCAGCGAAGTCAGAGTTTCGCCGGGCTCCACGCGATGCCTCCGCCAGCTCACCCATTTCTCGGCCGGGATGTCTGCAATCTCGTTGGAAAACTTTTCCGCTGTTCCCGCCGGCAAATGCAGTTCAAAGCTTGGGTCATCCGGAGTTGCCAGGCGCAGAAGCGACGGGTTGAGCGAACGAAGCGTTTCCACGTCCGCGTCAATCGTTTCCGCCACCAGCCGCAGGTCGATGGCGCTGCCGGGCTTGACCACGTCAGAAAGGACCGGCTTTTCCAGTTCCGGATGGATTCCATAGTGCGCCGCGTCCTTGGCGATCAGCGTCAGGGCCACGATGATGGGCACGTAGTTCTTGGTCTCGCGCGGCAGAACGTTGCGGCGGTAAAGCTCCCAGAAGTCGGCGTATCCGGTCCTCTCGATCCCTTTTTGCACGTTCCCCGGACCGCAGTTGTAGGCCGCCATGGCCAGATACCAGTCGCCAAACAGTCCATAGAGATCGCGCAGGTGCTGCGCGGCGGCACGCGTGGCTTTCTCCGGATCCTGCCGCTCGTCGACCCACCACGAACGTTTCAAACCGTATTCGTTGCCCCGCCATGGCACGAACTGCCAGATGCCGCGGGCGCCGGCCCGGGAAAGCGCCGCCGGCTGGAACGCACTTTCCGCCTGCGCCAGATAGATCAGGTCCTGCGGTACGCCCTCTTCGCGCAGGATTCGCGCGATCATATCGCGGTATTTCCCCGAGCGGCTGAGCCCGGTCTCCACAATGGCTCGCCCGCGCGGCGTCTGGAAGAAGTTCAGGAACGACAGTACTTCGTCGTTGACCGTAAGCGGCAGGTCGTGGGAAATGCTCTTCGCCGCTTCCTCGGCGCGGCCTTTCAGCCGCGGGTCGACGGGAAAGGTCATGTCGGCGACTTCGTCGATCGGCGCAGGTACGGCCGGCGTCTCCTGGAAACCATCACCGGCGTGGAAAGCCTGCAATTCGTAGGTGTAGACGGTGTCAACGACCTTCCGGAACAGTTCGTGCAGTTCTGCATCGCGGTCCAGGTCGTAGCCGCTCAGAAGCAGCAGGTCCACGGCGGCGTCGAAATCGCGCCGCGCCGCTTCGAGGTGCCCGGCTTTGAAGTTCTGCTCGCCGGAGGCGAATTTCTCCTGCACTTTGGCAATGAGCTGCGACTTGGCGTCGGGTGAGGTGGACTGGGTTGCGGAAGATGAGGCGCTCGGGGAAGGAGGCAGAGATTGCGCTTGGCTTCGAGTTGCACCCAGCACGGAAATCGCGGAAGCAAGCAGCGTCATGCTCAGTAGCCGCATATCTCCATGTTACGGAGGCTTTTGTCCGGCGGTCAACGCGTTCGGCGCCGAGCGGTTTCCCATCGGCTACCCGGCCAATGGGCCGTGTGCCGAGAGAACCTGCCGGCTCGAGGCAGGTGAGCCGCTATTCGGCGAGGGCGGGCGCCGGCGCGGCGGCGTCCCAGCCGGATTGTTCGGGCATCAGCGACTTCACGAGGTCTTCCATCTCGTGGGCGCTGACCACGTCTTCCGGATAGTTGAATACGCTCAGTTCGAACGCTACGTTGAACGCGGTTCGTGCACCCTGTAGTTCTTCCTGCAGTCGCACCGCAACGCGCTTGCCGTTCATTTGATCGGTTTCGGGCAGAACCACGCCGAACAGTTCAGGGGCGAGACGAAAGATCGAGTCGGTAGGACGCAGCCGTCGTGACATGCCCTTCGCGGTAGCGCTCGAGACGCTCGTCATGTCGGACGCAGTTCCGTTTACCGGCTTCACCTTGAGTAGCACGAGCGATAGCGTCTTCTGCATGGTCTTGGCGCGGCGGAACTCCATGGTCAGGCGGTCCCAGAACTGGCTGGCATTGGGCATCGAGCCGAGTAAGTCCACATTCGCCTGGTGCTTCAAGGCGATGTTCCGCTCGACTTCGGCCAGCAGCTGCTGCTTGAGTTGGCGCAGCGTCTTCTGGCGCTCCAGCAGATAGCTGACAAAGAGCAATGTGAGTCCGCAAAAGCCGAAGTAGGCGACGCGCAGGGTCCACTTGTTGCCTTCGGGGTGTTCGAAGACCAGCGGGTACATGAAGACGGCGAGAGCGCCGGCGAGAATGAGAACGAAGACGACGGAAAGCACGGTGACCTGAAGGCCGCGGCGCTCCAGCGTTTCCAGCTCCTGTTTATTCAGTAGGTCGTTCTGGCCCATTTGCTGCTCCTGCGCAATCCGGCGCGATCGGTTCCATCTTAGGGAATTTCCATCTTGGGAAAGGCGCGCGCCCGGGGCAATAGAACGAAAGGGCGCTTGTAGCGCAAGTAGCAACTTTTGTAAAAGAAGGGAAACCATTCAAAACGGGGAGGTTAGGGGGAGAAGGGTGGGGCCCAAAAAGAAGAATTACAGGGGAAAAGAAAAGCGGGCGATCCCGTCGGACCGCCCGCTCAAAACAGTCTCTGTTATCCCCGGATTTGAAGGATCAAATCCCGGGCCAGTGGTTTACAGAGGCTGAACGTTCGAGGCCTGCAGGCCCTTGGGGCCGCGGACGACTTCGAACTCGACCGCTTGGCCGTCGTTCAGCGACTTGTAGCCATCCGCCTGGATCGCGGAGAAGTGGACGAAAACGTCCTCTCCGGTCTGACGCTGGATGAAGCCAAAGCCCTTGCTGGCGTTGAACCACTTGACTGTTCCTTGTTCTTTGCTCACTGCTTTTTACTCTTTTCTTCTTTCAAAGCTATCTGGTGCTTCGTGAACCGGAACCCGGATTCAGGGGCTGGAAACAGACCCAGAGTTGCGCCTGTCGATGAAACGACAGTTCCCGAGCTCAGGCCGTCTTTAGCTGTTTTCTGTGTTTGCCGATGAAGCTCAGAGTCTT
>Ga0182037_10000986_pt1 | contig 14664 bp, 11 predicted proteins | sample sta12Cox44000082_FD_125974 | JGI IMG/M metagenome (GOLD analysis project Ga0182037, IMG submission 125974) | Lab enrichment of tropical soil microbial communities from Luquillo Experimental Forest, Puerto Rico - statoxic.12C.oxic.44.000.082 | ecosystem: Environmental > Terrestrial > Soil >... | reverse complement strand
CCGCCCGCGCCCGAGCCGTTGGCGCCCCTGATCGACGCCCATACCCACCTCGACGCGTGTGGGGCACGAGACGCCGAAGGGGTGGTCGCCATCGTTGAGCGTGCCGCGGCGGTCGGAGTGGGCACGGTGGTCACCATCGCCGACGATCTGGATTCGGCGCGCTGGGTCACGCAAGCGGCCGACTGGGATCCGCGGGTCTATGCCGCGGTCGGCTTGCACCCCACCCGCGCCGACGCGCTGAACGACGGTGCCCGCGCCGAGATCGAGCGACTGGCGGCCCACCCCAGAGTGGTGGCCGTCGGTGAGACCGGAATGGATCTGTACTGGCCCGGGCGTTTAAAGGGCTGCGCGCAGCCGGACGCCCAGCGGGAAGCCTTCGCATGGCATATCGATCTGGCCAAGCGCTGCGGGAAGCCGCTGATGATCCACAACCGCGAGGCCGATGCGGAGGTGCTCGACGTGCTGGCGGCCGAGGGCGCCCCCGACGCGGTGATCTTCCACTGCTTTTCGTCGGACACTGCGATGGCCCGCCGCTGCGTCGACGCCGGGTGGTTGCTCAGCCTGGCCGGGACCGTCAGCTTCCGTAACGCGAGGGCCCTGCGCGAAGCCGTCCCGCTGATCCCGTTTGAGCAGCTTCTGGTGGAGACCGATGCGCCCTTTTTGACGCCGCATCCCTACCGGGGCTCAGCGAACGAGCCGTATTGCCTTCCTTATACTGTGCGGGCGATCGCTGAACTGGTGGATCGTCGTCCCGAAGAGTTGGCGCGAATTACCACCAGCAATGCGTGCCGGGTCTTTGGACTGGCGTCCGACTAGGCTTTGCCGACCGGTGATTCTGCTAACACAGTGGCCCTGGAGTTGCTGAACATTGGCCGGTTCGTTACCGTCTTGTGATCGATGAGCTGGGCCCGTGGGCCCGTTTGTCATTTTCCTGCTGAGTGGTTCGTTAAGTAGTTGTTGAGGTCGGGGTAGCAGCGCGTTGGGTGTATTGACAAAGCTTCATCAAACTTCATCACCGATGTTGCGGCTCGTAGTCGCAGGGCTGCTTTTGGTACTGGGCTTCGCCGGTGGGTTCGCGGTTTCCGCATGCAAGACGGTGACGTTGACGGTCGATGGCATCGCGATGCGCGTGACGACCATGAAGTCGCGGGTGATCGACGTCGTGCAGGAGAACGGCTTCGCCGTCGGCGAGCGCGACGACCTGTACCCCTCAGGCGATGTGGCGGTTCGCGACGCCGGCAACATCGTGTTGCGACGCAGCCGGCCGTTGCAGATCTCGCTGGACGGCCGTGACCCCAAGCAGGTTTGGACGACGGCATCGACCGTCGACGAGGCGCTGGCCCAACTCGCCATGAACGACACAGCGCCCGCCGCGGCCTCTCGCGGCAGCCGTGTCCCGCTGGCCGGGATGGCGCTGCCGGTCGTCAGCGCCAAGACGGTCCAGATCAACGACGGCGGCGCGATGCGCACCGTGCACCTGGCGGCGCCGAACGTGGCGGGGCTGTTGAGCGCCTCCGGTGCGCCGCTTCTCGAGAGCGACCAGGCGGTGCCCGGCGCGGCATCGCCGATCGTCGAGGGGATGGAAATCCAGGTGACCCGTAACCGGATTCAGCGGGTCACCGAGCGAGTTCCGCTGCCCCCGAACTCGCGCCGGATCGAGGACCCGGGCATGAACATAAGCCGCCAGGTCGTCGAGGACCCGGGTACCCCGGGCACGCAGGACGTGACCTTCGCGGTGGCCACGGTCAACGGCGTCGAGACCGGCCGGATACCCGTCGCCAACACCGTGATCACGCCGGCCCGTGAAGCCGTGGTGCGCGTGGGCACCAAGCCCGGCACCGATGTGCCCCCGGTGACCAACGGATCGATCTGGGACGCCATTGCGAGCTGCGAGGCCGGCGGGAACTGGGCTATCAATACCGGCAACGGGTATTACGGTGGTGTGCAGTTCGACCAAGGCACCTGGGAGCGCAACGGCGGGCTACGGTTTGCTGCCCGCGCCGACCTGGCCAGTCGCGAAGAGCAGATCACCGTTGCCGAGGTGACCCGGGAACGTCAGGGTTGGGGCGCGTGGCCGGTGTGCAGCGGAAGAGCTGGTGCAAGCTGACCATCCGGCTGCTCGGACGCACCGAGATCAGGCGGCTGGCCAAAGAACTCGAATTTCGGCCGCGAAAGGCCCTGGGACAGAATTTCGTCCACGACGCCAACACGGTGCGACGGGTGGTTTCGACCGCCGGGGTCAGCCGATCCGATCACGTCCTGGAGGTCGGTCCCGGTCTCGGATCACTCACGCTGGCGCTGCTCGACCGCGGCGCCACCGTCACCGCCGTCGAAATCGACCCGGTGCTTGCCGGTCGGCTGCCGCAGACCGTCGCCGAGCACTCGCATAGCGAAATCCACCGGCTGACGGTGGTCAACCGCGACGTGTTGACCCTTCGCCATGACGAGCTGGCCACCGAGCCGACGGCCCCGACGGCGTTAGTCGCAAACCTGCCGTACAACGTGGCGATTCCGGCGCTGTTGCATCTCCTGGCCGAGTTTCCGTCCATTCAGGTCGTGACGGTGATGGTGCAGGCCGAGGTCGCCGAACGGCTGGCCGCCGAGCCGGGCGGCAAGGACTACGGCGTGCCCAGCGTCAAGACACGTTTCTTCGGACGGGTTCGTCGGTGTGGCATGGTGTCGCCGACCGTCTTCTGGCCCATTCCCCGCGTCTATTCCGGGCTGGTCCGCATCGAGCGGTACGCGACCTCGCCGTGGCCGACCGACGAAGTTTTCCGGCGGCAGGTATTCGAACTCGTGGACATCGCGTTCGCTCAGCGACGCAAGACATCGCGTAATGCGTTCAGCGAGTGGGCGGGCTCGGGCAACGAGTCGGCTAATCGATTGCTGGCCGCCAGCATCGATCCCGCCCGGCGCGGTGAGACGCTGTCCATCGACGACTTCGTGCGGCTGTTGCGGCGTTCCGGCAATCGAGACGACACGATGCCGCAGGCTTCGGCCAGCTGACTGCACGTCTCCGGGTGTCGTCAGGGCCGTTGCGTGTGGTTCGCCTCCGGCAGCGATAGTCTGCTGCGGTGGCGGACAATGTCTGACGGCAACACGGCCGCCCAGTGGGTGCCCACGGGGTCGGTCACCGTTCGGGTGCCGGGAAAGGTCAACCTGTACCTGGCGGTCGGTGATCGCCGCGAAGACGGCTACCACGAGCTGACGACGGTGTTCCAGGCCGTTTCGTTGCTCGACGAGGTGACGGTTCGCAACGCCGACGTGCTGTCGCTCGAGCTCGTCGGCGAGGGCGCCGACAAGCTACCCACTGACGAACGCAACCTCGCCTGGCAGGCCGCCGAGCTGATGGCCGACCACGTTGGCCGGGCGCCCGATGTCTCGATCCTGATCGACAAATCCATTCCGGTGGCCGGCGGCATGGCCGGTGGCAGCGCGGATGCGGCCGCGGTGCTCGTCGCGATCAACTCACTGTGGGAACTCAACGTCCCGCGCCGCGATCTGCGCATGCTTGCCGCGCGGCTGGGCAGTGATGTGCCGTTCGCACTCCACGGCGGCACCGCGCTGGGAACCGGTCGCGGTGAGGAACTCGCAACCGTGTTGTCCCGCAACAGCTTCCACTGGGTGCTGGCGTTCGCCGACAGCGAGCTGCTCACTCCGGCGGTGTTCGCGGAGCTGGACCGGCTCAGGGAAGGCGGCGACCCGCCGCGACTTGCTGAGCCGGGGCCGGTCCTGGCGGCCCTGGCTGCGGGCGATCCCGAGCAGCTGGCGCCGCTGCTGGGCAACGAACTGCAAGCGGCCGCGGTAAGCCTGGAGCCCGCCCTGCGGCGTGCTCTGCGCGCCGGCGTGGAGGCCGGTGCATTGGCCGGCATCGTGTCCGGCTCGGGTCCGACGTGCGCCTTCCTGTGCACCTCGGCGGCTTCGGCGGTCGATGTCGGCACCCAGCTGTCGGGTGCGGGCGTCTGCCGCACCGTCCGGGTCGCCACCGGACCGGTACCGGGCGCACGCGTGGTGCCGGCGCCTATGACCGAAGTCTGAACAGGGTGTGAAATCTCACTCAAACCGCGCGCGAGTTTGGCAGTTACTTAAGAGGAGTTTAAGATAACTGGCGGTGACGAGCAGCGGTAAGCAAGACCACTCGATTCCTTCGCCCACCGGGCATCCCGGTGGGCTCGTTGGCTCATCGCCGCTTCGAGACCGAACCGCTTCCCAACTGTGTCCGCGCGGCTGCTTCAAAGTGGCACCCAGCAGGCGGAATATGAGACTTCGGGCCTTCGCGCCAGAACCGAGGAGGTTTTTGTGAGCAGGTTTACCGAGAAGATGTACCTCAATGCCCGAACCACGACGACGGGCATGGTCACCGGTGAGCCCCACGAACCCGTCCGCCACACCTGGGGCGAGGTCCACGAGCGCGCTCGTCGCATTGCGGGCGGCCTGGCCGCCGCGGGCATCGGCCTCGGCGACTCGGTCGGTGTGCTCGCCGGCTTCCCGGTGGAGATCGCCCCGACGGCGCAGGGCCTGTGGATGCGCGGGGCCAGCCTGACCATGCTCCATCAGCCGACGCCGCGCACCGATCTGGCGATGTGGGCCGAGGACACCATGACCGTCATCGGCATGATCGAGGCCAAGGCCGTCATCGTCTCCGAGCCCTTCCTGGTGGCCATCCCCGTGCTCGAGGAGAAGGGCCTCCAGGTGCTCACCGTCGCCGACCTGCTGGCGTCGGACCCGATCGACCCCATCGAGGTCGGCGAGGACGACCTGGCGCTGATGCAGTTGACGAGCGGCTCGACTGGCTCTCCCAAAGCGGTGCAGATCACCCACCGCAACATCTACTCCAACGCCGAGGCGATGTTCATCGGCGCCGAGTACGAGGTCGACAAGGACGTCATGGTCAGCTGGCTGCCCTGCTTCCACGACATGGGCATGGTCGGCTTCCTCACCATCCCGATGTTCTTCGGCGCCGAGCTGGTCAAGGTCACGCCGATGGACTTCCTGCGCGACACGCTGCTGTGGGCCAAGCTCATCGACAAGTACCAGGGCACCATGACCGCCGCGCCGAACTTCGCCTACGCGCTGCTGGCCAAGCGGCTGCGCCGGCAGGCCAAGCCCGGCGACTTCGACCTGTCGACCCTGCGCTTCGCGCTGTCCGGCGCCGAGCCCGTCGAACCCGCCGACGTCGAGGACCTGCTCGACGCGGGCAGGCCGTTCGGCCTGAGGCCCTCGGCGATCCTGCCGGCCTACGGTATGGCCGAGACCACGCTCGCCGTCTCGTTCTCGGAGTGCAATGCCGGACTCGTCGTCGACGAGGTGGACGCCGACCTGCTGGCCGCCCTGCGCCGGGCCGTACCCGCCACCAAGGGCAACACCCGCAGGCTGGCCACGCTGGGTCCCCTGCTGAAGGATCTCGAGGCCCGCATCATCGACGAGCACGGGAATGTGATGCCCGCGCGCGGCGTCGGCGTCATCGAGCTGCGCGGCGAGTCGCTGACGCCCGGCTACCTCACCATGGGCGGCTTCATCCCTGCTCAGGACGAGCACGGCTGGTACGACACCGGTGACCTCGGCTACATCACCGAGGAGGGCCACATCGTGGTCTGCGGCCGCGTCAAGGGCGTCATCATCATGGCCGGCCGCAACATCTATCCCACCGACATCGAGCGGGCGGCGTGCCGCGTCGAGGGGGTCCGGCCCGGCTGCGCCGTCGCGGTGCGCCTGGACGCGGGTCACTCACGCGAGACGTTCGCCGTCGCCGTCGAGTCCAACGCCTGGCAGGACCAGGTCGAGGTGCGCCGCATCGAGCACCAGGTCGCTCACGAGGTGGTAGCCGAGGTCGACGTGCGGCCGCGCAATGTCGTGGTGCTGGGCCCCGGCACCATCCCGAAGACGCCGTCGGGCAAGCTGCGGCGATCCACGTCGGTCACCCTCGTCAGCTAGGTACTTCCGCGTTGCGGCCTGGACGCACACTCGATGCCGGGCCAATGCCCGCTACCAGGCGTGGACGCGGTTTTGCGCCGGCTCTAGCCCCAGTTCGATAAGCAACTCGGTGGCGTCCGCGGCCTGCTCGCAAACCGTGGGGACTTCGGCGCGCTCGGCGGCGGTGAAGTTTTCCAGCACGAACGCCGCCGGGTCTTTGCGTCCGGGCGGACGCCCGATCCCGATGCGCACCCGCTGAAAGTCCTTGGTAGCCAGCGCGGTCGCCACCGAGCGCAGGCCGTTGTGACCGCCTTCCCCGCCGCCGATCTTGAGCCGGATGATGCCGAACTCGAGGTCGAGGTCGTCGTGGATGACGATGACGTCGGCTGGGGCAACCGAGTAGAACTTCGCCAGCGGCCCCACCTGGCGGCCGGACTCGTTCATGAAGCAGCGCGGCTTGGCCAACAAGACCGAGTGCCCGGCCAGCCGGCCGCTGGCAACTTCGGCACCGGAACGCTTGTGCGCCTTGAACTTCGAACCCAGCCGCGCGGCGAGCAGGTCGGCAACCATGAACCCGAGGTTGTGCCGGGTGCGGGCGTAGTTGTCTCCGGGGTTGCCCAGGCCGACCACCAATAGGGGTTCGGCCACGTCGTGAGCCGTCTACTCGGACTCGGCTGCGGGTGCCTCGGCTTCGCCGGCCCCTTCTTCTTCGGCTGCTTCCTCGCCCTCGGCGACCTCGCCGGCGCCCTCTTCCTCGAGTTCCTCGGCAGTCGGCGCGTTCACCACGTTGACGACCAGCATCTCCGGGTCGGAGATCAGGTTGACGCCGGCCGGCAGGGCGATCTGTCCGGCGGTGAACTGGGTGCCCGGTTCCGCGCCCTCGACGGAGACCGTCAGCTGCTCGGGAATCGACAGGGCCTCGGCCTCGATCTCGATGGCATTGGTCTCCTGGGTGACCAGGGTGTCGGGTCCGGCCTCGCCCTGAACGACCACGTTGACTTCCACGACGACCTTCTCGCCGCGGCGCACGATCAGCAGGTCGGCGTGCTGAATGGTGCGGCGGATCGGGTGAATGTCGAGCGCTTTGGTCAGCGCCAGCTGTTCCTTGCCGGCGATGTCGAGGGTGAGCACCGCGTTGGTGCCCGAGTGGCGCAGCACCGCCGCGTAGTCGTGTCCGGGCAGTTCCACGTGCTGTGGATCGGCGCCGTGGCCGTAGATGACGGCCGGGATCTTGCCGGCGCGCCGGGCCCGACGGGACGCGCCCTTGCCGGTCTCGGTTCGCACCGTGGCCGTGAGTTGGTTGACTGTGGACTTAGCCATTTCGTCGCTCCTGTGTGCTCTCGTTCCGGGCACGGCCAGGGTCGCGACTGTGAGTCGGTCTCCGTCGATAACGGTGCTGGTTGACCACCAGCCACCCTCGCCGTGACGCTCGGTCAGGGTAGCGCATGTGGCCGCTGTGTGGAAATTTGGCCACATCCGTCACACAGGTCTCTGAAGCAGGCGACGTTCGATGTGTCCACCTCACAGCGACAAATGCGGTTGGCGGGCCTGTTGTCGCTCTGAGCCGGACAAAGTGTTCACCGGTTTGGCCAGAGGCCTGTGTGAAAGATGTGTCGACCCTGGCTCGTCAGAGCGGGAATTTGGTGCCGGTGAGCTGCTCGGACAGTTCCCAGAGCGTGGTGGCCGCCGCCGCGTCTTGGGCCCGCCGGCTGCGCCCGACAGGTTGGGTGCGGCCGACGTAGCCGAATCGGGGACCGACCAGCGTGTTGCCCGGTAAGTCCTGTGACGCCGCGTACAAGGTTTGGCGTGCGCCGAAATCGGCGTCGGTGGCCACCACCCGGGTGGCGGCCGACACGACCGCGTCTCCCAGCTTGCGGCCGGACGCACCCTGCAGGTTGGTGTGCGAGTAGCCGGGATGGGCCGCCAATGCGCGCAGCGGCGAGCCCACCGAATGGAGCCGCCGTTGCAGCTCGCTGGTGAACAGCAGGTTGGCCAGCTTCGACTGGCTGTACGCCAGCCAGGGCGAGTACCGCCGAGACTTCCAGTTGAGGTCGTCGAAGTTGATGCGGCCCGGCCAATGTGCCATCGACGACACCGTGACAACCCGGTCGGTCAGCTTGGGTAGCAACAGGTTGGTGAGCGCGAAATGACCGAGATGGTTGGTACCGATCTGGCTCTCGAAGCCGTCGGCGGTCAGCGCGAAGGGCGCGGCCATGATGCCGGCGTTGTTGATCAGCACGTCGACCTCGTCCACCCCGTCGGCGAACCCGCGCACCGACGAGAGATCCTGCAGGTCGAGTTGACGCACCTCCACTTGGCCGGTTATTTGTTGCGCGGCCGCGTCACCTTTCTTGGTGTTGCGCACGGCCATGATGATCTTGGCGCCCTTGCCGGCCAGCTCGCGGGCGGTCACCGCGCCCAGCCCGCTGTTGGCACCCGTGATGATCACGGTGCGCCCCGCGAAGGATGGTAGATCTGCGGCGGTCCAGTCAGTCATGCCTGACAACAGTAGTGACGTCGAACTCGAGCGGCAGGGTGGTGGGTCCCGTGATGCCGGCCATGCCTTTCCATGGGGCTGGGCCGCTCCGGCGCGGATTGGGCATGCGTTGCGTGATGACCCGGAGCGCTTCGGTCAGCTCTAGCCGCGCGAGGTGCGAGCCGAGGCAGTAGTGGACGCCGCCGCCGAAGGTGAGCATCGGAGGTGGATCTTCTCGAGTGATGTCCAGACGATCGGGGTGGTTGTAGGCGTCGGGGTCGCGGTTGGCCGCGGCGGTGTTGGCCAGCACGACGGTTCCGGCGGGAATGCGAACCCCGGCTAGTTCGACGTCCTCGCCGGCTTGCCGAATGCTGCCGAAAATGATTGGGCAGTAACGCATCAGTTCATGAACCGCGTTGGTCGCCAGCTCGGGATGCTGGGCTAGCAGGGCCCATTGTTCCGGGTGCGCGGACAGAACCTGTACCGCCGCGGCAAGCTGGTTGCGCGTGGTGTCGGTCCCTGCCCCGAGCAGGGTGGCACAGAGCATCAGTAGTTCGCTGTGGCTGAGCCGGTCGCCGTTGTCCTCACAGCGGATGAGCTCAGAGATCAGGTCGTCGCTCAGCGATGCCCGCCGGCGGGCGATCAGCTCCTCCAGGTAGGCGTCGAGCTGGTCCCATGCCGCCAGGATTGCCGGGCCGTCGTTGGTGACATTCCACTCGAACAGCTTCTTTATGTCGTCGACCCAGTCGGAGATCTTCTGCCGATCCTCGGATGGTGCGCCGAGTAGCGCACAGATGACTGGTGTGGGATAGCCGCGGGCGATATCGGAGACGACGTCACAATGCCCGAGGGCGGTGACTGGGTCGACCAGCCCGGAGATGATCTGGGCGGCCAGCGTGCGCAGCCGCTCTGCGCCACGGGGTGCGAACGCTTTCGACACGAGCCGGCGCAGTCGGTGATGCGCATCTCCGTCGAGACCCAGGATGTTGGTGATCGCCCTGTCCCACAGCGGACCCGAGGTGATGCCCTGCATGTCGAGTCCCAGACCGTGGGCCGTGATGAAACGGCTGTCGCGTAACACGGTGCGAACCAGGTCGTAGCTCAACATCTCGGGGCCGTGCGGGCCCATCGCGATCGGGGCCCGTTGGCGGGCGCCGGCGATGACGCGGTGCGCCGCCCCGGGATCGGTGAGGTGGTCGTAGCGGAAGGTGGGCAACCCGGCGTCGAAAACGCTCGGGATTGTGTTTGCTTGAGCGGTTGTCATCGGGACCTCTCAATCGGTTCAAGGTCGGTTCGAGTCGACTATCCGGCCGCGGCCGGCCAAGACCATCCGCCGCAGCGCGTAGATCTGCGCGCTCTATGGCGTAAATCCGCGGGCCCGTCCTTGGCGATCTACGCGTTCTGGCCGATGTTTTGCACGGCTGCGGCCGCCACGCTGGCTACCATGAGCCAACACGCGGAGATGCCGCAGCTGAACTGGAGTGATCTGGGCGTGGGGGAGTTGCTGCCGACCGGCACCGTGACGTTGCTCTTGGCCGACGTCGAGGGCTCGACCCAGTTGTGGGAGACCCAGCCCGAACGGATGACCGGCGCTCTGGCGGCACTGAACCGCACGGTGAACGGGGCGGTCGCCGCTCATGACGGGGTGCGCCCAGTCGAGCAGGGCGAGGGGGACAGTTTCGTGGCGGCGTTCGCCCGCGCCAGCGACGCGGTGGCCTGCGCGCTGGACTTGCAGCGCGCGCCGCTGGCCCCGATCCGGCTACGCATCGGTGTGCACACCGGCGAGATACAGCTGCGCGACGACGCCAACTACGCCGGCCCCACGATCAACCGCACCGCGCGGCTGCGCGATTTGGCGCATGGCGGACAGACTGTGTTGTCTGGGGCGACGGAATCCATAGTGATCGATCGTTTGCCCGATGGGGTGTGGCTGACGGACCTGGGTAGCTACCCGTTGCGTGATCTGCCGCGCCCGGAGCGGGTGGTGCAGTTATGCCACCCGGATGTGTGCAGTGAATTTCCCCCGCTTCGGGTCCGCCAGGCAGCGGCGTCGCACAAGCTTCCGGCTCAGTTGACGAGTTTCGTTGGGCGCCAAGATCAAATGGTCGAGTTGCGGCAGCTTGTCACCGGTAACCGGCTGGTGACGCTGACCGGTGCCGGCGGTGCGGGCAAGACTCGGCTTGGCGTAGAAGTCACTTCGCAGCTCAGCGGTGAGTTCTCGGATGGTGTCTGGTATGTCGATCTGGCCCCGATCACCAACCCTGCTTTGGCATCGGTGACGGTTGCGCGCACGCTCGGTCTGCCCGATCAGCCCGGACGGTCCACCGTGGATCTGCTGATGCGGTTCTTCGGTCAGAAAACCATCTTGCTGGTGCTCGACAATTGTGAGCATCTGCTCGACGCGTGCGGCGCGCTGGTCGTCGAACTGCTCGGAGCCTGCCCGCACTTGACGATTTTGGCCACCAGCCGTGAGCCCCTTGGAGTGCCGGGTGAGATCAGCTGGCGGGTGCCGTCGTTGTCTTTGACCGACGAGGCCATCGAGTTGTTCAGCGACCGCGCCCGCCGAGTGCGTCCGGATTTCGCTGTGGGCGAGGGCAATGCGGCGCTGGTCGAAGAGATCTGCCGCCGCCTGGACGGCATGCCGCTGGCGATCGAGCTTGCCGCCGCACGCGTTCGGGCCCTGTCGCTGGCCCAGATCACCGACAGCCTGCACGATCGGTTCCGTCTACTCACCGGCGGCGCACGCACCGCAGTACGCCGCCAACAAACTCTCCGGGGATCAGTGGATTGGTCGCATGCGCTGCTCACCGAGCCCGAGCAGGTCTTGTTCCGCCGGTTGGCAGCGTTTGTCGGCGGATTCGACCTCGAGGCCGCCCAAGCCGTCGGCGCAAGCAGCGACGTGGAAACCTACCAGCTGCTCGACCAACTCAGCCTCCTGGTCGACAAATCCCTGGTCGTTGCCGACGACGGCGGCGACGGAATGCGGTACCGATTACTGGAAACAGTCCGCCAGTACGCGCAAGAAAAGCTCGGCGAATCCGGCGAGGCCGACGAAGTGCGCACCCGCCATCGCGACCACTACGCGGCGACGGCCGCGGAGCGGGAAGCGCTGGGGCACGCCAGCGATGAGCAGCTGGTGCACTGGGCGCAAACCGAGATAGACAATCTGCGGGCCGCGTTCGCGTGGAGCCGGGAGAATTCCGAGCCGGAGACGGCCCTGCGGCTCATATTGTCGTTGCGGCCGTTGTGGTTAGGGGCCGGCCGTGCCCAGGAGGCACTTGCCGCGATAGACGCCATCTTGAGCGACGAGGACCACGCGGACATAACACCGGCAGTGTGGGCGAGCGCCGCGGCCCATGAGGTCATCATCGCTGCTGCTGTGGGCACACTTACACACCCGGGTCGGCCACAAAAGGCTCTGGCCATCGCCCGTGAGCTCAACGACCCGGCACTGACCACCCGAGCCCTCATCGCGTGCGGGGTGGGGGCCGTCTATACCGCCGAAGGGCCCGACTCCTACTACGCGGAGGCGACTGATCTTGCCCGAGCGGCCGGTGATCAGTGGAGCCTCTGCCTGGTCTTCAGCTACCAGGCAACCGCTGGAGCTGTGGCCGGTGCCCCGATCATCGTGGTCCCCGCCGCGGAAAAAGGACGTGACCTCGCCGAGACGCTCGGCGACCGATACTTCTCACGGAACAACCGACTCTGGCTGGGGCTGGCGCTGCTGTGGCAGGGACACCTCGCGCAGGCAAGCGAAATCCTCCGGGCCGTGGCTGTCGAGGCCGAGGCAGACGGCGATCTCACCACCGCCGTCTTCGGTCGTGTCTGCTATAGCACCACGCTCGCATACCAGGGTCAGGTGGCCGATGCGCGCGCCACTGCGCAGTCCGCCCTAACCGCTGCCGAGGCGCTGGGAGGCGTTATGGAAGACGGGGTGTACGCGGCGTTCGCTTACGCCGCTCTCGCCGACGGCGACGCCGCGGCCGCAATGCGGGCAGCCGAGACCGCCTGGCAACACACGAATCCGCTGCGCGAATTCTTCACCAGAACCATCACCCCGACGTCCGAGGCCGCCTTGGCATGCGACGACTTGGCGACGGCCCGGCGTTGGGCCGACGAGAACGTTGCGGCACTGCCGGGAGAGCACCGAGGGGTCAATTTGACCGTACGGGCATACATTGCGATGGCGCAGGGTGACCCCGAACAAGCTGAGCGCGACGCCCATGATGCCCTCGCGTTGGCCGAGAAAACTGGGGGATATTACCGGGTGGCCGACATCCTGGAATGCCTTGCCCGGCTAGCGCTCGACGACGGCAATCACCCGTACGCGGCGCGTCTGTTGGGCGCGGCGGATGCCATCCGGCAGCGTATCGGGTTCGCTCGCTACCCGATGTACCAGCTCGCAAACGACGCCGCGGCCACAGCGGTTCGAGAGGCATTGGGGCAGAGCGATTTTGACGCAGCGTGGGCAGAGGGCGCCGCCCTGTCCACCGAGGAGGCCATCGCCTACGCGCAGCGCGGTCGCGGCGAGCGCAAGCGCCCCACCAGTGGCTGGGGATCACTGACTCCCATGGAAAACGACGTGGTTCGCCTGGTACGGGAAGGGCTGGGCAACAAGGACATCGGTGCCCGGCTGTTCATCTCACCACGAACGGTTCAGACCCACCTCACCCACGTCTACGCCAAGCTCGGCCTGACCTCGCGCGTCCAGCTCGTCCAGGAAGCCGGCCGCTACGGCTGAGGTCGCGAGCAGCCGCAGAATCGCACCCGTGAGCGCTGCACAGTGCGATTCTGCGTCTGCTCGCGGTTAATTACTTTGCCTTGACGACGAATCCGCGGATGATCGCCTCGATGTCGTTTGACTGCGCGACCGCCTGGTCGGCCAGCCCGGTGATGGTGAGCTGAACCAGGTACCGCTGGTTGCCGGGCGGTGATCCGGTGGGGATGACGATCCGGTTCCAGCTGTGCAGCCGGGTGCCGTCGAGGTCGTAGCTGCCCTGGATCATCGCCGAGGGAAAACCGTCGTAGTCTGCCGTCGAGGCATCCAGCTGCTTGAAGTTCTCGAACAGTTGCGCATCGTCATTGCCGTGCTTGACGACTTGGGCCGGGTCGAAGTCGCCGCGCAGCTTGAATACCACCAGCCGTGCCGTCGGATACTTGCCGCCCTTGGAGATCATCACCGTCTCCGGCTTGATATTCGGACTGGTAAAAGGCGACCAGCCCGGTGGCGTGGGTATCGACACGGTCAGATCGGTAAGGGTGCCCGGCGCCACCTGCTGCCCGTTAACCCCGATGCTTTCCAGGTACTTCGACAAGGGGACTGGCTTCCCGGTCGTCGTGGGGGTGGTGGTAGTGGTAGTCGAACTTTTCGACAAGATCGACTGGTAGTCAGGAGCTTTCGGTCCACAGGCGACCACAGACAGCAGGGACGCGCTCAGCGCGACCACCGCGGCAGCGGTGGGCAAGAGCTTCACAGAATCTCGCGGACCGCGTCGATCGGCCGGGCCAGTCGGGTGCCCTTCGGTGTGACGACGAACGGTCGTTCGATCAGGATGGGGTGTTCGGCCATCGCGTCGAGCAACTCGTCATCCGTCGCCTCGGCGAGATTGAGTTCGGCATACAGCGGTTCGCGCTTCCGTACCGCCGTTCGCACGTCGATGCCGGCATCGCGGATCATCTTCACGAGTTCGGCCCGCGTCGGCGGCGTTTTCAAATACTGGATGATGGCGGGCTCGATACCGTTGTCCCGCAACAAGTCCAGCGTTTTGCGGGAGGTGCTGCATTTGGGATTGTGGTAGATGACGGTATTACGCGAACCCATCTACGCATCCCCGTCGAATAGCCCTGTGACTGAGCCATTTTCGAAGACGGCGCGAATGGTGCTGGCCAGCAGCGGCGCGATGGACAAAACCGTGAGCTGGGGGAAACGCTTCTCCTCGCCGATCGGGAGCGTATTGGTGACGATCACCTCCCGGGCGCCGCAGGCCGCCAGCCGCTCGGCGGCCGGGTCGGACAGCACACCGTGGGTCGCCGCGATGACCACGTCGCTGGCACCGTCCTCGCGCAACAGCTGCACCGCGCCGGCAATGGTGCCGCCGGTGTCGATCATGTCGTCGATCAGCACGCAGGTCCGCCCGCCGACTTCGCCGACGACGCGGTTGGAGACCACCTGGTTGGGCACGCGCGGGTCACGGGTCTTGTGAATGAAGGCCAGCGGAACGCCACCCAATGCGTCGGCCCACTTCTCGGCTATGCGCACCCGGCCGGAGTCGGGG
>Ga0182037_10000983_pt1 | contig 14704 bp, 10 predicted proteins | sample sta12Cox44000082_FD_125974 | JGI IMG/M metagenome (GOLD analysis project Ga0182037, IMG submission 125974) | Lab enrichment of tropical soil microbial communities from Luquillo Experimental Forest, Puerto Rico - statoxic.12C.oxic.44.000.082 | ecosystem: Environmental > Terrestrial > Soil >... | reverse complement strand
AGAGGAACGGAGGGGCTGCTGAGAGCCTACGGCACCGAGTAAACCAATTTTCCTTGAATCCCACCGGCTTCGAGCATCTCGTGACCCTTGCGAATGGTCTCCGCGGAAAGGACCCCTATCTTTCTGACACCGACGGGCCAGAGACGTTGGGCTTCGTAAAGGTAGGTCAAATCATGAAGTTCCTGTGTATAGCGAGCCCATGTCTCTCTCGCTCCTGCCAGACCTCGTGCCCCCAGCCAGAGGAAATGCAGAGTGGCCGATCGCCAGAAAAGCGGACTGTTGTGCCAATCCCAAAGAGGAATCGAAAAGGAGTCATGTTCTTCGACGACTGAAACAATATCTCCGTCGAAGTCGACCAATTCAAAACAAAGGCGTTTCAATTCGCCACCCACAAAATCAAAGACCTTATTGAACAGGCGGCCACCATTTGCCGCGATCGCCTCTTCGGTCAATTGTTTCAGATTTTTTGCCTGGTAATCGATCACCTGACGATGAGCCAGGCGCAGTTCGTTTACCAGAAAGGCACGGCTCGCATCTCTCCCCGATGTGGTTATCACGCTTTCGATGCCGATCATTCCCAGGATCTGTATCGCAGCCGAGCCTAGCCCTCCGGCGCCTCCGGCGACAAAGACTGAATTATTCCCTGTGGGCCTGGCTTTCAGACGGATCGCCTGGTTTGCCGTGAGCCCTACGACCGGGACCGAAGCAGCCTCTTCAAACGATAGATTTCGAGGTTTTACCGTCGCAAACTCGTGCGGCACACAGACATATTCCGCATAAGAACCGTTGCTGCAGGGTCCTCCGAGATAAGTCCAGACTTCATCACCTTTGCGGAGTCTGTTCACTTCTTCTCCAACTTCCTCGACGACGCCGGCTCCATCGTGACCCAACACCATCGGGAGAGTTCCTCCGAATCGACCCTGTCGGAGCTTATAATCGATGGGATTGATGGATCCCGCTTGGATCCGTATCAGCACTTCACCCGGGCGCGGTTGCGGTCTTTCCCGTCTCTCCTCGTGCAATTTGTCAGGACCACCGAATGCATCGATCGCGATTACCTTCATAAATTCTTAAGCAAGGGTGATGTGTGATCGAATTCTACAGCCTGAAAAGGCTCTCAGAACCACGTCTTCAATCGCGGATAAAGGTCAGTGAACCGCGCGTAGCTTTCATCGTACCTAGGTTCACGATTCGGCTGAGTTACGGCATCGAAAACCGGCGCGAGACTCCGGATCTCATCGTAATCCCTGTAGCTTCCGGCACCGATCCCTGCGATGAGCGCTGCGCCAACCCCGGCTCGTTCAGCGGAGTTCTGATCTTTTCCCTGGAATAGAGGGCATGCTAAAACATCGGCAAGAATCTGGCGCCAAAGGGGGCTTCCCAGGCCGTTCCCGGAGGCTACAAGTCCCGGTAGCGACGCGCCGCAGCTTTCCATGGTTTCGATGATTTGGCGCAGCGCAAAGGCTACTCCCTCCAAAAGTGCACGAACCATGTGGCCGGGACCATGCCTCAGGGTCAAACCAGTGAAGCTGCCTTTGGCTCGCGAATCCATGATTGGAGAGCGTTCTCCTACAATGTAAGGAAGAAATACCAGCCCTTCTGAACCGGGCTCAACTTCCTGAGCGAGCTTGTCCAGGTCCGCATAGGAAAAACGGCTGCTGCCCAGAATTGATCTCAGCCATCGAAGCGCCATTCCAGCCGAAAGCATTGCGCCGAGGAGATACCACCGGTCGGGAGGCGCATGACAAAATGTATGCAATCGAAGCTTTTGGTCGACAATGGGTTCAGCGAGAGGCACAAAGACCTGACCGCCGGTCCCAATTGTCACTGAACCTCGAGGTGGATCGATCAACCCATTGCCCACAGCCTGGGCGGGCTGATCTGCGCACCCGGTTACGACTGGTATCCCTGGAGTGATGCCTAACCGCCTGGCGGCGCTCGCCGTCAGCCGGCCAGCAACTGCGCTTGAGTCTGTAATTTGCGGAAAAATGGATTTTGGAAGTTTGAGCCGCGCGATAAGTTCATCAGCCCACTTTGTGCGCCGGATATCGAATAGGCCGGTCGCCGATGCGTCACTTGGATCGCTTCCGAGTTCCCCGGTGAGCATGAATCGAACGTAATCCTTTGGCATCAAGAGCGTAGATGCACGTTCGAGCAAGGCTGGTTGATAGCGCTGAATCCAGTAGAGGGTTGACACCAGAAAGCCGGCTGCCGGAGCGGTCCCGCTTCTGATCATATCGGCTCCAAGAACCTCCTGGAGTTCCGGCAGTAAATCGGCGCTCCGCTGGTCCGCCCAGATGATCGCCGGATGGATGGGCGTCTTATCGGCCCCGATCAAAACGAAGCCATGCATCTGTCCGGAGAAGCAATGGCGGAGATCTCCGGGCGGCCAGCTTTTTCGAGGGCTTCATGAGCAGCGCGCACGCTCGCTTCCCACCAATCGGCCGGTTCCTGTTCAGCAAATCCGATTGATGGAGTGTAAATAGGGTACTCGGCATTCCCTACGCCAAGAAGTCTCGCGCCGGACGCGACTACTACGACCTTTACGCTCGAGGTTCCCAGGTCAATGCCAAGCAGACAGCTCATTGGAAGTCAGAAGTTAGAATACAGAATACAGAAGTCAGAAACCGGAAGGTAGATCTATTTCACACCTAACCCGCAAAAATCAGGCGTTGTAAGAAGCCGCCCGCGCATTGCGGGTTAGAAAGCTCTCAAACAGACGCTACGCGTCCGTTTAAGAGCCTGCTTTGAAATAGATGGATCCAAACAAACTGATTTCAAACTTTTCTCGTAGAAAAGCAGCGGAATTCTGCGGCGGCAGCGGGAGAATTCCGCTGCCACAGCCCGCATTCAGCACAAATCCTTACCCAAGTCAACGCAACAGCATGGCTACGGCTAAGGATTTGTGATCAATGCAGGCTAACCGCATCTTATCAAACGATTGGACAGCGAATGGTCAACTCGAGGAATCGAAATCTCGATGCCCCGGATCCTTCTTTGCTGGTATGAGGCGTAGGATTCTGTTGCCTTTTGCCTTTAGCTCTCGGATAGGATTCTCACTAGCATGGGGCGAGAGCATCACTATTCGGTTGCGGTTGTCTGGGTCGGGAACACCGGGCGCGGTACGGATAGCTACGTAGGCTACGAACGAGCGCACGAGATCCGTTGCGATCAGAAGCCGGCGATCTCTGGTTCATCCGATCCGGCGTTCCGGGGAGATCCGACGCGATACAATCCCGAAGAGCTCTTCGTCGCGGCTTTGTCGAGCTGCCACATGCTCTGGTATCTCCACTTGTGCGCCGAGTCTGGCATTGTTGTAGTCTCTTACAGCGATAACGCAGAAGGGACGATGATCGAGACTACCGAGGGGGGACGGTTCACGAACGTCACACTTCATCCCACCGTAAAAGTGACCCATTCGGCGGAACGCGCCCAGGCCCTGCACAAGCAGGCTCACAAACGCTGTTTTCTGGCGAGTTCGGTGAATTTTCCCGTCGAACACTGCCCTAAGACGGAGAGAGTCTAGAGCCTATGCGCTGGCTTCTTTTTCTCGCATTGATCCACCTCGCGCCGGCAGCATCCGCAGTAGCGCAGGATACAGCGCAGCTGCAGATCGGTGGAGGGACAATTGACATTGCGTTCACGTCGTCTCCTGCAGAGCCGCTGCGAACGATGATACTGAATTGGATCACGACGGCGGCGCGTTCTGTGTCAACGTATTATGAGAAATTTCCGGTGCGGCACGTGAATATAACCGTTGAAATTCACGATGGGCGCGGAATCAATTCAGGTCGGGCTTCCGGGTGGGAGCACGCGCACATTGAGATTGCGGTAGGGCGATCAACATCCGCGGCCGAATTTTCAGACGACTGGACGATCACGCATGAGATGGTGCATTTGGCATTTCCGTCCGTGCCGCGAATGCATCATTGGATTGAAGAGGGCTTGGCGACCTATGTTGAACCGATCGCGCGAGCCCGGGCCGGTAATCTTACGCAGGAGAGAATCTGGAGCGACATGGTTGAAGGGATGCCTCAAGGCTTGCCCAAAAAGGGGGATCGCGGTCTGGATTTCACCCATACGTGGGGCAGAACTTACTGGGGCGGGGCGCTCTTTTGTCTGCTCGCAGATGTCGAGATTCGCAAGAGAACAGGCAATCGCATGGGACTCGAGGATGGGCTTCGCGGAATTTTGAAATCGGGCGGTAGTATCGAGGTGGACTGGCCGCTGGATCGCGCGCTCCGAGTGGCAGATCAGGCAACAGGAGTTCCAGTTCTCCAAGAGCTGTACGACAAGATGAGTGGGACTCCTGTAGCTCCTGATCTTGAAAAGCTGTGGAAAGATCTCGGGATCAAGTATGACCGAGACAAGGTGGGGTTCGATGATTCGGCGCCGCTGGCTGCTGTGCGCAAAGCGATCGGCGGTTGAGAGAGCGAGGGGAATTTCACCACAGAGACACAGAGGACACGAAGCTGAGAAAAGACAGGGAAGTTGGGGCTTCTGATTTGGGAACCCGCTTTGATGGTCTTTCCGCCTTTCATGACCATTTCCACGGCTTGGCCACACTTGAAGACCTGATCGTAGTTCTTCGGCATGGCATTCAATAAAATCGGGGAGCGTCAGCCACAAGGGGGCAGAGTAGAGAGGAGAATTTCACCACTGAGGCACAAAGCACACCAAGGGACCGAAATGGTTTCAGGTTCGGCGCTAAGGCATGGGGAGCATGCCGAATCCCGTGCAGCCTTCGCCGTTCGGTAGGCGCACCACCGACCTGACGCCAATTCTAATCCATTCCGAACTTTGTGTCCTCTGTGCCTCTGTGGTGAGAATCTCTTTGTGCCCTTACCTGAGACGAATGCGATACTGTTTGTTGCGGTCTCCTGTGCTAGTGTACCGTCTCGCATATAACGGTGAAGTCGCCGCAGACCGGGATGCGCTGTAACGCCTGCCCGGCTCGGAAATCGGTATGGACAAAAAAACACTGCTGATCGTTGATGACGTACCCGCGAACGTGGATGTCGTGCTTGGGTTCTTGAGCAGCGCTGGGTACCGGGTTCTTGTCTCAGATAGTGGTAAGCGTGCCCTGGAGCAGCTCGCGCTGGCTCTTCCCGATATCATCTTGCTCGACTTGATGATGCCGGGAATGGATGGGATTGAAACGTGCAATCGAATCAAGGCAAATCCCGAGTGGAGTCATGTCCCGGTCATCATCATGACTGCTGCAGACGAGCTGGGTAAAAAGCTGGCGGCTTTTCGCGCGGGCGCAGTTGATTTTGTGACTAAGCCCGTTCAGCCCGAAGAGGTGCAGGCGCGGGTCCAGACGCATCTTCAAATACGGGAGCTCCAAGCAAAACTAGAGCAGAAAAACAGAGAGCTTGCGGAGGAGATAGAGCTTCGTCTTGATGCGGAAAAACAGCTGGAAACTTCGTTGGAACAGGCTCTGCTTGTTACAAACCGGCAGGGCCAGATTCTTTTTGCGACCGGTCAGGCACGGATCTTACTGAACACATTCTTTTCGGCAACGGCGGACAAGTACCTCCCGGAAAACCTCACCGCTTGGTTAAATGGTCCCGAAAGTCAAAGACCGCGACTGATCTCGCATCGCAAGCGTGGCGAAATCGAGATTTCTCATTTTGCGTTATCGCAAAGCGGCAATCTGTCGTTGCTGCGCATTGAGCATCGCAATGGCGACAACGGCCCGAAAGCCTTGCTGGCGCTCGGAGTAACGGCGAGAGAAGCCGAAGTGCTTTATTGGATGACAGAAGGGAAAACCAATCCGGAAATTGCCATTATAATCGATGCATCCTTAAACACGGTCAAAAAACACGCAATCAATCTGTTCGCGAAACTCGGCGTTGAAACTCGGACTGCTGCCGCGCGTTTGGCGTTGGGGGTCTTAACGCCACCTGCGAAAGAAGTGTAAAAGAGGCCGCTTCACCCCAAGCGATGCTGCTCCCACGTCGCCTTGCTAACCGTTAGACCTCGCTGGTCTGAGGCGCGGCCTCGCTAGTTGGATGCTCCGTTCGGGTGATATTCTTTGCTGATCGGTTCGTTAACGTACAATGATATGTGCGGGCTATCCTTGACGAGGATACGATCTATTAATCGATACATCTATTTTTTTATCCTTTTGACTGCTATTCTCCCGGGCGTTGCAGCTGCGGGAGCCCAAGAGTCTATTGAGCTTGGCCGCCCTTTATACCGGTTTTTCAGCACTCGAGAGTATCTGGCGGACAATCAGAATTGGAACGCTGTTCAGGATCGACAGGGGTTACTCCTATTCGGAAATGACAATCTGGTCCTGCAATACGACGGCCAGCGCTGGGAACGAATTCCTGTCCCGGGCGGACTGGCTATTCAGGGGTTAGCGGTTGATGGCGATGGAGGAATCTGGGTCGGAGGCGCGGGTCAGCTGGGGCGATTAGTGCATCAAGGTGACCGATACAGGTTTCTAACTGCCAACGGAGAAAAAGGCCTTCCGGCGAATTTCGGCGAAGTTGTGCAGATCGTTCCGGGCAGAGAGGCTGATTTTGTCCGAAGTCAGAAGGCGCTTCTGGTACACGAAGGAGACGCATGGACGTCCAAGGCGTGGCCGCATGGCGATGGTCTTGATTTCAGGCTTTCTGCGGCCGGTAAAAGGGTTTTTGTACACGCTAAAAACGACCCGCTCTATGAGGTTATTGGGGGACGCTTTGTTCCGATCGCGGATGGCGCTGAGTTGCGATCGACGATTGTTTATGAGGTGTTCGAGCCGCAGCCGGGTCTGGTTCTGCTGTTGACTAAAGACAAGGGTATTTTTCGGCTTTCGCAAAATCGGGTTGCCCCTTTTCCTACGGACCTCGATCCTCTGCTGACTCGATTTTCCCTCCAGGGAGCAAGTGCCTTACCCGGACCCTACATCGCCGTCGCCATCGAGCAGCACGGCGTCGCTTTGCTCGATTGCCAAGGGAAACTCCGCTGTGCGCTATTCCAGGACAATGGGTTGCCCGATCAGAATATTCTGAAACTGGCCTCTGATCGTTCTGGCGGGTTGTGGATCTGCGGAAGCGTTGGGCTTACCCGCCTCGAGATGCACCCTGGGATCAGTTTCTTTGACGCGCAGACGGGGCTTCCGCGATCCGAGATATTTGAGCTTACAAGGTTTCGCGGCGATTTATACGCCGCCACCTGGGATGGTCTATACTCATTGAAGAGGGTTGTCCCCGAGTTTTTGCCAGCGCGTTTCCGAAAAATTCCCGGTGCTACAAGTCCGATCTGTGTATTGGCGGAAGCCGGCAACGAACTTCTTGCAGGCGGATGGAAAGGTCTTTTCAGTTTTGACGGATCAGAATTAAGACCCGTTTCGCTTCCGATCGATCGGGTCTATGCGCTTCAGCCTTCCCGAGTGATTCCTGGTCGAGTTTATGTCGCGTCCAACAAAGGGTTGATCGCGATTTCCCGCTTTGGCGAGGGCTGGCGCTTAGACGGGATATTAAGGGAACTTGAGGATGGTGTGAATGGGATCATTGAAAGTGATGCGACCGAATTGTTCGTTTCCACAATCAACCGCGGCTTTTTCAGAGTGACGCTGAAACCTGATTCACCAGGCATTTTTGCGCGGGCAAACGTTTTCAGCCTCGCACATGCTAAAAATGCATCGAAGGTCAGTGAGGCAGCTTCGCTGATCCTTCTGGATGGAAAACCGGCTTTCGTAAGTGACCAGGGTATATCCCGATATGAAGCCGACGTGGATCAATTTGTTTCCGTTCGACAATACGATTCAGTTTTCCGCGACTATGTCCCGGGAAGGGCAATCGTCAATCGTGCCGAAATGAAGCATCTCTGGATTACAGTGGTCCCTCGGCGAGTTTCCGAAGAGAGGGTGCAAGGATCAAAGATTGTGGGGCTCGATTCAAGCGGACAATTCACTGCCCTTCCGGCTGTCATTGCCAGAACAATCGGTGATCCTACAACGATAAGGGAAGAAGATATTGGCGGATCGACCGTGCTTTGGATTGCCGGCACGTATGGGATTGCGCGCATAGATACGGCTGAACTTCGACCGCCGGTGACGAAGTTCAGCGTATTTGCGAGAGAGGCGGCCACAATTTCCGGAAAGTCGCTATCGATTCCAACCAAAGGCGAAGCGCTGAAATTGCCGTTCGATCTTCGAGATATTCGGATCAGGTTTGCCGATGACCGATTTGCGTGTTCCGAGAAGATCCGCTACCAGCTGCGGTTAGACGGGCGGGAGAAGAACTGGAGCGCGCCGCTTACCGACCCGCTTTGGCGCTCAGGCTCACTGAACGAAGGGCACTATTTGCTGCGCGCTGTTGCTGAGGACGGGGACGGCATAAAAAGCGACGAAACCACTTTGGCAATCGAGGTTCTGCCGCCTTGGTATCGAACCTGGTGGATGTACGCCATCTACGCCGCGTTGTGCGCGCTTTGCGTCCTCGGCTTTGTGCGATTGCGGGTGTGGCGTTTGCATGTCAGGGAAAAGGAGCTGGTTGCAATAGTCACCGAGCGTACAAGGGAACTCGAAGAGAGCCAGGCGAAACTGGTGGAGGCTAAGGAAGCAGCCGAGGCGGCTAACCGGGCCAAAAGCACCTTTCTTGCAAACGTCAGCCATGAGCTGCGAACGCCGTTAAACTCCATTCTAGGGTACACGCAACTGATGCTGCGCGAACAAAACCAACCCGAAGAAAAACGCCGGCGCCTGACAACGGTTCTTTCAAGCGGGGAGCACCTCTTGAATATGATCAATGAGATCCTTGATCTGGCCAAAGTGGAGTCGGGGACGATCACGATTAATGTCCAACCGGTGCAGCTTAAGCCACTGCTGAATGGTCTCGCCGATGAGTTCCAACTCCGGGCGAATCAGAAGCAACTTCGCTTCACGTATTCCTCTGACCATTCCGTTCAGGAATGGATTTCGACCGATCCGGTTCGCCTGAAACAGGTGCTCTACAATCTGGTCGGAAATTCCATCAAATTTACCGAGAAAGGGGAAGTGGCTCTAAGAGTCAGTCGGGTCAAGGATCGTATCCGGATTGAGGTCCGGGATACCGGAAGCGGCATACCGGCGCACGAAATGCAGCATCTTTTCAAGCCCTTTTACCAAGCGACCAATAATGATCAGGCAGGTGGCGGAGTCGGCTTGGGCCTTTTCATCAGCCAACGAATTGTTCGCTTATTAGGGGGGACGCTTGAAGTCTCCAGCCAGGAGGGAGAGGGGAGCAATTTCTGGTTTGAATTGCCGAACGGGTCTGCAAATGCCGCGTTGGCTACCTCTTCGACACGGAAAGTAGTGCGCCTGGAGGGTAAGCCAGCACATATTCTGGTGGTCGACGACGAGGCGGCAAACCGACAATATTTGCTGGACCTGCTTGAAGAGGTTGGGCTCTCGGCGACGTTTGCTCCTTCGGCGGTTGAAGCCCTTGAATTGATGAGAACAGAAAAGTTTGATTGCGTCGTATCTGATATTCGCATGGCTGGTCTAAGCGGAATCGAATTCTGCAGGAAATTGAGGAAAGACCCGCAGTTTGCCTTACTTCCGATGATTGCCTCCTCGGCGAGCGTCTACGATAATGATCGAGAGACAGCACTGGCCGCCGGGTTTAACGCATTTGTCCCCAAACCAATCAGTGAGACGACCTTGTTCGGGCTTTTCGAGTCGCTCCTTGGACTGAAACCGGTGTACAGGTGGGATGCTGAAAGGGTAGCGGAATTTGACGGCACTGAGGATGCCGTGAATCGGCCATTATCAGAAGCTTTGCCCGATACCCAGTGTATTGATGAACTCCTGGCGCACGCTAAATTGGGTGACATCATCGCGTTGCGCGCGGCCATTCGCGAACTAAGCGAAAAGAATTCAGCGCTGCACACGTTCTCACGCCGGCTTTCAGTCTTGGCGGAGCAATATCAGATATCTGCGGTCGAAAACATACTTCTCGCGGCCAGAGAGTTTGTTGAATCCAGGCAATCTCGAAAGCAATAGTCGAGTTCGGGGTTAGGGGCTCCACTTCTGAATTCTGTATTCTGACTCCTGATGCTCCTACATTTTCAAGCTCTTCAAATACGCTTTCCATCCGCCGAACTCGGAAATATTTAACGCGTCTCGCACGCTGACCTCTTCACAGAGGAAGCCTTTTGCGATCCGCCCGTCCCTAAGGTGAACCGTACCAATCGTCAACGGCGACGGCACTCCATTGATGAAGTCGCCAAATTCCGATGACGGCAGATCCCAGATTTCAAGTTCGATCGATCTACCCCTCTCGCAGCCGACGCGAACCAGTCCCGGCTTAGGAGGAGACGTGCCGGGAAGAGCAAAGAGTTCATATGAAGGAGCGGTTTTTGTTTTGCGAACCAACCGCCCCCCACGTTCAGTGAGCTGGTAGTTCAAAGGCTCATCGCTCAGATGCGCTCCCGTGACTGCGATAAGAATCCGATCCGATCTCGGCTCTTCAACCACCATGCTGCCGCCTGGATAGACAGTGGTCGTTGCGCCCAGAAACGGTCGCAGTGAGTCCAGATAAGCTTCTGCACAATCGCACAAGAGATTTTCGGAAAGTGCCTGCCCAAAAAAAGTGATTCCAAAGGGAAGTCCGTCGCTGCGAAAGCCGGCAGGCACGGCTATCGCGGCCAGATCCAGTAGATTGGCGAAATTCGTGAATAGCCCGAGTTGGGCGTTCAGTGCGATCGGATCGTTTTCGATTTCCTCAATCCGGTAAATGTCGGGCGCCGTCGGAAGTAGAAGGAGATCGATTGCCTCCCAGGTTAGGGAGCTTGCTTGTCGATATTTCTGTAGCGTGTGGAGCCCTTTGAATGCGTCTACCGCTGAGAATTTTTCGCCACCAAGGATAATTTCGCGCACTACCGGATGAGTAGCATCCGGGCATTCTTTTATAAAATCACCAACAGCGGCAAAGCGTTCGGCTACCCAAGGCCCGCCGTAAAGTAATTTTGCTGAATCCAGCAAGGGCGAAACGTCAACTTCCAGCATTGAGCTCCCGAGAGATTCCATCCTTCTGACCGCTTCCTCGAAAAGCGTGCGGGAGTTGGGTTCCAGGTTTTGGAGGATTTGAGTAGAAGGAACCCCGATTCGATATTTCAAAGGCGCCGTCCGATTCGTAGCCGGATGTCTGGAATATGGGTCCTGCTCATCGTAAGATGCTGCGATAGAGAAAAGGAATCTGGCGTCTGCGCTAGTCAGGGAAAAGAGCGTTACACAGTCGAGCGACCGGCAAGCAGGAACGACGCCTCGGGCGCTCAGGACGCCTCTCGTGGGTTTAAGCCCGACAATGTTGTTGAATGCGGCGGGAATTCGTCCTGACCCGGCAGTGTCAGTTCCCAGGGCAAAGCTTACAAGGCCAGCAGCAACGGCGATGGCCGAACCGGAGCTCGATCCACCCGATATATAGGCAGGATTAAAGACGTTGCAGCATGCGCCGTAGGGCGATCGCACACCGACCAAACCGGTTGCAAATTGATCAAGGTTCGTCTTCCCGATCAGAATTGCGCCAGCCCGGCGTAGTCGCGCTACAACTGCGGCGTCGCTCTCCGCCTCGTAGGAGAAGCTTGGGCAACCAGCGGTCGTGGGAAGCCCCTTGGCGTCGATATTGTCTTTAATTGCAAACGGAATTCCGTACAAAGGGGCGTCTGTAACCTCCCGTATACCCTCCAGAGCGCGGAGGCTCTGTTCTTCCGGTACAAGATGGATCCAAATCGGATTCGATTGGAGGATTCGCACGCGCCTGTATACCTCTCGAATGACTTCTGCAGGCGCAAATGCTCCTGATTTATAACCTGCTCTAAGGGATTCCAAATGCAGTGAAAGCGACGATAAATCCTTCATGTTCCCCGAGATAGAATTCAGAAGGGATCATACAGCATGAAGCTTGCCGTTGGGAACATTTCAGGGAGGGACGGTCTCTGTGCCGTCCCATTTTTTCTCCCGTTTTCATTTCCCCGCAGGAAAACAAGTACAGCCAGAATGGCCCTAGTTCGCCAATCCACTGCAGCTTTTTGCTCCGGTTGAGCAGCGGGTTTGAACCCGAGGACGGAGCGGCCCTTTCTGCTGAAGAGAGAGGAGGGGAGTCGAAAAAAAGTGACAAAGCGAGGGCTTACGCATAAAAGTCTAGGTGGATGGCATGTGCCTTGCTTGCCGAGGCTTTCATCCCGTTTTGTCCACAAGGATCTACCCCATGCAATTGAATCGGGCTCTGAGCGTTGACGCTGAACCCTACGCGTTCGAATTCGATCCTGGGCGCACCGCACTTCTGATCATTGATATGCAGCGAGACTTCCTTGAGCCCGGCGGATTTGGCGAAATGCTGGGAAACGATGTCTCTCAATTGCGCCGCACCATTGATCCAAATCGCAAACTGCTTGCCGCCTGGCGATCCGCCGGTTTGCAGGTAATACACACACGAGAAGGGCATCGCCCGGATCTGGCAGATCTGCCTCCGGCAAAAAAGATTCGCGGCCTCAGCAAAACCTCGATCGGGGATCCAGGGCCCATGGGGCGCATCCTGATCAGAGGCGAACCCGGACACGACATTATTCCGGAGCTTTACCCGTTGCCTGGAGAACCGGTAATCGACAAGCCCGGCAAGGGAGCCTTTTTCGCTACCGACCTCCACGCAATTCTGCAAAACCGCGGCATCCAGCGGTTGGTTGTAACGGGGGTCACGACGGAAGTCTGCGTCAACACGACGGTGCGTGAAGCCAATGACCGGGGGTACGATTGTCTGGTGCCTGAGGATTGTGTTGGATCGTATTTTCCTGAGTTTCAGGAAATGGGCCTAAAAATGATCAAGGCTCAAGGTGGGATATTTGGCTGGGTATCGGACTCGGGGCGGATTCTGGCGGCGTTTGGATCGTCGGTGACCTGAGATTTGGAATCATGATTCAATAGAAGAGAAAAAATGAGTACTACAAAGCCTGCCATCTGGACACGTGGAGACTGGAATGCGTTTTTCGGCTTCGGGACGAATATATTAGTCAATCTGCTCACGCTGAGCGGCTTACTGCGTTTTGTCCTGAAAATGCCCGACCAGCTTGTTTTCGGACGGATCTTGCCGGCCACCGGTATGATGCTGTTCCTCAGCACTGTCTACTATGCATGGCTTGCCTATAGATTGGCCAGGCGGACTGGACGCAGCGATGTCTGCGCTTTGCCGTCAGGGGTCAGTGTGCCGCATATGTTTGTCGTAACCTTCGTCATCATGCTGCCGATAGCGACCAAGACAGGTGATCCGGTGAAGGGATGGGAGGCGGGATTGACCTGGGTCTTTGTGCAGAGTTTTGTATTGATGGCCGGTGGATTTATCGCGCCGATCATTCGCAAGATAACCCCCAGAGCGGCGCTGCTGGGAACGCTGGCGGGAGTTTCAATCGCGTTCATCTCGATGCGACCCGCAGAGGACATGTTCTCGACACCTCTTATTGGCATCACTTGTTTTGCCATTATTCTCGCCAGCTGGTTCGGAGGCGTTCAATATTTTGGAGGGAAGGTTCCCGCCGGGCTCGTAGCCATTGGGGTTGGATGTATAATAGCCTGGGGATCAACGATCGTTGGCTTTAATTATGGTGGTCTCAGCGTGCAGGCTCTGGGGCGGTCGTTTTCCAACTTTGGATTTGCTTTTCCGACCCCCGCCGTATCGCACATTTTTTCCGGCTTTCAATTTCTAGGGGTGATACTTGTCACGGCGATACCGTTTGGGATTTACGACCTCGTAGAAGCGATGGACAACGTCGAGAGCGCATCGGTTGCCGGCGATAGCTTTCCGACAACGAGGGTCCTGACGGCGGATGGCGTCGTAAGCCTGATCGGCTGCCTGCTGGGTAACCCATTCATCAATGCGGTTTACATTGGTCATCCAGGTTGGAAGGCGATGGGGGGCCGGATCGGCTACTCGGCAGCAACCGGCGTCATGGTGATTCTGATGTCCTGGTTGGGAATTATATCGTTAATGTTGGCGCTAATTCCGGTCGTTGCCATCTCGCCTATTCTGCTTTACATCGGCATGCTGATTGGGGCTCAAGCTTTTCAGGAGAATCCCAAAAGCCACGCGCCCGCTGTTATCCTTGCGCTGACACCCCATCTGGCCGCCTGGGGCAAGCTGCAGATCGACAATGCTCTCGCTGCGGCTGGCACGAGTGCGGCAGCGGTTGGACTGGACAAGCTTGGGCAGACCGGTGTGATTTATCGGGGTTTGGAGGTCCTGGGAGGAGGTGCAATCCTTGCTGGATTAATTCTTGGCGCAATTGGCGTGTTCGTTATCGAACGTCAGTTTTACAAAGCTGCGTCGTTTTCGGTTGCGGGAGCAGTGTTAACGTTTTTCGGGTTTATCCACGGTGAGAAAATTGGGTGGGGCCAGACCCCGGCCGTGGCAGTCAGCTATTTAGCAGTGGCAGCGGTGCTTTTGTACTGCGCGAAGTTTGCGCTCGTCGCGCCCAAACCTGCTGAGATTGAACATCAGGCGCTGGAGAGCGCTTCGCCTTCATGAGACTGCTGATCACGGAACTCCGAACTCCAAAACGAACCCAAGCCTCCAGCGATCATTGGTTGCTGCGAACCGAAGGCCATCGCTGACCGGTTCCCTGGAGGGCGTCCGCTCCGTCGGCGCCGCGAAATGGTGCCAGTTTACGGCCGGCGACGGCCGCGAGGGACCGCGGCCCTCCAAGCCTAAGACTACTGGCTACTGTGCGCCAATGCCTT
>Ga0182037_10000981_pt1 | contig 14713 bp, 9 predicted proteins | sample sta12Cox44000082_FD_125974 | JGI IMG/M metagenome (GOLD analysis project Ga0182037, IMG submission 125974) | Lab enrichment of tropical soil microbial communities from Luquillo Experimental Forest, Puerto Rico - statoxic.12C.oxic.44.000.082 | ecosystem: Environmental > Terrestrial > Soil >... | reverse complement strand
GGTGAGCTTGTTGCCGTCGACGTGCGCCACCCGGCCATAGCCGAATTTCTGGTGGAACACCCGCATGCCGATCTCCAATCCTGCGCCTTCCGCGGTGCTCGCCGCGACCAGCGTGCCGTCGATGGTGATCGGCTCGCGGCGCGGCGCTTGCGGCGCACCGCCGCGAGGCCGATTGCGTTGCGCGCGTTGCCCTCCCGGCGTCTCGTAGAAACCGCTCGCGAATAGATTCTCCGCCGTGTCGAAGCGGCTAGGCCCATAGCCGCGTAGGCCCTTGTCCTCCGCGACTTCGACATGTTCGACCGGCAATTCGTCGATGAAGCGCGACGGCAATGCGGTCTGCCAAGTGCCGCGCGTGCGGCGGTTCTGCGCGAAGATGATCTTGGCGCGGGTTCTTGCGCGCGTAAGCCCGACATGCGCCAGCCGGCGCTCCTCTTCGAGCCCTGAGCGGCCTGCCTCATCGAGGCTCCGCTGATGCGGAAGCAACCCTTCATCCCAGCCGGGAAGGAACACTGTATCGAATTCGAGACCCTTGGCTGAATGCAAGGTCATCAGGTTGACGCGATCTGCCCCTTCCTCGGTCTGCGCGTCCATGACGAGGGCCACGTGCTCGAGGAAGCCTGCCAGCGTGTCGAACTCCTCCATGAAGCGGATCAGCTCTTTCAGGTTCTCAAGCTTCGACTGCGCCTGCGGCGAGCGCTCGGCCTGCCAAATGCCGGTATAGCCGGACTCATCGAGGATTAGCTCAGCGAGCTCGGTGTGACGCATAGTGTCGATCAGCGAGCGCCAGCGGTCGAAGGCTGCAATCAGATCGGCGAGCGCCTTGCGTGCCTTAGGCTTCAGATCCTCGGTCTCGATCATCAACCGCGCAGCTTGAAACAACGGCACGATGTGCGCCCGCGCAAGCTGGTGAAGAGATTTGAGGCTCGATTCGCCAAGGCCCCGCCGCGGCACGTTGACGATGCGCTCGAGCTTAAGGTCGTTCGCCGGATTGAGCGTCACCTCGAAATAAGCGGTGGCGTCCTTGATCTCCTGACGCTCATAGAAGCGCGGGCCCCCGATCACACGATAGGGTAGGCCGAGCGTGATGAAGCGATCTTCGAAGGCGCGCATCTGGAACGAGGCGCGCATCAAAATAGCGATCTCGCCCAGCGCATGACCTTGGCGCTGGAGCTGCTCAATGTCCTCACCAACGACTCGCGCTTCCTCTTCGTCGTCCCAGCAGCCTTCGACGAGCACCTTGTTGCCGGCCTCGCCGTCGGTGCGGAGCGTCTTGCCGAGACGGCCCTTGTTATGGGCGATCAGTCCTGATGCCGCGCCGAGGATATGTCCGGTCGAGCGGTAGTTGCGCTCGAGCCTGATGATCTTCGCGCCGGGGAAGTCCGTCTCGAATCTAAGAATGTTGTCCACCTCTGCGCCACGCCAGCCATAGATCGACTGGTCGTCGTCGCCGACGCAGCAGATATTGCCGTTGCCTTGGGCGAGCAGGCGCAACCAGAGATATTGGGCGACGTTCGAGTCCTGATATTCGTCGACCAGCATATAGAGGAAGCGCTGCTGGTATTTTTCGAGCACGTCCTGATGCTCCTGGAACAGCCGCAAATTCTCGAGAAGCAGATCGCCGAAATCGGCAGCGTTCAGCTCCTTAAGCCGACGGCGATAGGCAGCGTAAAGATCGCGCGCCTTGCCATTGGCGAAGGCGAAACTCTCGCCTTCAGGCACGCGCTCGGGCCTGAGACCGCGGTTCTTCCAGCCGTCGATCATCGAGGCGAGAAGACGCGCAGGCCAGCGCTTCTCGTCGATATTCTCCGCTTCGAGCAGCTGCTTCAGCAGCCTGATCTGATCGTCGGTATCGAGCACGGTGAAGGAGGGCTTCAAATCCACCAGCTCGGCGTGGCGGCGCAGGATCTTGACGCCGATGGCATGGAAGGTGCCAAGCCAAGGCATGCCTTCGACAACGCCGCCAATCAGCTCGCCGACGCGCTGCTTCATCTCGCGCGCAGCCTTGTTGGTGAAGGTGACGGCGAGAATCTGAGACGGACGCGCTCGGCCCAAGCTCAAAATGTGGGCGATCCGGGTGGTGAGCACGCGCGTCTTGCCCGTCCCTGCGCCGGCCAGCACAAGAAGCGCCCCGTCGAGCGTTTCGACCGCCTCGCGCTGCTCGGGGTTGAGCGCATCGAGATAGTCACTTGGCCTCCGCCGCATGGCCCGCTCCGACGTGGAGAGCTGCTCGTGTTCGGGTGGAGGCAAAGCGGCGGCGGAGGAGCGAATCTTTGTCATCGAATTCAAAATTATACCATTGGCCGCAATCGGCAAAAAAAGAGCGCCGAGATGTAGGGGGCAAGCGCGCGGGTTCTCAAGCCCAATATCGAGGGCGCTTACGCGAAATTCCATGTGCGGAGCGCCCGATAGGGCGATGCGCATGGAGAGTGCATCCGTGCACTGACGGTGATCATGTTTTTGGGCGTGAGCGGTGCGGTGTCGCGACGAGGGAAATTCCAAGCTTTGAATTTGACCACAAACCGCAGAAAAAGTCTGTTATGGCACGTTGCGTGTGTGGGGACGCACTCGCTAACAAGATTCCATACTTCACCTCAGTTGGGAGACGGGACATGCTTCAACTTTTGAGGATGGATTTTGCAATTGCTGGGTTTGCGTTTGCGTCATTCGGAATGGGGCCTGCCGAAGCCGCCTGCCAGCTGATCACGGCGACTCACAGCGCCCCCTCCAAAGCTGAAGCCGCCGCGAGCTCGCGCGCGCTTGCTGTCCAGAGCGCTTATCAACTGAAGAGCGCCAGGGGCTGGAGCTACATGTCCATGAGCGCACGGAGAGTGAAGGGCGATCCGTTCTGGAAGGCCGTTCGGCCGAACGGCGTGCCGGCCCACGCTCAGCTCAAGCCCGATCTCGTCACTTCGCGCTTTTACACGACCTGTTTCACTGGCGTTGTCGTGCCTTATGTCTGTACGACGGGCTCGACCGTCTGCGGAGCTCGCTGACAAGGGCCCCGCGTCGGGCGGCCGGGAGAAGCAAGATGCTTCACGCCTTGCGGATCGGTTTCACCTTAATTGGCGTTGTGGGACTTAGCCTATGCCGCCCTGGACTCGCGCAAGCCGCGTGCCAATTGGTGACGGCCACGGCCAGCGAGGCCTCGCCGGCTGAGGCGGCCCGTACCTCGCAGGCGCTTGTTGTTCAAAGCGCCAATCAACTGAAGCGCGCGAGGGGTTGGGCCTACCTCACCTTGTATGCCCACAGAGTGAAGGGCGATCCGTTTTGGAAGGCGGTTCGACCGAACGGTGTCCCTGCCGACGCGCAGATCAAGCCCGACATCGTTACCTTCCAGTTCTACACGACCTGCTTCACCGGCGTGGTCGTCCCCTATGTTTGCACGACTGGCTCGGCTGCTTGTGGCCAAGGAATACCTCGGCCGTGATGTTGAGCGGCAATGCGCCTCATCCCTGCCACACGGCTTGCTAAGTTGATTTTCAGACTTAAGTGGTAGACGGATTGAACCGGCTTAGCGATCTGGGCAGCGTCATGGTCTCGCAATACACTCTTGGTGAGCGCATTGCCGATGGATGCATCCACATCATCGGCGTGACCGCAAGCCTAGTTGCGCTGACCGCTCTCCTTATCATCGGCGTCCAGTCCCAGATGCTGCTATGGGGCGTGAGCCTGGCTATCTATGGCCTTGCTCTGGTCGCGATGTTTGTCTGCTCGGCAGGGTACAATCTCTCTCTTCCGGTTCGACCCAAGCTGAAGGAGATCCTGCGCCGGCTCGACCATGCCGCGATCTTTCTCCTGATCGCCGGCACCTACACGCCGTTCGTTCTAATCAAAATGCATAATGCATGGGGGCTCGGGCTGCTCGCCGTGGTGTGGGCCATCGCCGCCATCGGGATTGCCATCAAGCTTTTCTTCCCGCGCTATCTCGAGGGCATCACGGTGGGCCTCTATCTCATACAGGGCTGGGCGATCGTCGCAGCCTGGCACCCGCTGGTGACGGCGGTGCCGACCTGGGTCGCGATTCTACTTGGACTCGGCGGCGTGCTCTACACCATCGGCGTGGTGTTTCACCTTTGGGAGAGGCTGCCTTATCAGAACGCCATCTGGCACGGATTTGTGCTGACGGCTGCGAGCTGCCACTACGCCGCGGTGCTTGGCGTCGCAGGCATTTGAGCCCCCGAAAAACTCGCGCATTTCAATACAAATCGACCTATAGATGCAGCCATGACCGCGGGTCTGGCCAAGGCGTCTAAGCAGTCGGCGGGCGAGAACAAGAAGGCCGTATTTTCCGCTCTCGCCGCCCGTTTCGGCGACCGCTTCTCAGTGAGCCAGGCTCTGCGCGAGCAGCACGCCAACACTCTCACTTGGCTCGGATGCGAGCCGCCAGATGCCGTCGTGTTCGCCGAGTCTGAGGCCGAAGTCTCGGATGTCGTGAAGCTCTGCGCGGCGGCGCGCATGCCCATAATTCCGTTTGGCACCGGCACCTCTCTCGAAGGTCACGTCAACGCTCCGTTCGGCGGCCTCTCGCTCGATGTCTCGCGCATGAACCGTATCGTCGCGGTGCACGAGGCAGACCTCGATTGCGTGGTCGAGCCCGGTGTCACCCGAAAGCAGCTTAACGATCACCTGCGCGACTCGGGCCTGTTCTTCCCCGTCGATCCAGGCGCCGATGCCAGTCTTGGCGGCATGGCGGCGACGCGCGCGTCCGGTACCAACGCCGTACGCTATGGCACGATGCGCGATTCGGTGCTCGGACTTTCCGTCGTGCTTGCGGACGGCAGCGTGATCAAGACTGGGGGCAGGGCCCGGAAATCTTCCGCGGGCTACGATCTCACTCGTCTTCTGGTCGGTTCGGAAGGAACCCTCGGCATTATCACTAGCCTCACGCTTAAGCTCTACGGCATCCCAGAGACGATTCTCTCAGCGGTGTGCCCCTTCGCCTCCATCGAGGGCGCCTGCAACGCGACCATCGCCGCGTTGCAAATGGGACTACCGCTTGCTCGCATCGAGCTTGCCGACGAGGTGCAGATCCGCGCCTGCAACGCCTACTCGCATCTCAGCCTGCCGGAGGTTCCGACGCTCTTCCTGGAGTTCCACGGCACGGCGCAAAGTGCGCGCGAGCAGGTCGAGACCTTTGCACAGATTGCTCGCGGCGAAGGGGGAGAAGACTTCAAATGGGCCGAACGGCCCGAGGACCGGAGCAGGCTCTGGCAGGCCCGCCACGACGCCTATTGGGCAGCCCGCGGGCTCAGGCCCGGCGCAGAGGTGCTCTCGACCGATGTCTGTGTGCCAATCTCAGCTCTTGCCGACTGTGTGACGGCGACAAGGCAGGACATCGACTCGCTCGGCCTGCTCGCGCCGATCGTAGGCCATGTCGGCGATGGCAACTTCCACGTCATGCCCCTGATCGACCCCGCCCATCCGGAGGAGCGGCGCAAGGTGCAGGCCTTCCTTGATAGGCTGATCGAAAGAGCCCTTGGCTTCGGCGGGACCTGCACCGGGGAGCACGGGATTGGGGAAGGCAAAATTTCCTATCTCAGGGCCGAGCACGGGTCCGGAGTCGAGGTCATGATTGCCATAAAAAAGGCGCTCGACCCTTTGAATATCCTCAATCCTGGTAAGATTTTTGCGTTAGCATGCCGAGCGTCGCGGGGACCGGGACCGTGCTGACGCCGTGGGCGTTTGCGGCAGAGAATCGCGCGACCCAGCTAACCTTAGGCCTGGACGGCAGTGAACTCATTTCTGCTCGGTTTGACGGCATTTCTGATCTTGGTGCTGAGCGCGCTGTTCGCCGCGCCGCTCTTCATCGACTGGAACGACTACCGCCCGGTGTTCGAGATGCAAGCGACCAAGCTACTTGGCCGCCAGGTCAAGGTCGGCGGGGAGGTGCACCTCGTTCTCCTGCCCGCGCCTGAGCTCAGATTCGACGACATCAAGGTTGCCGACCAGCAAGGGCGGCTCGATCGTCCGTTCCTAGAGGCCCGCTCGGTCGAGGCCTGGCTCAATATCGGCGCTCTCATGAGCGGCGGCATGGAGGCGAAGCAGATCTCGATCGTCGATCCGGTCTTGCGCCTGGATGTGAAGGCCGAGGGCACCGGCAATTGGAGCGATGTTGGCCGCCGCGGCGTGGCGCTGCCCTTCGCGCCAAAGAACGTGATGCTCGATTCGGTCAACGTCACTGGCGGCCGTGTCGAGATCACCAAGGAGGGTGCGCCGCGCCTCACCCTGGAAAACGTCAATGGCGCAGCAAGCGCCCAGTCCTTGTCAGGCCCTTACAAAGTCTCAGCCACCTATGAATTCGAGGGACGCACGCAGGAGCTTCGCTTCTCGACCAGCGAGCCCGACGCTTCCGGTCTATTCAGGGTCAAGTCGTCGCTGCGCGATCCCGAGCGCAACACCGCCTATCTCCTCGATGGCGGTGTGACGGGACTCGGAGACAAACTTGTTTATGACGGCAACATCATCGTGCGCGTGGCCAAGGCCGCGTCAGGCGGCGAGGCCCATGAGGAGAGCGAACCGTCGAGCGAGGATCAACAGCAGCAGGCGGCGGCGCAGCCGGCTGACAAATCGTCGCTGCTCGAATTGAAGAGCCCGCTCAAGGCGACGCCAGAGGGCGCAGAGCTTTCCAATTTCGACCTCACCATCCATTCCAACGGCCATCCGCAGCTGCTCAAGGGCAAGCTCACGTTCGACTATGCCGATCGATTCACGACGACGGGTGAGATCACCGCGAGTTTCGTCGATCTCGATCTTCTGTTCGGTGCGCCGGGCGCACAGGTGCAGCTATCTCCCGCGGCGGTGCTTTATGCGTTTGCCGACCAGGCTCTCGGCGAAGCAGCGGAGTTCGGGGAGGGGAGCCTTGCGGTCAACCTCGAGCAGGCGAGCCTTGGCGGCGACCTCATCGGCACTATCGATCTCGCTCTTTCAACACAGGACGGCGGGCTCAAGGTCGAGCGGCTCAAGGCCGTGCTGCCGGGCGGCAACAATATCGAAACCTCGGGCCACCTGACCCATGGCGACTTTGGCCCGGTGTTCACCGGTCCCATCAAGATCGCAGGCTCAGGCCTTCGGCCGCTGACCCGCTGGGCGGCGGGCGACCGCGACACGTCAGGACAAGTTTCGACCGGCGAATTCAGCCTGCAAGGCATGGCCAAGGTCGGCGACGGAGAGCTCAAGCTTGCGGAAGCCACAGGCGAGCTGAGCGGCACCAAGTTCCGCGGCGATCTGCGCTTTCAGGGCGGTGCACGGAGCCTGATCGAGCTTTCTCTCGACAGCGATCGGCTCGACCTGAGGGACATGATCGGCGACGGGCCGATCTGGCGCTCGTGGATGCCGGAAGTGCCAACACCGGCGGGTGCGTCTGTGCCGCAAGCTGGCCCAACCGAGGAGCAGAACCTGCTCAGCCAGTTCCGCGATGACGATGTGCGTGTGACCTTGCGGGTAGGTGAACTTCTGCTCCCCAACATTCCCGCGGGCAAGCTCGGCGCACGCTTCTCGCTCATAAATGGCACGCTCGACGTCGAACAGCTCGACTTTGCCGCGGGCTCCGCGATCGCGTTCAACGGCAAAGGCCGGATCGAGCAGCTAAGCGAGGCCCCTTCGGGCCGCGTGGATTTCGCGCTCAAGGCTTCGACGCCCGACAGCCTGCACATCGCCTCTGACCTGTTCGGGCTGCCTGACAGCGTGACCAAGTCGCCGCATCTTGCGAGCCTCGCTCCGCTCGATCTTCATGTTGGACTCGTTGCCGGCCGTGAAGGCGATGCGACCAGGGCCTCCGTCCAGCTTGGCGGCCAGGCCGGCGGGTCTGATATAGCGCTCGCTGCCAATGCGGTGGGCGAGCCTGCCAAGCTCAGCGAAGCCAAGATCGACCTCGACGGCAGCTTCACCGGGGCGCGTCCCGAGGCGATCCTTGTCCTCCTCTTCCCGGATCTGCCCGCCGATCGGCTCGCCGCGGCCTCACGTGGAAGCCAGGGCAAGCTCACCGTCAATCTCGCCGGCGTGCCGAAGACCAAGGTTGTCGGCAAGGCCGAGCTCGCCACCGCGACCATGGATATCTCCTTCGAAGGGCAAGGCTCTCTGCAAGAGGGCGGGATTGCGCTTGCAGGCAAAGGCTCCGCCACGAGCAAAGATGCGAGCCCTGCTCTCTTGCTAGTCGGCTTTGAAGCGCCGCCTTCGGCCGCCGGCGTCCCGTTCAGCCTTCGCGCCGACCTCGTCAAGCAAGGACCGAGTATCGACCTGACCGGCGTGACGGGCACGGTCGCAGGCCAGGGCGTCGCAGGAAGCGCGCATTTCGACAAAAGCGGAAGCAAGACCCGCTTCAAGCTCGCGGCAAGTGCCGACAGCGTCTCCTTGCCGTCTCTGCTCGGACTCCTGGTCGCCTGGCAGCGTACGCCATCGACCGAGGAGATGCTTGGCGCGATCGGCGCTGGCGCCTCAGAGGTGTGGCCGTCGCGCGGCTTCTCGCTGTCCATCATCGAGAATTCCGAAGGTGACATCACGCTGAGCACGGAGAAGCTCGCGCTCGGGGCCCCGTTTCAAGTCACGGGCGCCACGCTTACGGGCCGCGTCGACAAGAACGGGCTTACTGTCGCAAGCCTCACGGGGCACCTATTCGGCGGGACATTCGCGGCGTCGGGAAGCTTGACGCCGCTCGGCGCCGGTGCCGATCTCAAAGCCCATGCCCAGATTGCCGGAGGCAAGCTCGACGATCTCTCGAAGAGCATCTTCGACAATAGTCTCGCCAAGGGTCCGTTCGATCTCGCCTTCAACCTTCAGGGTGAGGGCCTAAGCCCGCCCGGCCTTGTGGCGGGACTGAGTGGAGAGGCTACGCTGTCGCTTGGGCCCGGCGCAGTGCTCGCGCTAAATCCAGATCCGCTTCGCCGCGTGGCGGTGGTCGCCTCCAACACGCGGATCAAGGTCGACAGAGACAAGATCGCCGAGGAAGCGCGCACCGTTAGGGACAGGGTTACCAAGGGCATCTACAAATATGGCCCGGTGAAGCTTGCCTTCGATATCAAGAGCGGCACACTGCGGCTTGCGCCGACCACGCTGGCGAGTCCAACCGGCGTGACCAAGATCAACGGCTATGTCGAGCTCGCGAGCCTCAAGCTCGACAGCGAGTGGGCCGTAAGTCTCGCTGGTGCCAAGAACCAGGATGTGCCGCCGGTGACACTCGTGTTCGCGGGCGCCCTCAGCCAAGCTGACGCGATTTCGCCTTCCATCGATACCGGTGCGATCGAGAGCTATCTCACCATGCGCCGTATGCGGGAGGATGTTGAGCGCCTCGAGACGCTTGACGTGAGCGGGAAGACGCAGCCGCCCGTTGACGACACCGGCCCGGCGGCCGAGAGCCCGCCTCCCGAGCCACCGGTGGGCGCCGCGCAGCCGAGCGAACCGAGCCCCCGCGCCGAGACCGAGCAGCCGCAGGAGGCTTTACCGCAATCGGCCCCGGCATCCTCGGCCAACGTGGCGCCCACTCCGACAGAGGCGCGTGAGGAAGCGCCAGCACAGCCCGAGGAGAGTGACGGCATCGCGCGGGTGTTGGCCGACCCTGCCAATCAGCCCGCGGGAGTGCCGTCTGCCGAGCCGTCAGGGCAAGAGGCGCCCGCACCGTCGGTCGAAACTACCGCGCCTGAAACGTCATCATCTTTTGCCCCGACAATCGCCGCGCCGGGCGAGGCTCCAGCGCCGCCCGCTGAAGCTGCCAAGTCTGAGACTTCACCGCCTGCCGCTCCGCCGATTGAAACTGCCGAGCCGGAGGCTTCACCGCCCTCTGCCCCGACGATCGCCGAGCCCAAAGAGGCTCCGGCGCCACCTACTGAAGCCGCCGAGCCCGAGTCACCGCCCGCTGCACCCACGGTCGCCGCGCCGGCAGAAGCTCCGTTGCCTTCGCCGGACGCTCAGCCTGCTGCGGCTGCCTCGGCGATCGCTTCTCCGGAAGAGCCGCCGTTGCCTACGCCAACGCCCGACGCAGCGGCGGGCACAGAGACTCAACCGACCGCAGCCGCTGCCGACGGGGCGGCACCGCCGCGTCAGCACTTCTCAAGCCGGCCGCGCCGGCCCCTGAGCGCTCATCGTGAGGCCCCTGATGCATGGAAGAAGGGGATCAGCATCTTCGGCCCGTAGCGCCGATCCTTGGTTCAGCGCCGACTGCGCGTTCGCTCCAGAACATAGAGGCGGATTGCGGCGGAAAGGCTTGGCTGGCGCTCCTGCATCGTGGACCTTCTCTTGTCGATCTCGCTGATCAGCGCCGCTGTGGACTTGCCGTCGCTCCGGGCAATGTCGTTGAGCGCATTCCAGAATTCATCCTCAAGCGAAATACTCGTGCGATGACGTGCAACGGTAAGTGAGCGCTTGTTATGGGCACGCGCCATTCCAATGCCTAGCGCTTGGGCCCGATCATGTCCTCGGGCCTCACCAGGCGGTCGAAGTCCTCCTCGCGCACATGGCCTAGTCTTATCGCCTCTTCGCGCAAGGTGGTGCCGTTCTTGTGCGCGGCTTTGGCGATCTCGCTCGCCTTGTCATAGCCGATATGCGGCGCAAGTGCTGTGACCAGCATGAGCGAGCGCTCCAAATTCTGCTTCATTTGCGATCGGTCAGGCTCGATGCCGACGATGCATTTCTCGGTGAAGCTGTCCGCGACATCGGCCAGAAGCCTGATCGATTGCAGCATGGCATGCGCGATTACCGGCTTGAACACATTGAGCTCGAGGTGGCCCTGGCTACCGGCGATGGTAATCGTGGTGTGATTACCCATGACACGCGCCGCAACTTGGGTCACGGCCTCGCATTGCGTCGGATTCACCTTCCCCGGCATGATCGATGACCCCGGCTCGTTCTCCGGCAGGATCAGCTCGCCGAAGCCCGACCGCGGGCCGGAGCCCAGGATCCGGATATCGTTTGCGACCTTGAACAGCGAGACTGCCACGGTGTTGAGCGCACCATGGGCGAAGACCATGGCGTCGTGAGTGGCGAGCGCCTCGAACTTGTTCTCGGCGCTTACGAACGGCAGGCGCGTAAGCTCGGCGATCTTGGCGGCGAAGGCTTCGGCGAAGAGCGGGCTCGTATTGAGGCCGGTTCCGACCGCCGTTCCTCCTTGGGCAAGCTCGTAAAGGCCTGGAATCGTGAGCTTTATCCGTTCGATTCCGTGATCGACCTGTGCCGCATAGCCGCCGAATTCTTGCCCCAAAGTGAGGGGAGTTGCGTCCTGTAAGTGCGTACGGCCGATCTTGAGGATGTCTTGGAAGGCTTGGGCCTTGTCCTTGAGGGCCTGGTAGAGCCGAGCGAGAGCGGGGTTAAGCCGATAGGCGATCTCCTCGGCCGCTGCAACGTGCATCGCAGTGGGGAACGCGTCATTCGAGGATTGTCCGAGATTGACGTGATCGTTGGGGTGAACGGGGCTTTTTGATCCGAGGGTGCCGCCTAAAAGTTCGCTGGCGCGGTTAGCGATCACCTCGTTCAAATTCATATTGGTCTGGGTGCCGGAACCGGTTTGCCAGACGACCAGGGGGAAATGAGCGTCGAACCTGCCTTCGATGACTTCATCGGCAGCCGTGGCGATCGCTGTAGCGAGGCGCTTCTCGAGCAGGCCGATGTCGCGATTCGTCAGCGCTGCCGCCTTTTTGACCAAAGCGAGCGCTCTGACCAGTGGCTTCGGCATGCTCTCCTCGCCGATCCTGAAGTTCCGGCGCGAGCGTTCGGTCTGGGCGCCCCAATATCGCTCCTGCTCCACGTCGATTGTTCCGAGCGAATCGGATTCGATACGGGTCGCGCCTTTCGATTCGCTCAAAGGACCTCGCTTATGAGGCATGCTCAATTCTCCTGTGGATGGGCGGAGCTACGGGGACACTCTACCCGTGCCTGTGACCGAATGACCTACGGGTTCTATGGGGGTATAACATTGCCAAAAAAGGGTGGGAGAACGCGCTTCCGCAAAGCGTTGCGGCCTTCTGCCGAGGAGCGCCCAAGGTTCTCGGGGTTGTTTGGTCCGCGAAGTTGGGTGAGGAAGGCTAGTGGCTGAAGTACCGGCAAAACTGGCGCTCCCAGCGCCGCGTGCCGAGCGCATCTCGCTGCTCGTAGCGCGCTCTGCTGCCTTCATCGTCTGCGTCATGGGCGGTGTCGTGCTCCTCGGCTGGCAGATTCCCGATCCCGAACTCTCACAGGCGCTACCTGGTCTAGCCAACATGACGCCACATGCCGCTGTGGGCATTCTCGCCGCAGGCATTGGTCTGTTCTGCTTCACCTTCAGGGCGCTCCGTCCGCTCGCGAGAGTGATCGGCTTTGCCCTCGTCGTCTTGGGGCTCGCCGTCATGACCCAAGATCTGCTCGGCTTCAACCTCGGCATCGACCAGGCGCTGGTTCGCGCCGAGTTCCTCCTCGCCGACGCCTCTTCCTCGGGCCAGCCCCTGCATATATCGCCCGGTATTACCGGCTCGCTGATCCTGTTCGGACTCGCGCTGCTTTACGCCAAGCAGGGAAGCATCTCCTCGGCGTTCAGCCAGATCCTCGCGCTAATCATTATCGCCCAGGTGCTGATCGTGCTCGCGGGTTACGCCTATGGCGTCGCCACCTATTATTACCCGTTTCCGTTCACCTCGATGTCGCTCTATGGCGCCATCAGCAGCTTGCTGCTTGCGCTCGGGCTGCTTGCCGCCTCTCCCGAATACGGCATTGCCGCCGCCATCGTCGAGCAGTCGCCTGCCGGGGAAATGCTGCGGCGGCTGCTGCCCGGCATTCTCGTTCTGCCGCTCGTCATCGGTTGGTTCGCCCATTTGGCCGAAGTTCACACCTTCTACGACAGCGCCGCGACGCTCGCGATCTTTGCGGTGGCGAGCATCCTGGTGCTTGCCGTGTTTGCCTGGACCACCATCGGCGCCGTGCGACGCGCCGATCGTGACCGCAATGCTGCGCTGATGGAGCTGCGTGGCCAGCGCGAGTGGTTGAGCACGACCCTTGGCTCGATCGGCGACGGGGTCATCGCCACCGACCCCAACGGCAGCGTTCTGCTTCTGAACAAGATCGCCGAGCAGATGACGGGATGGTCTGGCCCCGACGCGCGCGGACGCCCGATCTGGGAGGTGTTCCGCGTCGTTAACGAGAACTCGCGCAAGCCGGTCGACGACCCTGCGCTAAAGGCGCTGCGTGAGCGCGCCGTGACCCGGCTCGAATCTGGTGCCCTCCTTGTGACCCGGGACGAGAGAGAGGTGCCGGTCGAGCATAGCGGTGCGCCTATCCTAGGCTACGACGGCTCGCTCGCTGGCGCCGTCCTCATTTTCCGTGACGTGACCGAGCGGAGGCGTACCGCCCAGCGCCAAAGCATGCTGGTCGGCGAGCTCAATCATCGCGTGAAGAACGCGCTCGCCATAGTGCAATCTCTGGTACAGGCGAGCCTTCGTCAGGCGACGTCTCGGCCGGCGCAGGCCATGGCCCAGACGCTTGCCGAACGCTTGCAAGCCTTGCATCGCGCCCACGATCTCCTGCTCGAATCGCAATGGTCAGGCGCGAGCCTCAAGGCCATGGTCGAGCGCGAGCTCGATCCTTATCGCCGTGAGGGCGGGCCGAAGATTATGATCAAAGGCTCCGATGTGCTGCTCCCGCCGCAATGCACCTCGATCCTCGCCATGACGCTGCACGAACTTGCCACCAACGCGGTGAAATATGGGGCGCTGTCGCATAATAACGGGCAACTCGGTATCAGCTGGAAAACCTCGCGCGGCAACCGCCTCCTGCTCACCTGGGAGGAGCGGGGCACGCTCATCCACGTGCCGGCGCGGCGCAGCTCAAATGGTGGTGGTTTCGGCATGCAGCTCATCGACAAGGGCATCCGCCACAATCTCGGGGGCGACACCAAGGTCGAGTTCAGGCCGACCGGCCTCTATGTCGAGATGAACGTGCCGCTCGAGCCGTCGAAGGAGCAGCGCACTAAGCCGCAGCCGAAGGCGGCGGCCGAAGTCTAACTCCTATTCGAGCGCGCTGATCACCTCGTTGGCGTGGCGCAACCGCAGGTAAGAGAAAGACGGTATCGGGAGGGGCTATTTCTTGCGGAAGCGATCGAGATGCACGACCTCTGCCGGAGGTCGCGACATCACGACTTCCGACGCTTGCGCCTCGCCCTCGTCATGCGGGGGCTCTAGCGCGCCGTGCGGCTCGTCAGGCTCGCCCACAAGGTCGGGAAGGGCAGCGGCCATATGCTGGCGAGCAGAGTCATTGGCTGCGCCGGGTTTGCCGAACTGAAGTCCGAACTGGGCGGAAGGGTCGTAGAAGGCCTTGACTGCGTTGAACGGCACGACCAGCCGCTCCGGCACGTTGGAGAAGGAGAGCTTCACCTCGAAGCGGTCGTTGGACACCTGCAAATCCCAAAACTGGTATTGCAGGACGATGGTCATCTCCTCCGGATATTGCTCTTTGAGGCGCTTCGATACCGACACCCCGTCGGCTCCAGTGTCGAAGGCGATATAGAGATGATGCTCACCGGAAAGCCCCTCGCGCTGCACGCGCGCCAAGACCTGGCGCACCACGCCGCGCAATGCATCCTGCGTGAGAAGGTCGTATCTGATTTCGTCTTCTGCCATCGATACCGCCGCCTACCCTCTTTGCGACGCTAGGCAGTTCCCCCGTCATAAAGTGGAGGGCTTCTGTTGCCCGGTGCCCTCCGAAACCGCGCCTAGCCCCTGCGAAGGGGAGAGGACTTGATTTTCAGGCTATCGCGCCGCTT
>Ga0182037_10000976_pt1 | contig 14732 bp, 17 predicted proteins | sample sta12Cox44000082_FD_125974 | JGI IMG/M metagenome (GOLD analysis project Ga0182037, IMG submission 125974) | Lab enrichment of tropical soil microbial communities from Luquillo Experimental Forest, Puerto Rico - statoxic.12C.oxic.44.000.082 | ecosystem: Environmental > Terrestrial > Soil >... | reverse complement strand
GGCGTGAAGGTTCAAGGCGGCGTCTTTGAGTTCGTCCTTCGTGAAGTAGAAATCGAGTGCCTTCCCGACGACATCCCTGAGCACGTCACTGTGGATGTGAGCGAGTTGCTGATCGGACGCCACCTTCGCGTTTCCGATCTGCCCATTGGGCCGGACGTGAAGGTACTGACGGACGCTACGCGGGTTGTCGCGCACGTCGTCGCGCTCAGAGTGGAAGAGAAACCGGCCGAGGTCGTCGCAGAAGTTGCCCCTGCCGAGCCCGAAGTAATACGCAAGGGCAAGGCGGAGGAGGAAGAAAAGGGCGAGAAATCCGCCAGCGAGAAGGACGAGAAGAAGGAAAGCAAGTAGACTTGAAGTTAATCGCGGGCCTGGGAAACCCCGGGCATGAGTACCATCTGACGCCGCACAACCTCGGTTTCATGGCTGTAGATCGCCTGGCCGAGCAATGCGGGGTGGAGATCAACAGGCCGGAGGCCCTTGCGCTCACGGCGATGACCCGCGTAGGCGAAACTGAAGTTGTGCTCGCCAAGCCGCAGACTTACATGAACCTGGGCGGCCTGGCGGTGGCTCGATTGCTGCACAACTATGAGGCGCCGGTCGAAGATCTGATCGTTTTGGTGGACGACGTCAGCCTTCCATTTGGAAGGCTGCGCATCCGAGCCCGGGGAAGCGCCGGCGGCCACAACGGGCTGAAGTCGGTCATTGGCTCGCTTCAAAACGATAACTTCGTCCGGGTGCGCATGGGCGTGCAGCCGGATCATCGAGTTGCCGACTTGACCGCACACCTGTTAGGTCGCTTTCGGAGGGCCGACCTAGAGACAGTGGCGGACATGATTGACCGCGCCGCTGGGGCGGTCACGATTATAGTGCAAGAAAGTTTGCAGCAGGCGATGAACCGCTACAACCAGCGGCAGCCTTCGCCGCTGTAAGGTTAGAAGTGGTTCGCGGGGCGGCGCGGCAGCAAGGCTGGCGCAGACCCAGGTCTGTCACTTAGGGTCTGCGGCCCCGCGAAACGCCATGAAAATGCTAAGTCCTTTACTTTCAGTACAGCGAAATTTTTACCTAGCATTTTCGACCCTGCGAAGGGTATGACAGGGAGCACGCAGACCTCAGGGTGTGCGCCAGCCCTGCCAAAGAGCGATACTACCGAGGCGATTGGAGGTCGGATGCGCAAGTACGAGGTGATGTTTATTATTCGTCCGGACGTATCAGAGGAAGACGTCGACAAGGTCATTGCTCAAATGGAAAGCGCAGTGACCCTGCACGGGGGGAAGATCGAGAAAGTGGATAAGATGGGGCGCCGTAGGCTTGCCTATCGGGTTGCCCGCTGCCGGGAAGGGCTGTACGTGCTTTTCACGCTTGAAGGCACCGGCGACACAGTTAAAGAGTTGGAGCGTCGGCTCAAAGTCAGCGACGCGGTGATTAAGTTCCTTACGGTGCGCATCGATGAGGAGCTCGAGCGGGCAGAGAAGTGGAAGGCGTTGCGAGCCAAACAGGCGGTCCGCAAGCCCAAGCCCCCTGCCCCCGCCACACCAGGGGCGGAAATGCAACCGATACCAGTGAAGGAGTAGGCCAGTTATGTCACCACGCAGAGGTACCTCCAGGCAGGGTGATCGCTCAGCCAGGCCCGCCGGGGCACAGTCCGGACCGAGAAAGCAGTATTTCCGCCGCAGAAGGGTTTGCAAGTTCTGCGACGAGAAACTTGACGTGATCGACTACAAGGATGTGAAGGTGATTGGGCAATTCGTCTCTGAGCGCGGCAAGATTCTGCCTCGAAGGCTGACGGGAACGTGCTCGCCCCACCAGCGCCTCCTGGCAGTAGCCATCAAGCGCGCGCGGAACATCGCCTTCCTGCCGTTCGCGGCAGCACTCTAACAAAGCTGTCAGCCATCAGCTCTGAGCTTCCAGCGCTCAGCGGGTAGCACAGAGGTTTTTCGCGAACTCTGCGGTTCTTCGTCCGGACAAGCCGCGGACTTTCTGAGAATTGAAAGTCTGCGCTACCCTTCGAGCTGGCGCCGATCGGCATGACGGCCTTTAACACCCCAAGTGGTCAGTCTCGAGCCTAGGTGCAGAGAGCCGGCCGCTGATTGCTGAGGACTGAATATGGAAGTGATTCTCTTGCAGGACGTGGAAAAACTAGGAACCCGCGGCCAGGTGGTCAAAGTAGCTGACGGCTATGGGCGTAACCATCTCTTGCCAAAGAAAATGGCCTTGGCTGCGACCGCCCAAAACAAGAAATGGGTGGGGCAACAGCGGGTGAGATTCCTGAAGATGGAAGCCAGGGAAAAGGCTGACGCCGAGGAACTGGCGAAGATCATGGAAGGCGTCAGCGTGACGGTCAAGCGTAAGTCGGGCGAGCAAGGCACACTGTTCGGCTCGGTTACCGCCATGGACGTGGCGGAAGGGCTGGCGGCGCAGGGGTACAACATCGACAAACGCAAAATCCAACTGGAGACCCCCCTTAAGCTGCTGGGCGAGTATGATGTCGCCATGAAGCTCCACCGCGAAGTTGTCCAAACCATCAAGGTGAAGGTGGAGAGCGAAGTGCCGCCGCCCGCATCTGAACCTCACTCCGGGGAAAAGTCAGCCTCCCCAACAGAAGAAAGCAAGCGATAACCGAGGAATCCGGCGGCGCGAGACGAAAAGACAATGGGGAGGCTAGAGTGGATCGCGAAGATGATCCGGTCGAGCGCCATGAACGCTGGCTGGCAGAACACGAGGCGATGTTGCGAAAGTACGAGGAGAATCGCCTCGAATTGCAGGAGGAGATGAAGCTTACGTGGACGGCCATTCGCGCCAACGCAGAGTTGCTGCGACAAGTCACCCGCGAAGGCGACGACCGGTTGCGGGCGCTCGATGAACGTCTGAGGCGCCTGGCCGATCTGATGATTGGACACTTCGGCGGCAACGGCGAAGGGGGCAGCCGATGAGGCCCTTGCCCTACCCTCCTCCCCGCCTAACAACCGCCGCCCCAACCCCGTTTGCGAGCACGTCAACGGAACGTAGGAACGTACTGAACACGGGCAAAGGCTCAACCCGCCTGCACAACGTGGACCTCCCGTTGCCCGGCCAGCATCTTAGCTAAGCACTGCTTTTCGGAACTACGCTAACGTATGCGAGCCCCTCACCCGCCCTCGTTCCTCAGGCACTCTTTCCCGCGAGGGGAGAGGGTTGTGTGGCTCGACGGAGGGACCAGAATCGAATCGTCTGACCCTCTCCCCTCGCGGGAGAGGACGGCCCGCAGCCGGCGCTTTCACCAGCCGGGACGGGCCGGGTGAGCCGGTTGGCAATACGTTGCCGAATTTATGAAACGACGTACCAAAGGGCGCTGCGACGGTACCTCTGCGCGGCCGTGCGGTACACATCGTCTCTCCGTCCGATCCAAAATGGTATAATGTCACCTCCAAGAGTTCTCGACTCGAAGAGACATCCCCAAGTTCATGCCAACCAGCACTGTCGTGGAGAGAGCGGTCCCTCACAATCTGGAAGCCGAGCGCGCCCTGCTGGGGTCCATCATTCTTGACAACGGAGCGCTGAATCTCGCCGTGGGCACTGTCGGACGGGACGACTTCTTCTCCGACTCGCATCGCGCGATATTCTCTAAGATGCTTGAGCTCTCAGAGAAGAGCCACCTCATCGACCTGGTCACCCTGGCGGAGGAACTCTCCAAGGAAGGCTTGCTGGAAAAATTGGGAGGCGCCGCTTATCTCGCCACGCTCACCGACGGCGTGCCGGTCGGCAACTACTCGCTTGTCGGCGAGTATTGCCGGATTGTGAAAGAGAAGTCCCTGCTGCGGCGCCTGATTAACGCCTCCAACAACGTCATCGCGCGCTGTTTTGAAGGCGTCGACGAACCGGAGGTGCTAATTGACCTGGCACAGAGTGAGCTTTTTGAGATTGCGGGCGAGAAGGTGCGGTCCGGGTTCTTCCGACCCCACGAAATCGTCAAGTCGAGTTTCGGGACACTTGATGCGCTAGCTGACCGGGGCCAAAGGATCACGGGTGTGGAGACAGGCTTCGAAGAGTTGGATAGCATGCTGTCAGGTCTGCAGCCAAGCGAACTTATTGTGCTCGCTGCACGACCCTCACTGGGTAAGACGGCACTGGCCCTCAACATCGCCGCCCACGCCGCCCAGAAGGGGAGAGTGGTGGGTGTGTTCTCCTTGGAGATGAGCAAGGAGTCGCTGCTGATGCGGCTCCTGTGCTCCGAGGCGCGCATTGACAGCCATAAGCTCCGCACCGGCTTCGCCAGCCAGCAGGATTGGGAGAAAATGGCCAAGGCGCTAGGGCGACTTGCGGAAGCTCCACTATTCATCGAGGATACGCCGGCCCTCAGTGTTCTCCAGATTCGTGCGAAGGCGCGGCGGTTGAAGGCAGAAAGGGGGCTGGACCTTTTGGTCGTGGATTACCTGCAATTGGCGACAGGCCACGGAAGGTTTGAAAACCGCACGCAAGAGGTTTCGTTCATCTCCCGCAGCCTGAAAGGCATTGCCAAGGAGCTGAACATTCCAGTGCTGGCACTGTCCCAATTGAGCCGTGCACCCGAGCAGCACGGGGCAGGGCGTCCAGAATTGTGGCACCTGCGTGAGTCGGGCTCCATTGAACAGGATGCAGACGTCGTGATCTTCATTTATCGGGAGCGGCGTCGCGACGACGAAGAGGATGGACAGGATCCTCGGGCCGGAGTTGAAACCAAGCTGATCGTCGGCAAGCAGCGCAACGGACCGACCGGCGATGTTATCCTGGTCTTCCTTAAGCCTTACGTGCGCTTTGAGAATCCTGCGTTCGGCGAGCAACAGTGAAGGACTTAGAGCCATTCACTGATTGAGCGATCAGGGGCTGATTTCAATCACTCAATCACCCAATCATTCAATCTATCGTCAATTCCCATGCTTCATAGCCCTGATAAACTCTTGCGACCCACTTGGGCGGAGATCTCGCTCGCGGCCCTGCGACGGAACTATCAGCATGTGCGATCCCTGGCCGGCCGCCGCAAGGTCATGGCGGTAGTGAAGGCCGACGCTTACGGACATGGTGCGGTCTCCGTGGCAAAATGCCTCGCCCAGTGCGGGGTGGATTGGTTCGGAGTGGCTACCGTAGAGGAAGCGCTGGAGTTGCGCCAGGCAGGCATTGATCAGCCGGTGTTGCTGCTTGGCGGCCTCTACATGAGTGACCCCGCAGACTTGATCGAGTACCGCCTGACACCCAGCGTTTCCGCCACCGCGCGGCTAGACACCTACGCGGAATGCGCACGCCGTTATCAGAAACCCATCGATCTCCATCTGAAGGTGGATACCGGTATGGGTCGCCTGGGCCTGCCCCCTGACCGCTTGGAGTCCTTCCTGGAGCGTTACCAGGAGCTGGAAGGACTACAACTAAAAGGCGTTTTCACGCACTTGGCTTCCGCTGAGGACCTCGTAGCCTGTCAGACCGATGAGCAGTTGGCCCGCTTTCAGGCGGGCCTAAAAAGGCTACCCTGGTTCGACGTCGACCCGGAGTGGGTTCACGTCTCTAACAGCGCTGCCTTGCTCGCGCGTCACGACTTTCCTGAGAATCTCGTGCGTATTGGGGCACTGCTCTATGGATACTGTCTACCGTTGATGTGCCCGCCTGGGCGCGAGCGAGTTGGCGCACCCGAGTTCGAGCCCATACTCACCTTCAAGTCGCGCGTCGTCTATCTGAAGGACGTGCCCAGCGGCACGCCCCTCAGCTACAGTGCCGCCTTCCACACACGGCGCCCCTCTCGCATCGCGACGGTTCCCGTGGGCTACGCTGACGGCTTGAGCCGCGGCCTCTCCAATCGCGGCCGAGCCCTCGTCAACGGCCAATGCGCCAGGATCGTCGGTAACATCAGCATGGACCTGACACTCCTCGACGTCACGGACATTCCCGGCGTCGTGGTGGGCGATGAAGTTGTCTTGATCGGCCAATCCGACCATTGTTCCATCACCGCATCGGAGATCGCGGAGCTACTGGGCACCGTGCCCTACGAGGTCACGTGCTCCATCGGCAAACGCGTGCCCCGCATTTACCTGGAGTGAACGAAGAAGCGCACACAAGCGGGGCAAAAGGGGAAAGGGAAAACGGGAACATGATGGGTACGATGCTTCCTTGTGCCCATTTCGCCTTTTCCCCACTTGCCCTATTGGAAGAGTTCCCGGAAGTACTGGCGGTAAATCGACATACCAAGGGCCGCGTTCATGCCTAGTTCTTCAAGCGCGCGGATTTCCTCGTCGGTGGTGATGCCGCCGGCGGCGGTGATAGGCCGTTGCGTGTGCGTCCGTAGCTTCCGGAACCATTCGAGGTTGGTTCCCTGAAGTCGGCCCTCCACGTCGATGCAGGTGCACAGGAATTCCGAGCAGTAGGGTTCGAGCTGCGGCAACGCCTCGCTCGAGCTGAGAGGCAGAACTTCGCGCCAGCCGTGGATGGCAACCTGGTCGTTGAGGCAATCGACCGCGATGATAAGTCTATCCCGCGAGACAGTGTTGGCAAGAGTCTGCAGGAAAACGTGGTCGATACCTTGCCTTGTGAAGGCAGCACTGCCGACAATTACCTTGTGGGCGTCTTCGCTCAGAACTTGCAGGGCGCGCTCGAGGCTGCGAATTCCGCCACCCACGCGGCAGGGTTTGCGCCGGCACAGCTCACGGACGCACTCGACCTGCGGCGCAAGCCCCATAGCGGCGTCGAGGTCGATCACCTGGATTTCGGTAAAGGCCAAGAACTTTTCCAGCACGGCTACAGGATCAGGGAGCTCCAGGGCCTTTTCTTTACCCTGGACAAGCTGCACTACTTTGCCACCCATGAGGTCGATGCAGGGAATGACCATTGGATTTTAGATTTTGGATTAAGTACCTTCGCCCTGCAATGTCTTCAGCAGTGCGACCGTCATCGCCAGCAGCTCGTTGGCTTCCCTCGCCATAGTTTGGGGTGGCGCACACATGGCGTCGCGTGCCATGTGTGCGGTTCTCAAGGGTCTCACACATCGCAAAATGCGCGATGTATGCGCCACCCGGGATCTCCGGCTCATAGCTAAAATGCGGATCACTCCAAAACAGAGCAGGACAAGTCCTCGCGGACTGAAGCGAATGCGCTACGACTGATCCAAAATCTAAAATCCAAAATCAATCCGTACAGGGACGCCCTGAGCCCGCAAGTACTCCTTAAGGCTTCGGATGGTGTGCTGCCCGTAGTGGAAGATCGAAGCTGCCAGGGCAGCGTCGGCCGCGCCCCGAAGGAAAACCTCAGCGAAGTGTTCTGGCCCTCCGGCACCACCCGAGGCGATGACGGGAATGTGAACCGCAGTCGAGGTGGTTGCCGTCAGGTCGCAGTCAAAGCCAGCCTGCGTCCCGTCGGCATCCATCGAGGTCAACAGGATCTCGCCTGCACCTAACATCTCGACGCGGCAGGCCCACTCCACAGCGTCAAGGCCAGTTTCACGCGTGCCGCCGTAAGTGAGAACCGTCCATCGGGACGCGGGTCCGTCTTGCGGAAGGTGCTGACGTTCGCCTGGGTCTAGTGTCCTGTCCCACCTGGGTGTTGCCCTCTCACCCCCGGCCCCTCTCCCCCAAGGGGGCGAGGGGCACATTAATTCTGAATGAGGTCTCCCCTCACCCCTTTGGGGGAGAGGGGCCACGCCTCCCTGCTCCTGTCTCCCCTCGCCTCCCTGGGGGACAGGGGCCGGGGGTGAGGGGGTCAGATCCGTAACATGGGTTGTCGGTAATTGAGTGGCATAGGACGCGCGAGTCCGCGCATCGATGGCCACCACCACGGCCTGGCTTCCGAAATGGGACGCAAGTTCATGGACGAGGTTGGGAGCCTCCACGGCTGCCGTGTTCACAGCCACTTTATCGGCGCCGGCCGAGAGAAGCCGGCGCGCGTCGCCGAGGGTTCGCACACCGCCGCCCACTGTCAGCGGTATGAATAACCGGCAAGCGACGCGATGGACGGTGTCCATTAGGGTTGCCCGGCTTTCACGGGAGGCCGAGATGTCGAGCATTACCAGTTCATCGGCGCCCTCGCGGTTGTAAGTCTCCGCCAACTCGCCCGGATCGCCGGCGTCGCGCAACTCCACAAAGCGGATGCCTTTAACCACGCGACCGTGCTTGCAGTCAAGGCACGGGATAATGCGCTTTGCAAACATGCCAGCCTAGTCATTCAAAGTTCGAGAAAACTCCTTAAAACTCTTAATCCCACCTCACCCGATTTCTCGGGGTGGAACTGTACCGCCCGCACTGAATCGAACTCGACGGCCGCCGCGAACCTCTCCCCGTACCGGGTGACCGCGGCGGTCTCGCTCGTCACGGGCGCGTAATAGGAATGGCAATAGTAGACAAAACTTCCGTCGCCGACCTGCTCTAAAAGACCGCCACGGCGCTGAATCTCAAGCTGGCTCCAACCCACATGCGGGACTTTGAAGGCGTCTTGGAAGCGCCGAACCCGGCCGGGCAGCAGCCCCAGGCCCGCGGCTTCCCTGGCCTCGTCACTGCCTTCGTAGAGCACCTGTAGACCGAGGCAGATGCCGAGAAAGGGTTTGCCCTTGCCTAGCGCCTCTCGCAAAGCCTCGGACATATGGCGCTCCGTCAGGGCTTTCATCATGGTCCCGAAATGCCCTTGGCCAGGAAAGATGATCTTCTGGGCGACGGAGAGCTGTTCTGGACGGTCTACAGACTGAGCTTGATAGCCGAGGTAGCGAACGGCTTTGAGAACAGAACCCACGTTACCGGCGCCATAATCGAGCAAAGCGATCATACATTTAGTCGCTCGGCCGGGCAGGCCGAGAGGCGGTCAACTCAGATGACCCATGGGTTGATGACTGGGACGGAAAGGTCGTCAAAATGCGACGTACTTCGAGTCGCGAGCGTAGCGTGACAGGCGAGCACTATGCCGGCGATCATCGTGTCCCTCAACTCACAGGGGCGTCCTCTCTGGTGCCGAGCAGCCATGAGGTCTGCCGCTTCTTTGGCGGCAGCCGTATCGAACGGAGCAATCCGCCCTCCAATTTTGTCGGCGAGGACCGTCTCGAAAGCTCGCACCAGTAATGTGCGTCGATGCCCGAGCGGCATCGTCTGGAATCCGAGCCGGATCTCGAGGATCGTCACCGAAGTCGTCCACACGGATGTTCCAGGCTGCTTGTCCAGCCAATCGATCACAGGTTTGTCCGGTACGCGGCGCATAAGCGCCGAAAGCACGTTGGTATCCAGGATAACCATTAATCAAAAGAGGCAGGAGTAATCTGATGTCCGCGAAGTTCAGGAATATCAGCGTCCAGGCCGATCTTCGTAAACAAGGATGCGATTTCGGTTCCCAGCCCCCGAACCGGACTACTTTCTTCCTTGGCCGCGTTGCGCAGAATGTCTCGCACTTCTTCCTCCATGCTACGGCCATGCCGTTTCGCGCGGCGCTGCAGCCGTGATTTGACCTCAGCCTCGATATTTCGAACCACGAATTGGGCCACACGTCCTCATTTCTGATATCACGATATCACAAAATTGACACGCGCATCAACAGGCCGGGGCAGAGACGGCAGAGACGGCACGTCCCCTCAGTCCGTCAGTCCTTCGGTCGTTCAGTCCCCTGGTCGTTCACTCGGGCCTTCAAGGGACTGAGCGAATGAAAGACTCAGGAACTGAAAGACCCTTACAGCAGCCCCTTGGTGCTGGGGAGTTGGCGTTTCAAACGAGCGTCACGCGAACAAGCGTAGCGCAATGCGCGGGCGAACGCTTTGAATAGGGCTTCGACCACGTGGTGGCTGGACCGCCCGTACAGCACTCGGAGATGTACGTTGGCCCTCGAGCCGGAAGCGAATCCCTGGAAGAAATCTTCCAACAGTTCGGTCTGAAGGTCGCCGAGGCGCTCAGGTCTAAGGGGCGCCTTCAGTACGAGGTAGGGGCGACCGCTCAAGTCGATAGCCGCCACCGCCAGCGTTTCATCCATGGGCATTATGAAGTAGCCCGCGCGGTTGATGCCTCTTTTGTCGCCCAGCGCCTGCCGCACGGCCTCGCCCAGGACAAGGCCGGTGTCTTCGACTGTGTGGTGCTGATCGACGTCCAGATCGCCCCGCGCTCGCAGATCCAGATCGAAGCCACCGTGACGGGTGAAGAGTTCCAGCATGTGATCGAGAAAACGAATGCCGGTGGAGACCGCGTACCGGCCCCGACCGTCAAGGCTCAAACGGGCACGAATGTCAGTCTCCGTCGTGCGGCGATCAACCCTGGCGGAACGGACCTTCATGCGAAACACCCTGTCGGGGAGTAGGTGGCGAACTCACGCCAGGCACCCGAACCGTCACGCCTGTCCATCAAGTGCTCGTGGCGCTTCAACTCTCCGATCAGAAATCGCGTTTGAGCGGCGGAGCCAACTGTGATGCGGAGGTAGTCTCGAAGATGCGGGTCGTAGTTCCAGTCACGCACCAGGATGTTTCGTTTACGAAGACGGCGAGCGATTTCCTCGGCCTTTTCGCCGAAACGGGCCAAAACAAAGTTGGCGGCACTGGGCGCGTATGGAACCCCCAGTGCGTCGAGAGCGCGACAAAGCTCAGCCCGGCTCGCGCGCACTATCTGAGCGTAGCGGCGGACATAGTCCTTTTCCTTGCCGGCCTCGAGAGCGCAAGCCAACGCTAGGGAGTTGACGGGAAAAGCGCTATGGGCGCGCCGCATCATCGCCAGCAGTTTGGAATTTGCGAAGATGAATCCCATGCGCAACGCTGCCAAACCGAAGGCTTTGGAGAAAGAGCGAGTGACCACGAGATTCTGGAAACTGTTGATCCACGGCAACACTGTTTCGCCGGAGAAGTCGAAATACGCTTCGTCCACCAACACGAGAGTGTCCGAAGCCGCGCGCAGGAGGGTTCTCAGGTCACTCTTCGAGATCAAAGTTCCTGTAGGGTTGTTGGGATTCGCTAACGCTACCCATCGGGTGCGCTTGGTGAGCGCGGCCAGAATCTTCTGCACCGGCAGGCGCAAGTTCTCGTCGTAGTGAACCACGGTGGTCTTTCCTCCCGCGACGGAGTGAAAGAATTGGTACATGGGGAAGGTGGGCGCGGGAATCAGAAGCACGTCACCCGGATCGACAAACGTATCGCAGACCAGTTTGATGGCGTCGTCGACTCCGTTGCTGAACAGGATTTCATCGGCCGAAACCTCAAAGAACTTCGCCAGGGTTCGACGGCACTCTTCGTACTCGGGATAACGTGACAACCAGTCGGCGTTCAGGGCGCGGCGAAGAGTCCGCAGCACCTGCGGGGCGCATCCGATCGTGTTTTCGTTGAAGTCGAGCCTTAGCTTGCCGGACCGCCCTTCGCGCGGGGGGCGATACTTCTGCAAGGACTCGACAGCCTTACGCGGTCGGATCATTGCTAAACCTCGTCTCCACAGAATGTGCGTGTGCCTTGAGGCCCTCCGTTGTTGCCAGCGTCACAATGCTGCGGCAAAGATGTGAAAGCCCTTGGCGCGAGAGCTTCTGCACCGAGATCATCTTCACAAAATCTGCGCTGCTGAGGCCGCCGCGCGTGCGGGCGGCTCCTCCCGTGGGCAGGATGTGGTTTGTCCCAGCGACGTAATCGCCCGCTGCGACCGCACTATAGCCGCCCAAGAAAATTGAGCCGGCAGCCCGGATTTGCGGCAGCAGCCCTAGTGCGTCGTCGAGAAGCGTCAGGTGTTCAGGAGCGAACTGGTTGACGAGGTCGACGCCCTCGGCGGCGTCGCCGGTGATGATGATGGCGCCTTGGCGACTGAGGGCCTTCCTGGCCACAGCCGAGCCCGCGGGTGAGCCTAAGAGGGCGGCAATCGACCTCTGAACCTGGAGCGCGAGCTGGCGGGAACTCGTAATGAACACGGCCACCGCGTCGGCGTCGTGTTCGGCTTGAGCGATGAGCTCGGCAGCAATCCAGGCCGGACGGCCTTTCGAGCCGAGCACCACAAGCTCTGTTGGACCAGCAACAAAATCGATCCCACATTCCCCGGCCACCAGTCTCTTGGCGGCGGCGACGTAGCGGTTGCCCGGACCCACAATTTTGTCAACCCGGGGAACGCTCTCGGTTCCGTGAGCAAAGGCGGCGATGGCTTGTGCTCCACCCAGGCGAAAGACTCTCTTGAGCCCGAGAAGGTCGGCAGCCACCAGCACCGTGGCCGCCGGTCGTGGGCACGCTATCAGAATCTCCGGTACCCCTGCCACCAGTGCGGGAATCGCACTCATCAACACCGTGGAGGGTAGGGCAAAGCGACCTCCGGGAACGTAGCAAGCCACACGTTCGAGCGGCCGTACGATCTGACGGAGCTTGATGCCTCTGCTCGGTTCTGTCTGCCACGGTCGCGGCAACTGCAAGCGCGCTACGGCTCGAATGTTCCTCGCGGCGAGGTCGAGCGCAGCAACAAAGCCAGAGGGAACCTGGCGATAGGCTTCACCGATCTCCTCGGCACTCACCGTGAAACCCGTCCTACGAAGGTCCAGCCCGTCAAACTGACGGGCGTAGCGGACGAGTGCCCGGTCGCCGTTTCGCCGCACGTCTTCCAGAATGCGCCGGGCAGTGGCTTCAGCCTCGCGCAGTCGGGATTGGCGCGCCCGAAGCACCCGGCCCAACGCTTTCTTATTATTGCCCAGGATAATACTAACAGTCATATACTCAAGAGTCAGAAGTGCGGATCAAAGGTTAAAGTATAAGTATAAAGGGTAAAGGATAAAAGCTGCGCCGTGCTCTTTTACGCTCTAACCTTTGAGGTTGCTTCTGACTTCTGACTCCTGACTTCTGACTCCCGCTCTTCTCACATCACAATCTTGTTCAGGGGATACTCCACAATACCTTGCGCGTTCGCTGCTTTCAGTCGAGGGATAATCTCCCGCACCGTCTTTTCGTCAATCACGGTGTTCACAGCCACCCAGTCGGGTTCGCTCAGATTCGAGATCGTCGGCCGCTTCAAGGCGGGCAGCACGCTCAGGACCCTGTCGAGGTCGTCCCGCCGCACGTTCAGCATCAGCCCCACCTTACCGGTCGCCTGAATCGCGCTCTGCAGCAGCAGAATCACCGTCTCGATTTTATTGCGCTTCCATTCATCCTCCCAAGCGACATGATTGACGATGAATTTTGTGTTCGACTCCAAAACCGTCTCGATGATCCGTAGCCCGTTGGCGCGCAGTGAAGAGCCCGTTTCCGTGACTTCCACGATCGCGTCGGCGAGCACTGGGGGCTTCACCTCGGTAGCGCCCCAGGAAAACTCGACCTTGGCCTTAACGCCATTTTGGCTGAGGTAGCGTTCCGTCACTTTGACAAGTTCAGTGGCGATCGTCTTGCCTTCCAGGTCCTTGATACTGCGGTAGGGCGCCTTCTCGGGAACAGCCAGCACCCACCGGACCTTGCCCATGGTCTGCTTGGCATACACCAAGTCTGCCACCTCGACTACGGCGGCTTGATTCTCCAGGATCCAGTCCTTCCCTGTCAGACCTGCGTCCAAAACACCGTCTTCGACATAGCGCGCCATCTCTTGGGCGCGGATCAGCATGCACTCGATTTCGGCGTCGTCGATATGCGGGAAGTAGGATCGCGGGTTGATCGTGATCTCGAACCCCGCACGGCGGAAGAGCTGGACCGAAGCTTCCTGCAGGCTTCCTTTGGGGAGTCCCAGTTTCAGTCTCATTGGTCCTCCTGGCTGGCTTCGACGTAGACCTGGTCGGGGTCGAATTCGCGCTTGAGGATAACCTCTTCTCCCTCCGGGGTAACTTTGCGGAAGAAACACGATTCGTAACCAAGGTGGCAGCAACCCGGCCCCATCAAGTCCGCTTGAATCAGCAGAGCGTCCCCATCGCAATCAACTCGGATCTCCCGCACGACGAGACGGTGTCCGGAGGTTTCTCCCTTCGTCCAAAGCTTCTGCCGGCTGCGGCTGAAGAAGGTCACGTAGCCGGAGCGAAGAGTCTGTTGGTACGCCTCCAAGTTCATGTACCCCAACATCAACACTCTTCCGTTCCCGTTGTGTTGAACGATTACCGGGATCAGTCCGTCCTGGAATCTCATCTGCATTTCCTGCGCACCTCGCCCCGAATCGTCGATCGAGGAACGGGGCGGTTCTGCGCCAGCCCTCGCTCCACCCTACTGACAGCGTAGGAGCCATGACCCCTCACCCGGCTCTCCCGCGACTGCGGGATCGCCACCCTCTCCCCACGGGCCCCACGGGAGAGGGCAAGAATCTGGAAACTTCAGCCGTCTCCCCAAGGGAGAGGGCAAGAATCTAGAAACTTCACCCGCCTCCCCAAGGGAGAGCGCAAAAAATTTAGAAATCTCAGCCCTCTCCCTTGGGGAGAGGGTGGCGAGCGTAGCGAGCCGGGTGAGGGGTCTCTTGCTTGCAACGTCGCCCAAAAAGACCTGACTCAAAAAGTCAAGTTCCAAAGCTCAAGTCTGCCAGCCTACCCTCCCCGAGGTCCGAGTCTTTCCAGCGACTCAACTACCTTTTGGTAGTGGGCGGCAAGTTCTGCAAGGCGGTCCTCCACGGCTCTCACCACGTCCTGCGGCGCTCGACGGCGGAAGCCGTCGTTATGGAGCTGCCCTTTGAGCCGGACCATCTGCTGCTCGATCTTTGACTTCTCGCGCTCCAACCGAGCGCGCTCGACCTCCACGTCTACCTGCTGTTCGTGGAAAATCCGCAGGTCAACCGCGGCATTAACGCGGCGAACGCCGCTCGTCCCGCCTTGCTGGACCAAGCGCCCGCGCGTGAAGTTGAGTGCCTCAAGGCCAGCCATGCGGC
>Ga0182037_10000970_pt1 | contig 14771 bp, 9 predicted proteins | sample sta12Cox44000082_FD_125974 | JGI IMG/M metagenome (GOLD analysis project Ga0182037, IMG submission 125974) | Lab enrichment of tropical soil microbial communities from Luquillo Experimental Forest, Puerto Rico - statoxic.12C.oxic.44.000.082 | ecosystem: Environmental > Terrestrial > Soil >... | reverse complement strand
TCGAACAGTCCCTGCCACGCGGTCAGCCCCGGCATCGGCAGGCTCGCGCCCGCCGTGAAGTCGACGTCGCCCGGCAGCGGCGCGAGGTTGCGTGCCTCGATCGCCACATACTCCGCCAGCCCGCCGCCGCGATACGAGTCCGTGAGGCCGAACACCCGCTGTCCCACTGACAGCCCCGTCGTGCCATAGCCGAGGGCGGTGACCACTCCGGCCAGCTCTTGTCCGGGAATCGACGGTGTTCGGTCACGGCCGACGCGATCGGTCCAGGTCGAGGGCCACCTCAGCTCGCCCGAGGTGAATCCCGAGGCATGAACCTGAACAACGACGTCGTTTACCGCCGGTTCCGGCTCGGGCCGCTCCACCAGCGTCATCCCGGCCGTTCCCGCAGCCTCATCCGTCACCACAATTGCCTTCATCAGGCACCTCCCTGGATCCAATCCTCGCCGCTGCGCCATGAGGCCTGCCCGGCCTTCGCGAGCGTCGTCAGCGTGGTGAGGCGTGAATACCCCGCCTCATAGTTTCGTTACAGTTAATTAGCTGTGACGGGACAACTGCTGGCAGGGCCAGGCCTCAGCCGGGCGGGCAGTTGGTTGACACCGGTTTGTGGGCGACTACGTCCGCTGACGCAGCGCACGAAGAATGTGTCCGGCAGCTTATGAATACGGACAAACAGGTTGTTGCGCACCCGGAACGAGGGAAGCCGGTTGTCAGGCCTCTCGATGCTCCCAGGCAGAGACAGAGCCACCCGGCGGACGTCCTCTTCGGTGACCATCCGCGGATGCCATGGCAGCTCATACCGATGCAACAGCATCATCCGCTCATGCCGCTGGGAGCGCGTTGAGCCAACATGGCCGGCTCCTGGTGAGACTGGCTGGTTTGGTCACCGCCAGGTTGCCGGGCATGGGGAACGAACCTCCCGGCACGAGCCACGACCGCACGCCAATAAGCTCCGCGGCGCGCCCGATGCTGTATAACTGGCAACCGGCCTGTTGACCTGCGAACGGCGACCTGTTTAGGCTGATTTAACTGCGATCTTCCAAGCAAGCCGGGCAGGATCGCGTCATGGGGCGAGGCTATGGACAATGTCCAGACCATTATTGCGGCTGTCACCGGTGATGACGCGATGCTCCGCTACCTCCGGCACGATCCGGCGGCCTTAGCGCGAAGCTTGAATCTCGGCGGCGCGCAGGCGCGCGCTCTGCGGACCGCCGACCGGTTCTTTGAATCGGAGCAGCCGATTCTCGACACTCCTCCAGCGCCGCCGGAGGAGCTGCGTCGCCCACCCGCGAGCGTCAAGTTCATCCCCACATCGCCGCCGACGCCGATCTCAGTGTCCGCCGACACCGGGACCTTGCTGCCGGACGCGAGCAGCGGCACGGTGACGATGACCTCATCGATCAGCTCGCCGGGGGCGCCGGCCGTGCCCGCCGCGCCGGGAGTGCCCGGGGTGCCGACCGCGCCCGGAGTGCCCGGGGTGCCGCATGGACCGGTCGCCCCAGCGGCGCCGTTCGCGCCCTCAGCTCCGTTCGCCCCGTTCATGCCGGCTGCGCCATTTCCGCCGCAGGTGCCGGGACTCGGTCCGCCCACGCATGCTCCGTGCCCGCCATACACCGCGACGCCGTGCCGCTGCGACCGCAACTGCGCATGCCATGCGGCGGTCGTGGCGCTGGTCGCGAACGTCTCAAACACCGCTGTCACCGCGATCACCGCGATCGCTGCACAAGCCGGTCGCCGCCCGCGAGGTGCGGCAAGCTCGAATCACCGGGAGGGGAACGCGGCGTGCGAATAGTTAGACGAGGGCCAACCAACTCGGGCTCCGAGGACGACTCGAGCTCGCTGACGATGGAGGATGTCATCAGCGGAGACACAGGAGGCACGGGCGGAACTGGCGAGCCCGGCACTCACACGACGACTGCGACTCATACCGGTACCAGTACGGGAACCCACACCGGCACCGGAACTGGCACCCACACCGGGACCCACACCGGCACCGGCACCCACACCGGGACCCACACAGGGACCGGCACCGGCACCCACACCGGGACCCACACCGGGACCGGAACTCACACCGGGACCGGAACCCACAGTGGCACCGGAACCCACACCGGCACAGGCACGCATGTTCCCGGGCATCCGGGCGCGCCCTTGGGGCCTGGGTCTCCCAAGCCGCCTCCGGCGCCGGTGAGCCCGGCGACGCCGCGAATCCCAGCCATCCCTCGCGTTCCTTCCGCACCGCAGGTCCCGCGCGAGCCGGGGATGCCCGGCATCCCCCGTGTTCCGGCGGCACCAACCGTGCCCCAAGCTCCGGCGGTCCCGTCGTCGCCCGGGATGCCGGCTGTCCCCCGCGTGCCTCAGGCACCCGGAGTCCCTGCTGTGCCGTCGATGCCCGCCTTCCCGGGCTACCCGCCGACGCCGGCGCTGCCTGCCATTCCGGGCTATCCGTCGCCGATAGCGCCGCAGGTCCCGGCCGTACCCGGTGTGCCCGGGGTACCGCAGGCTCCGGGGGCGCCAGGTCAGCCGGGCGTGCCGATGCCACAGCCGTGTCCACCCGGCGCTCCGGGCGGTTGTCAGTGCTGCTGCTGCGCCTCGATCGTGGGCATGGTGTCGGTTGTCTCGACGACCGCGACGACGGCGATCACTGCCATCACCGCGATCGCGGGCATGTCGGGCGGCTGCTGAACGGGGCGGGCGTGACCGCAGATATCAGCATCGTCATTCCCGCGTATAACGAGGGCCCGCGGCTGGCCGAGACGATCGCATCGATCGCTAGCACGCGTTCGACGAACGCGCGCATCGAGGTGGTGATCGCCGACGACCAATCGACGGACGGCACGCCGGAATACCTGCGCAGCGCGTGGCCCGACCTGTCGCGCCTGCCCCGCCTCGACGTCGTATTCACCCGGACGCAAGAGCGCAGTGGCGTGCCGCGCGCGCGCAACCACGCCGCTGCGCGGGCGACCGCCGAGATCCTGTTCATCACCGACGCGCACGTCCGCTTCAGTGAAGGATGGGACGCGCTCGTGTTCGAGCACCTGCGCGATCACCGGATCCTGGCCGGCGCCGTCTGCCAGGCGAACACGACATTCGTCGGCTACGGCTGCCGGCTTGTCGTGCCGTTCATGGGAACCTATTGGAACAGGGACCCGATCTCGCAACCTGGCCAGGTACAGATCGCTGCGTGCCCCGCGACCGTGCTCACGCGCGAGCTGTTTCAGCGCTTGGGCGGCTACGACAACGGCATGATCATGTACGGCGCGGCCGAGCCCGAGTTCAGCGTACGTGCGTGGCTGTCCGGCGCCGAGCTCATCGTCGTACCGCAGTTGCGCGTCGAGCACCTGTTCAAGCCCGCCGAGGAGCGCCAGGCGTTCATCCGCGCGGTCCGCCTGTACATGGTGTGCAACGCGCTGCGCTTCGGCCTGCTGTACGCGAGCGAGGCAGGCGCGCTGCAACTGCTGCGCTATTACTCGCTGAAGTTCCCGAACCTGTTTGCGGAGGCGCTGGCGCGTGTCGGGCGTAGCGACGTTTGGGACCGCCGCGCCCAGCTCGAAGCGAAGCTCGAGCGCCCGTTCAGCTGGTTCGTCGAGCACTTCCAGCTCAAGGACTCCGCGGGTGGCGATATCTCGTGAGCCCGCAATCTCCCGCCTCCGAGACGCTGACCTTCTCCCTCCTGCGGCCGGGCGACCTCGTGTCGCTGACGGTGCACGCGGTCAACTTCCGCCTCGACACAAGCGACCCCCACCAGCCGCGGCTCGTGCGCCGCAAGGCGGGCGAGGCGGCGTATCTCGTGTTCGTCTTCCCGCCGCAGTCGATCGCCGAGGCGGCGTACTTCGAAACGGCTCAAGTCACGCAGCCGAGCTTCAACCCGCCGCCGTCGGTCCCGTCACCGCCATTGCCGCCGAGCAACGGCGACCCGCTGGCGCAGCCCGGCGCGACCGCCGCGCGGATGAGCGGCCTCAGCCGGCTCGTGTTCCGCCTGCCCGCCGAACTCGATCAGATCCCCTACTCGATCGCCGGCCTGCTCGACTGGAGCCGCTTGATCGCCGTGCTGCCGCCGGCCGCCTCCGTGCTGCCGGGTGATGCCAACGCACCGGGGCAAGCCCCACCCGCGATCAGTGAGCCGGGAGCGACGGAGACGGCCATCGAGCTGCCGTACCGGCTGCTGCTCGCGCCAAATGTGACCGAGGGGGCCGCTCCCGCGTGGGTGCACGCGCTCGATCCAGTGGCGCACGCCGGCCGGGTCGAGTTGTGGCACACGCGGCTCGCGGCGCGGTCGACTCACCCCGGGGCCCAAGCGACGACCGAAGCCGCCCCCGGGCGGCCGCTGCCAGTGCGCGCGGTCTGGTCGCCCGACTTCGTCGCAGACGGCCCGCTTCCGCAGCACAGCAAGGACGACCTGCCGTTCAGCCCGCTCCGCGCGGCGATGTCGGAACGCGATCGCGACCAGATCGTGATCCTCACCTCCGGCTTCTTCGGCTATACGCTCACCGGCCCGTCGGGCGCGGGCGAGCCGTACCTGCCCCTTCCGGTGCACGCAGACCGGCTGTTCCTTTCCTCGCTCGGTGGCTGGCTCAGCTCGCGCGGAACCTGGACCTACCCGGTCAGCTACCGGTACGTAACACCGATCGAGGACGTCGCCCTAAGGCGGCCTCCCGAGGTCGTGCTTCCGACCGCCGTCGCCGCGCTCGACCTGATCGAGTGGGATCACGTCGCGACGCAGGGCCGCGACCACTACGTCCGGATCGTCTACGAAGGGTTTCTCTATCCCGTCGGTCACCGCGCCTCGCTCGTCAAGGTCACCGAGCGCAAGGTGCTCGGGCCGCTTGGCTCGGACGGCAACCCCGCCTCGTCGCCGGTCGCTTTCCTGCGCCAGCGGATGTACATCATCGTGCGCGAGCACGAGAAAACATACGCGCCGTCGGCGTTCACGCACGAAGGTCGTGAGATGCCGCTGCACGAGCGCATTCGCATCAAGCTCGATGTCACGCCGGAGATCGACCCGCCCGCATTCATCCCCCAAACTGACGCATCGTTTCCCATCACGGTCGGCGGCGGCCAGCCGTTTCCGTTTCCGCTGGTCGGGCTCGACCTCGCCGGGGCGGACGTCGATTTCCTCGCGCCCCTGATCTTCGTCAGCCTCAGCGAAACGCATCTCGACAAGGTCGTCGAGGCATACGCCGGCGACAATGACCAGCGCCGCTGCGTCGTGCGCGGGCGCAACATCGCCTATGCCGACCCGGCCGCAGGCGACACCGTTATCAAGACGATGTCGCTGTATTTCACCGCCGAGATCACCAACGCCGGGCCGCCCTACCCGGTGGCGCCGTTCCTGCCGGTGCTCGACAGCGCTGCGGTCGTCGTGCCGGCGCTGACCGCGCTGACCGGGCAGAGCACGGCGGTGCAGATCCAGCTCTACCAGCCATATCTCCAGAACGGCATCGACCCGCACGCCGGCGTGTTTGCCGAGTTGGTCGGCGGGCCCGCGCCGGTCGCGTTCAGCGCCGACAAGGCGGGCGGGTTCGCGCGGCCGAACCTCGGCCTCAGCGGACTGTCGGCGCGCAAGGGGGTCGTGTCCGGTAAGACCGACGACGCGGCGGCCGGCAAGATCAACCCGAAGGAGTACTTTGGCGACCCCGACGCGAAGCTGTTCGGGACGATCCAGCTCGGCGATCTGATTCCCGTCCAAGCGCTGCTCGCGGAGGCCGCCCAGAACGCCCCGGAGATTCGCACGCATGCGATCCCCAACCGCCGCCATCCGACCCAGCTGATTACGGTCCTGCACTGGTCGCCGCAGCTACAAGACTTCAGTGAAGGCCCTGTCCAGATCGCCTTCAACGCCGACGGCCAGCAGTCGGCGCTGGAGCTCAAGGTGCGCCTGGAGAATAACCTCGACGGCACGCCGCCCGCATCGGTTGCGCATGGCGAGCTGTCGAACTTCGAGCTGCGCCTGTTCGGGGTGATCGCGCTCAAGATCGCCAAGATCACGTTCGACTCGAGCAACGGCGCGAAGTCGATGGTGACGCTCGCGCTCGCCAAGAGCGGACCGATCGTGTTCGAAGGCCCGCTGTCGTTCATCCAGACGCTGGCCAACATCCTGCCGCCAGGGCTGTTCGCGGGCTCGGGCCCGTCGATCCGCCCGACACCGACCGAACTCGACGTCAGCTACTCGATCGGCCTCCCTCCGGTCGAGTGCGGCGTCTTCTCGCTCCAGAACATCAGCATCATGGCCGGGCTGGACCTGCCATACATCGATGGCAAGCCAGCCGTGGAGTTCGCATTCGCCGCGCGAGCAAGGCCGTTCTTGGTCACGGTGGAAATCTTCGGCGGCGGCGGCTTCGTGCACGTCGTCCTCGACGCCGACGGGATCAAGATGGTCGAGGGGGCGATCGAGTTCGGCGGCAACTTCGCGTTCGACATCGGCGTCGCCAGCGGCGGTGTGCACGCGATGGCCGGGATCTACTTCCAGCTGAAGGGAAGCGACTCCGACCTCACCGGGTTCGTCGATATCGGCGGCGAGGTGTCGGTCCTCGGGCTCATCTCGATCTCGCTCGACCTGAATCTCAGCCTCAGCTGGCAGCACTCTCCCTCGGGCAATGTGATCGAGGGCCGCGCGACAATGACGGTCTCAGTCCACGTATTGTTCTTCAGCGCGTCGGTGTCGATCTCGGTCGAGCGGAGCTTCAGCGCGGGCAGCGGTGATCCCAAGATCGACGAACTGGTGAGCGCCGGTGACTGGGCCATGTACGCGGGGGCGTTCGCATGATCAGGCAGTCGATCACCGCTGTCGTGCTGCCCGCGGGCACCGGCCCGGCGGGAACGCTGCGCGCCAATGTCTACCTCGCGCCGCGCCTGTCGGGCGCACATCTGCTGTCTGACTTTCCCGACTGGCTCCAGTGGGCAAGCCTCGTCCACGACCACGGCCTGCGCTTCGACATCGCGTGTGGCGCGCGCAGCGCCACGATCAACGTGGACCAGGCGCGCGTGCGCCCGGATGTCTGGCACGCGATCTTCGGCCACGGCGCGATCGTCGACCCCTATCCAGCCGAGCACTTCGACACACGGCTCCTGGTCTCCTACCCGACCCGGACGGCAGAGGCGTTCGTGCGCTGGGCACACCAGCTGTGGGCGCTGCGGCCGCCCACCGACGGCGAGGAGGGCTCGCGGACGCTCGAGCAGATCCTCGAGCCGCTCCTTTTCCGGGACGGCAAAGGGCACTCGACGCTCGACGATACCTTGAGCGAGTTGCGGGTACAGATGTACCGCGCCCAGCAGGGATCTGACGACGGCACCGGCGAAACCGGGACGGCTGGGACGGGCACTGGCAGCGATGCGGCGCAGGTCACCTCAGCCGATCCGCTGACGATCCCTGCCGGAGCGCGGCCGATGGCCGAGCGGCTCGCCCTGTTCCACCGGCATCTGCCCGCGCCACGCCGCCGACCGCTGCCGAGCAAGCCGCACGAGCTCGAGGCCCTGATCGACTTCCACAAGGCGCTGACGGCGCTGGCTGGCTACCCCGCACTTCTGCCGGCGGTGGGGCTCGTGTTCCCGCTCGAGCTGCCGACCGGCCTGTGCACCGACTCGCCAGCGGGCGGGAGTACGTATCAGACGCTGTCCGTGACCGCGCTGCATCCGGGCTGGAGCTGGTCGCATCCGCCGACCCTGACAACGCCAGAGACCGCCTATGCGGCCAGTCCCGGCCGGTTCACTGCCGCGCCCGCGACACCGCCAGCGACGCTCGCGTCGCACGGCCCGGCCGAGGCATCCGACGTGGTAGACGGCTTCCTCGTGCTCACGCCGTCTGACTTCCACCTGGTCGAGGTGGACGTCGACGGCGCGATGCTGAAGCTGCTAGCGCTCGCCAACGGCAGCGCGGTGCCGCCGTCGGAACTCGATGATGCGCGTCTGCCCGCGCTCCGCTCCGGAGGGCTGGCGCTGATCGCGGACGGCCGTGCCCAGGAGGTGCTGCGCGCGATCCGCGACAACAACGCATTCGAGACCGGGGTGAAACGGCCGCTGAACGCGCGGGACCTCACCCGCGGCTACCGCCTCGACATCTACAGCGACCGGACGGGAAGCTGGCACTCGCTGCACCGCCGCGACGGTACGTACCGGCTTGGCGACGGGACGCTGACGGTTCATACGGTCGATGAGGAGGGCTTCACCCAGCTCGGGATGACCCAGCCGGCGGACGACCCGCACCGCAAGGAGGACAAGGTCGCAAAGGCCGCCGGGATTCCGCAGCCGTCGACCGACCTGTACCTGAGCGAGCGGATCGCCCGCTGGAACGGCTGGAGCCTGTCGGCTCCCCGGCCCGCGACTCCGATCAACCGCAGCGCCAACCCAGCCCATGCCACCGATCCTGACCCGACCGCCGGCCAGCCGGTCACCACCTTCAAGCTGGCCTCGTCCTTCGTCGCCCACCCGCGGTCGCTGCCTTCGTTGCGCTTCGGCGAGCGCTACCGGATCCGCGCCCGCGCCGTGGACCTCGCCGGAAGCAGTGCCGCGCTCGATGCGCACGTTCCCGACGACGGCGCGGCGCCCGCGGACGGGCTGCTGCCGTACTACCGCTATGAGCCGGTCGCGCCGCCGGTACTCGTATTGCGCGCGGAACCGGGGCCCGGAGGATCGCTGGCCGAGCTCGTGATCCGCACGTACAACACCGACCCCGGGCTGGACACGGCGGCTACCGGGGAAAGCGACGAGCGGCACATCGCGCCGCCGCGCGCGGGCCAGCAGCTGGTCGAGCATCACGGGATGCTCGACGATGCAGGCGGCCACCTGCGCGCGGACCTCGGGACGTACGAACTGCTGGTGGCCCGGGACCGGGCCGAAATAGCGTCCTCCGGTCACACAGCGATCGACCCCTCGCCCCAGCTGCCGGTGAGTTACCTGGCTGATCCTCTGGCGCGCGGGGCCGCGCTGACCGGCCTGCCGCAGACCGTGCCCGCCACCGATGGGGTGGTCAGCGGGGGCACGCTCGCGTTTGCGCCCGCCCCGGGCGCCGACCCACGACCGACCGCTGTCACGCAGATCTCGTTCGGACCCGGGTGGCCGGACCGGGAGGCGTTCCGCGTGCGGCTAGTCGAGGGCGGCGGGCCGCCGCTGTGGGATGACGCCGATCGCGTGCTGACCGTCTCACTGGCCAAGGCGCAGACCATGACAACCCAGCTGAGCTGCTATATGGACCCGCGGGATCTCGACCTGATGGGGGTGTGGGACTGGCTCCGAGAGCTATTCGAGGCGCTCGACGCGCTCGCCGTCGAGAGCTCGGGCGCGGGAGCCGACGTGGTCGAGCTGGCTGAGCTGCGCACAAAGCTGACCGCGCTGACGATCGCCGGCAACAACGAGCAGCTGACCCCGTCGCACCCGCTGACGTTCACCCACGCCGTACTGCAGCCACTGGGCCGACCGGCTTTCACCAGGCTGCCAATCGACCACGCCTCGCCCGATCCCGTCGTCGCCGTCTCCCTGGCCAACTCGTTCTCGCCGGTCACCGCCTGGCGGTCGCTCGGATCGCACCACGCCGTCCTGCTCGGCGCCCTACAGATCAACGGTGCCAGCACCGCCGCGATCGACCTTGAGGCATCGTGGACCGAATGGACCGACGATCCGGCGCAGCCGGCGCCGGCCAGCCACCCTGCGGGCGGCCACGTCGAGCGAATCACGCTCACGTCGCTCGCCGGCGGCCTCTTGGCAGCCGACGGGACGGACATCCGCCAGGTGGCGGTCTACATTCCGCGGATCGACGCCCTTTGGTTCGCCGCCACGTTCGACAAGCTCGACGGCGTCGACATCGACGGCGTCGACAGCCCGCCGGTGCTGGCTGCGCCGATTCACCAGCTCGGGGACACCAAGCACCGGATCGTGCGCTACCGCGCGACGGCGAGCTCGCGTTTCCAGGAGTATTTCACCGAGCCCGGGGCGATCACCTCGCGCACCGGGCCGGCGCTCGCCGTGAACGTGCCGAGCTCCGCGCGGCCGCTTCCTCCCGACATTGCCTACGTCGTCCCGCTGTTCGGCTGGGAGAGCCAGGTGAGCACCGACACCAAGACCGAGGTCCGGCGCGGTAACGCCCTGCGCGTCTACCTCCGACGGCCGTGGTACTCGTCCGGTGTTGGCGAGCTTCTGGGGACCGCGCTCTGGCCGCAGAGCGAGACCGGCCAGGGTCAGCCCACAGATGACCAGCGCGAAGGGGCCAAGGCGCTGATCACCCAGTGGGGGCTCGATCCCACGTGGCAGTCCGGTCCGCTCGCGCCGGTTCCCGCGATCGGACACTTCCCGCTCGCGGTGCACTCGGGAACGTCGTTGACGCTGGAGAAGACCGACCAGACGGTCGACGTCGCCGGCCACACGGTCGCCTTTGATCCGGCGCGGCGGCTGTGGTACTGCGACATCGAACTCGACAACCCGACCGCGTACGCGCCATTCATCAGGCTCGCGCTGGTCCGCTATCAGCCGCGCTCGATCCCGGGCGTCGAGCTGTCGAAGGTGACGCTGGCGGACTTCGCCCAGCTGTCGCCCGATCGCTCGGCCGCGCTGACGATGGACCCCGCCGACCCCGCGCGTGCGAGGCTGCTCGTCGCCGGGCTGGCGCCGAACGGGCCCACGCAGTCGTTCTTCACCGCGATCGTCGAGAAGCGCCGCACCGACGTCCTCACCGACCTCGGCTGGGCGCGGGCGGCGCCGAGTCAGGCGAAGGTGACGATCGACGCGCCACCGCCCGCGCAGCCCGACTCGGTCCTGCTGGCCGCGACCATCACTTTCGCCAAGCCACCGGGGCCGGGTGAATACCGGCTCGTCGTCCGCGAGTTCGAAGTTCTCGAGGTCGACCCCCCGGACACCGCGCTGAACGACACGCCAGAGATCGGGGAGCGGCTTGTGTTCGCAGCAATCATCCCAATCGACCGTCCGCTCGAGGAGGTGGCACCGTGAACGGCGTCCTCGTATGCGAGGAATTCCTTGCTGCATCGGAAGCGGAGCTGCTATGGCGCTTCGCGATGGAGCGCGAGCCGATGTTCGTCGCCAGCGAGGTGATCAGTGGCACCGACGGCGGTCGCCGCGATGATGAGTTCCGGCGCTCACGCGTGCTATACGAGCTTCCCGGCGTCCACGAACTGCTCTCACAGCGCGTGTTCGAACATCTGCCGCTGGTGTTCCAGCGCCTCGGGGTAGCGCCGTTCACGGTACGTCATGTCGAACTCCAGGCCACCGCCACCAACGACGGCGAGTGGTTCAAGCCACACCGTGACAGCGGCGACGGCGAGGTCGGCACGCGGCAGGTGACATTCGTCTACTACTGCCACCGAGAGCCGCGGCCGTTCGCTGGTGGCGTGCTGCGGATGTTCGGACCCTCAGCCGACGGCGACGATGAGGGTGACGCCTACAACATCACGCCGGCGCAGAACATGATCGTATTTTTCCCGACCAATTACTTGCACGAGGTGGCATACGTGTCCTGCCCATCGCGCCGGTTCGAGGACAGTCGGCTCACGTACAACGGATGGCTTCACCGATGATCCCCGAGTTCTTTCCCCGCGACCGCTACTACTGCGTCCTGGACGAGCAGCCCGACCTCCTCGCCGACCCGCACGCGCTCGCGCCGTACGCGAGCCTCAATGGCAGCGCGCCGCTTGTCGTTAACCCGCGCTGCTGGATGGGGTGGCACGGCCCGTTGCCGACGAGCTTCGCGAATGGAGCGGAGATCGAGGAGGGGCTCTATACCTTCCCGTGGATGATCTGGGTCGACGACGTTGAGCGTGGCGCGCTCTGGCCGTACTGGCTCGGGCCGGATTACGCCCGGATGCTGGAAGGGCTCGTCACTGGACAACCGTATGCGGGCGGGCTTCCGCCTGAGATGGAGATGAATCTCCGGATTGCCGACATTCTCGTGACCCCCGATGCGATGGCTTGGCGTCGGTACGCCTGGGCGAGCACAGTCGAGACCGGAGCTCCCATGATGGCCCGCGGCCACATCCCAATGGAGGCCCTGTTCCCGCCGTTTCACGTCGGTGCGCTGCGCCGCTACTACCGGTATCACACCCGAATCGGCAGTTTTGCGCTTGGCGACGAGCAGACCTCGCGCCGGTTTGTGGCTTACGACGAGCCCGTCACCCGCTACTTTCATCGGCAGCTGGCGCGGACCGTCAGTGACATGGTCCGGCGCGTCGTGGTGCCGTCCTACAGTTACCTCGCCTTCTACCAGGGCGGCGCGGTGCTCGATCCGCACACCGATCGCGACGCCTGCGAGTACACGCTGAGCGTCTGCATCGACGCGACACCCGACCCGCACACGTATGGCGCCTGGCCGTTGCAGCTGATGACCGCCGACGGGCCGGTCGCGCTGACGCAGGGCGTCGGCGACGGGTTGCTCTTCCGCGGCCGCGAGCTGACGCATTGGCGGGAGCGGCTGCCCGAGGGCTACACGTCGTCCTCGATCCTGTTCCACTTCGTGGATGCGCCGACGTGAGCGGCGTCTTCTGCTCGCTGCTTCCTGATCCTGGCGGCGTGCGCGAACCCCCGTGGATAAGGAGCCTCGAGAGCCTGCGCCGGCACAACACGGAGATCGAGGTGATCCTGGTCCTTGACGGCGCGGCGCGGACCGAAACGCCGCAAGCGGCGCGGCGGGCGGGCGCCGGGATCGCACAGATGGGCCCCTACCCGGCGGCGCCTCACAACTGCCGACACCGGGATGGTACACAGTGAGCGACTTCACCGTGACCCCGATCACGCTCCCGCCGGTTCCGGACGTGCACAGCGGGACCGGCACGTTTCAGAGCAACAACTGGCTCGTCGGCCCGGCATCCGTGCCGCCTCCTGGGAACCTCGCGTTCTTTGGCAAGACGGTGCACGTCACGACGATGCTGTTCGAGATCCCAAACCCGGTCGTTCCGAACTGGTTCGGCGTCGCCGTGCCGCCAGGAATCACGGACTTTACCAGCGTCAACATCTTCTTCCACCCGACGCCCGCACAGGCCGGTTACCACGACAGCGAGTACCAGAGCAAGGCCGGCAAGTGGTCAGATCTGTTCTATTACATGGAGCGGCTTGGCTACCAGATCGACGGCGCGGAGCGCGATCAGGTTCTGATCATGCCGTTCATGACCGAGGCGCGCACCGACGGTGGAATCCTCCCGGCCAACTGGCAGCAGATCATCCCCGACATCCTCACCGGCGTGCGCAACGCGCTGATAGGAGATGACGGTACGACGGTGACCGCGCAAACGCTCGTCGTGTCGAGCTTCAGCGCGGGCATTATCTACTCCGACTCCTTCCGCAGGCATGCGCCCGGCATCAGTTCCGTGCTCAGCGAGGTGTGGGACCTCGATGGCAACCTGTCGTCGTTCCAGCCGCTCTCGCAGAACTTGCGCACGACGGCGGGCTGCCGCGTCATCCAATACGACCAGATCCCGTCGAATGATCTGGTCAGTTTTCACGTGCCCCAGCCGCGCTGGGTGGACTACGTCGACAAACCGACGACGGTGGGGCAGGTTCACAGCCTGATCCGGGACTTTATGTTCATGCACGCCGCGACTATCACCGCGGTCGGCGGCGAGTTCGCGCCGCCGAGCACAGGAACTGCGACGCACACGGCAACCCACACCGCCACGTTCTCAGGGACGGGGACAGTGACGGGGACTCACACCGGCACGGGGACTCATACCGGGACGCACACCGCGACTGGGACGGCGACGCACACCGCTACGGCGATTGGGCCCGGCACCGCTGTGCCGGTGGAGCCTGCGGTTCCGATCCAGCCTGTCGGCTCTCCGGTGGCTCCATCCTCTTTCCCTCCCGCCCCATCCTCACCGCTCGCGCCAGCGGCTCCCGCGCCGATAGCGCCCGCAGTTTCCACGGCGCCGATAGCCGACTCCCCAGCCGTCCTGCTCGCGCCGACGGTCCCGTCTGCGCCGCCAGGCACGTGCCCGCCACCACCAGGTAGCTGCGCCAGCGCGGAGCTGACTGCCATCGTCGGATCGGCCGCGACCGTTACGCAGAGCGCGATCTCGGCCATCACCGCGGTCACAGCCCAGCGGAGACGGCGTCATGGAGGCCTAATCCGGTGATCGCAGTGTTCTACGTACTGGCCCCCGACCCCGATGGCGCCCAGGAGCGGCGGTGGATCCGTAGCGTACAGAGTCTTCGCCGTCACAACAGCGACGTCAGCGTGGTTTTGTGTCTTTACGGCAGGCCACACCCCGAGACCGTGGAAACCGCACGCAGCGCCGGTGTACAGGTGCAGCCAATGGGTGAATTCGCCGACGCACTCGGCGACATCCCCAAGCATTGGCGCTACGCGCTGTCGAGAAATCCCTCACTGATCAAGTTGCTGGCGCTCCGTGCCTTCACCAGCGCTCATGAGCTGACCAGGCTGATCTACCTCGACTGCGACACGTACTGCTTCGGCGACATTGTCGACCTCACCGCCCGCTACGGTCGCTGCGACTTTTACGCACGCGAAGAACCGCTTAGTATGCGAAGCCGTGGCGGTCCCGACCGGGGGTATATCGACGAGCAGGCGCTCTTCAAGATCGCAGACGCCGAAGGTCTCATTCCCATTCCGGCCTACAACACCGGCCTTGCACTGCTTACCTACGAATTGGCACGGACGCTAACGACCCTGCTTGACGACTACATCTGGTACACGTGGCGACTCCTGCTTGGCGCCTGCCTATGGCGACCCGAACTGGTCGATGATTCCGCCTTGATGGAACTCGTCCGCGCGCATTCCAGTGAAGGCGAACGACGACTTGCCCTGCCCTACCCATCCGGCAGCC
>Ga0182037_10000957_pt1 | contig 14889 bp, 15 predicted proteins | sample sta12Cox44000082_FD_125974 | JGI IMG/M metagenome (GOLD analysis project Ga0182037, IMG submission 125974) | Lab enrichment of tropical soil microbial communities from Luquillo Experimental Forest, Puerto Rico - statoxic.12C.oxic.44.000.082 | ecosystem: Environmental > Terrestrial > Soil >... | reverse complement strand
GCGGTCCGGAATTCCACTTCCATCAGATCACCCGGCTGCAAAGGAACACCGCCATACACTTCCATGCCGGCCCGGCTGAGCGCGCTGACCATCCCGGGAATGGCGATCTGCGAATCGGCAGTCTCGGCTGCGATGAACACGGGCAGGTGGACCTGAAAGCGTGGCCACCGGCGGGTGCTGACGATGCCTCGCTGGCTGGGAGTCGGCTGGGTCATGGCCCTGTGCTATCGGAACAACTGGAAGTGGCGAAGATAGATGGCGCCCGCTAGGCCTAGCGCGATGAGCCCGATGGCACAGACAGCAATGCGTCGGCGCCAGTTTGCCGGTACATAGCGCTGGTCAGAGGCCACGCGCAGCTTCTTCATCCAGTTCGGCTCGGTAATATCTTCGTACACCGAAAGCGGAATGATGGACTCGAGCTTGCGCCGATCCTTCTGAGCAAGCGAGACGAAGCGGAAGGGCTGCTGCCTGCTGTTGACCGGGTTGAGCATTTCTGCCCCGGCAAGCACCGAGCCCGGCCCGATGAGAAACATCAGCCGGACCTGCGAGCCTTGGGCGACGGGCTTGGGTAGCGCGAGCAATCCGCCGGTCAGAGAAACAACCCGAAGCTCGCCCGAGACGCTCTGTCCGCTATCAAAGCGCAGAACAACCGGAGTGGGATGTTCGAAGTGGACGCGTGGCGTGCGCGGTACGGAATGCTGTTGGGGGAGGGCATTCATAGTTCCTAGCAGTATGAGCCGAGGTAACCACTGGAAAGTAGGTTACGGAAGGGCTTGTACAGTGGGACTACCCGCGAACTTCGGCGGAAAACGCGTAGGTTCTAGGACTTCCTACTCGTCACTCCGTTGAAACCTGGTACTGCTCCAGCTTGCCGTCGGGCATTTCGTAGGTCCATATCCGTAGTGTTTGCTTGGCGAATTTCGCGCGGTAGACCCGCAGGGTCATGCCTCCGCGCAAGGCCTCACGGGTCTGAACGAACTCTTGCGGCGGGCCGAGGGGACCTAGACTGGCGGCAAAGTCTTTCATCGTCTGCTCGTTGAAATAGCCATTCGCATTGCTGGTGAACAACGATCGGTCGATGGTGTTCTTCTGCAGGCCTTCGAGAATCCCCTGCGCCTGGGCAGCTTTCGCGGCCGCGGCGCTTCCCTGCGGAGAAAACAGCAGCGTGGCGATTCGCTTGGCGATGTCCCCCGAGGCGGGCGCAGCATCCTGATTGGTCAACACGACCACAGCCGCCCGGTCATCGGGAAACACCATGTTCTCGGCGGTAAAGCCTGAGACCTCGCCACCGTGTGAAATGGCTCGGCGATCGGATTGCTTCGAGACATCCACACCCAGGCCGTACTGCGTTCCCAGTCCGTTCTTGAGCCGGACTTCGGTTTCCATTTCGCCGTAAGAGCTCGGCTTCAGCAGCTTGCGGTCCATCATAGAAATGTCCCAGCGCGCCAGGTCGCCCGCAGGCATGGCGAGTTCGCCCATGGCAAACAGCCACCCCTTCCCTTCCTTGGGCGCGACCCGCAGCGGACCGAGGGCATAGCGGAGGTATCCAGTGGCATCGGTGTCGCCTAGCTTCTCCTGATCGATGTTGGCGACACTCTTCATTCCCAGCGGCGCAAATACGCGCTCCTGCAAGAACTTCAAAAGCGGTTCGCCGCTGACCTTCTCGATGATCAGGCCCGCAATCACGTAGTTCGTATTGCTGTATTGCCATTTCGTTCCCGGATTGAAATCGAGCGGCTTGCGCGCCCACAGGTCAAGAATCTTTTCCGCGGAGATGTCGGTCAGCATGAACGGCGGCACGTAGTCCTGCGGCCAATAGTCCTGATAACCGGAGGTGTGCGAGAGCAACTGGCGGATGGTGACTTCGTCGGCGCGGGTGAGGTCGGGTATGTAATTCGAGACCTTGTCGTCGAGCGACAGCTTGCCTTGTTCCTGCAGGAGCAGAATCGCGGCGGCCGTGAACTGCTTGCTAATCGAGCCGATGCTGTAGCGCATCTCGGGCAGTGCGGCAGTTTTCGGATCGAGCCGGGCCGTGCCGAAGGCATGCAGATACGCAGTGGCTCCGTTCTGTACGACCGCCACCGACGCGCTGGGAACACCGGTCTTGATTAGTTCCTCTTGCACGGCCGTGTCGATCTTCTGCTGCATTTCGGGGGAGAAGGATTGACCGAAGCTCCACAGCGACGCGACCCACAAAAAAGCGAGCAGGCCGATCGCAGCGTGAAATGACCTGCTTTCACAGGTGGAATGATTCCGCATAAGAACTCCTTTTCGAGGAAACGCGGCAGGATACCACGCTGGCGCCCCTGCCCGATCGTCCAGGCCTCGCCTAGCCAGTTGGCGGATGCGGGCCTGGCCGTCCTCGCCGCATTCTTAAGAGTGCAACGAGTTCCGCAGTTGCAGACGAGAGGAAGAAGAGAATGTCATCTGTAATGGAAACGATTTCCAATGACTTTGCGGCGGCAGCGAGCGCGGTAGGACCCTCGGTGGCTGCGATCTATGGCCGACGCTGGATGCCCTCGAGCGGCATCCAATGGCGCAGGGGGACCCTGGTGACCGCCGACCACACCATCCGGCGCGAAGAAGAGATCACCGTCGTTGCCGATGGAGTCAAGACCCTGAAGGCCCATCTGGCGGGCCGTGATCCCAGCACCGATCTGGCGATCCTGAAGCTTTCGGAAGAAGCCACGCTCCCCGTCCCTGAGTTTGGTGATGCCTCGGCCGTAAAGCTTGGGAACCTTGTGCTGGCGCTGGGCCGCTCGCGCAGTTCGAACCTGGTGGCCAGCGCCGGAATCATCGGCGGCCTGAGCGGCGAATGGCACCCCCGGCGCGGCGGCAAACTCGATCAGCACATCCGGCTGTCGCTGGAGTTGTATCCCGGGTTCTCGGGCGGTCCGCTGGTGAATGCGCAGGGCAAGGTGATCGGCATTAACACGCGAGGGCTGGCGCGTGGGCGGGGTGTGACGATCCCGCTCAGCACGATCAACCGCGTAGTCGACGAGTTGCTCGAGAAAGGGCATATTGCGCGCCCGTATCTCGGGGTTGCGATGCAACCGGTAGCACTGCCTGAGGCGCTGCAGAAGAAGGCATCGGGCGCAAGCTCGGCGCTGCTGGTCGTACACGTAGAGCCTTCGGGCCCCGCCGAAAAAGCCGGCCTTCTGCTTGGCGACATCTTGGTCGAGTTGCATGGCAAGGCCGTGAGCGACACGGACGACATTCAACAGCTGCTTGCGTCGTTCAAGGTCGGCGACACGGTGCAGACGACGGTACTACGCGGCGGCTCAGCCTTGAAAGTCGCCATCACGCTGGCAGACCGGGCGGCGAGGTAGTCCCTGGGCGACCTGAAACCAAATGCGAGCAAGAATGGAGGCGGCGCGATTCAGATATTGGTCGCAGCCGCCTCTGCAACTCGACGCGACCAACTTGAAAACATTGTTCGAGCCAGGGCCCGCTTCAAGCTGATGGATGTGATCGTGGGTTCGTCAGCCCTGGTGATGCGGGCCCGGTCGCTGCACCCTGACGTCGTGTTGATCGACTTGCCTACAGCACAGTCTTCTCTTCCAGCAATCAGTAGCGATCTTGAACAAGCAGGCGCAGCCGTGGTCGTGCTGGTCGACGAACCGGATGCGAGTTGGACTGGGCGTCTCTTGCGTTCTGGCGTGCGGGCTTTGCTCCCGCGGGATGCATCGCCGGCGGACATTCATTCAGCACTCGAGGCCGCTCATCGAGGATTACTCCTCCTCGATGCTGAACTGGGCCGAGAACTGCTGGCATTGAAAGCAAATGTGCGCTCCCAGGAAAGCGACGCGGGATTGATGGAAGAACTCACGCGGCGCGAAATCGAAGTCCTCCGCATGATGGCCGAAGGGCTGGGAAATAAGGAGATTGCTACACGCCTGGCGATTTCAGACCACACCGTCAAGTTTCATATCAGCTCAATTCTTGCGAAGCTCGGAGCCTCGACTCGGACTGAGGCGGTAACGACGGGCATACGAATGGGATTGGTCCCACTGTAGGCGCGAACATCAATACACGGTGTAACCCGGAGCGGGCGTGCGGAAGTCGGGTTTGCTCGCCATCAGCAACAACGCTCCCGTCTTCTTGAAGGCCCTCAGATCGGCGAGGCTGTTGAATGACTTGGTGACGTAGTCGTCCGGCGTGGGCGTATCGTCCGGAATTTGCAGGTATTCAACGTTCTCGAACGAATGCTTGCGCAGAAGGTCGACGTATTCAGCGGCCGAGCGCACCTGCACCGGAACCTTGAGCTTGTCGACCCACTGCAGGGAATAAGGATTGTCTGTGTAGAGGTTGATCAGGATGAACATCCGCCCCTTGGGCGCCATCACGCGAAACAACTCGGCCAGGGCACGGTCCTGGTCAGGGTAATAGTAGAAAGACTCAACCGATAGCATCTTGTCGAAGAAGTTTTCTTCCCATGGGATCTGCGTGGCCGGCCCCCAGACATACATAACGTTCTCAAAGTCCTTCGAGGCTGCCCGAGCCCGGCGGATCATCTCGTCGGAAATGTCGACGCCCACCACCTGTCCGAAGCCTTCCGGACCGTCGCCCACAAGGCGGGCGATCATGCGTGTGGCCCATCCCGAGCCGCATCCGAGGTCGAGCACGCGCTCGCCGGCCCGCAGATCCATGTGGCGAAGGGTCTTCTCCGTGATGTCGAGATGATGGTTCTGCATCTTCTCGCCTTCCCCGGCCTCGGCCCAACGGTTGAATTCCTGCTGCAGTCGCTCGTCGGGGTTTGATTTCTTCTCGGGCATGCGCGTCCTCTATTTTCTAGCTATGAGCCGCAAGCTTTGAGCTTCGAGCAACCGTTTGAGTGATGGCTCGTGGCTTGTCGCTCGAAGCTCGCGGCTCAGCACTTTCTATGCTACATTTGCGTCCCTCATGGCACCAAGCCAGCAGCCGGCGCCAGAACCGGGCCCTCCGTCCGCCGTTTTGTATTGCCCTCAATGCGCCTGCGAAGTCACCGATCCCCTGATTTGCGGTGACTGTTCTGCTGTGATTTGCCGGCGGTGTGGCACTCCTCTGGAAACTCCCGACGAGTTGGGCATCGGATAGCCCATGGATTCCCTCATCCGCACCTCAGAGATCGAAGAGACTCACACGAGCGCGCAAACTGGGCTTGTTCGCGGGCTATCGTTGCTCGATTCGGTTCTGCTGCTCGCCGGGGGCATCATCGGGTCGTCAATTTTTCTCACGGCGAAAGACATTGCCGGTCCGCTGCCGCATCCGTTTTGGTTCTTTCTGGTCTGGGTTCTGGGCGCCCTGATTTCGATGTGCGCGGCCTTTGCCTTCGCGGAACTGGGCTCGATGTTCCCCGACTCCGGAGGCCAGTACGTTTACCTGCGCGAGGCCTTCGGTGACCTCGTTGCGTTCCTCTATGGCTGGATGCTGTTCGCGGTTGCGAACGGCGGAACGATTGCGGCCTTGTCCGTGGCCTCGGCCGCTTATCTGAGCGCGATCTTCCCCGCGATCTCGCAGGATCACGTCATTTTCACGGCACTCGGCGTCACGGTAACACGTGTGCACATTGTCGCCCTGATCCTGAACGCACTGGTGGCGTGGATCAATGTTGTCGGACTGAGGCGCGGCGCCATCTTGCAGAACCTCGCGACCTGGGCGAAATTCGCCGCCATCGGCGTGTTTGTAGTGCTGGGGTGCACTCTGGGGCACGGTTCGTGGTCGAACTTCAAGGTCGGCCCCGGATCCGGCGGGATCACCATGGGCATGAGCCCGAACCAGCTGCTGTCCGGGCTCGGCGTCGGACTGATCGCTGTGTTCTTTGCCTATGACGGATGGGTCTACATCACCTGGGTGGCCGGTGAGGTGAAGGATCCGCGCCGGAATGTTCCGCGCGCCATGGTGCTCGGCATCATCGTGGTCGCCATCGTTTATCTCGCCATGAGCCTGACCTACGTGTTCGCCATGCCTCTTTCCGAGGTGGCAAGGCACGAAACCATCGCAGCCGCGTCCGCAGAGGCGCTCTTTTCTTCCGGCGCTGCAAAATGGCTTTCCGCTGTCATTGCGCTTTCCTGCTTCGGGGCCATGGCGAGTTGCACAATGACGGGGGCCCGCGTCTATTACGCGATGGCGCAAGACGGAGTTTTCTTTCGGAAAATGGCCGAAGTCCATCCCAAGTGGAGGACACCCGCCATCAGCCTGATTGGACAAGCCTTGTGGGGCGCGGTGCTGACCCTCAGCGGCCGCTACGATGAGCTTTACACGTACGTGATCTATGGAATGGTGTTGTCCTACACTCTGACCGTGATCGGACTCTTCGTGCTGCGCCGGAAACTTCCGGGTACGCCTCGCCCGTACCGGTGCACGGGTTACCCGGTGCTGCCCGCCATTTATGTTTTGCTGGGAAGCTCGTGGACGATCAACACGATCGTGGAGCGACCAAAGGAAGCGCTTGCGGGCACCGCGATCGTGCTGGTGGGAATTCCCTGGTACCTCTACTGGAAATATTCCAGCCGGAAAAAGCAGGCGGCGATTCGCTGAGCCTCGAACCTACTGCGGCAACCCACCGCTGATCAGCTTCACACGCAACTTCACTGTGCCGATTTCTTTCGTTCCATCGCTTGCTTTGCAGGTGATTTCGCTGATCTGGTCGGACTTCTTGGCCGGTGTCAAGAGTTCGACTTCCAGCGGCATCACGTCGCCTTTTGCGAGCTTGTAGTGCGACAGGGGGTTTTTCAGCGCCCAGCCCTCGGGCAGGTTCGCGGATAGCGTAATCTCCACAGATTCCTGGTCTTCGTCACGGAGAATCACGGGAAGCTGCAGAACCGAACCGGCCGCTACCGCAATCTCAGGGACCTCGGGCTTAGGAAGATCGACGAGGTCATGTGCGGCCCGGAAGTCCTCGTAGAAGTTCCAGGGGCCTCCAATCTCCATTGAGACTCCCTTGTGCTCTTTCGGATTTGGACTCGGCAGGCGGTCGAACGGCAGCGGTTGTGCCTGGATTCCTTCGAACACATCGCCCGTCGGTGTGCTCTGCACGAGTGACTTCCCGAATACAAGCTCGACCGGGGTGTCCCAGCCATCCTGATCGGCTCCCGCCAGCTTTGTCAGTTCTTCGTCGTTCAGCCGCTGGAGTTTTTCGATGTAATTGCGGTACTGGGTCAGATGAAAGCGGAAGGTGTCCATCGACACGCGCCAGTAAGGAAGGTGGTGGCTTGGCGAGATAGCTGTTGTTGGATATTGCGGGCCTTTGCTCTTGATGGCCTTGTCGTCACTGGCGTCAGAGAAGAAGTAGATCTTCTGCGGCTGCCACGGCTGCAACCCTTCCAGCAGCGTCTCATTCACCTTGCGCGGTTGCGCCAACTGCGCCGGAAAAACCGCGGGGTCGCCCGCACTATCAAATGCTTCGACCGCGAGTACACCTGCAGCCTGGTGGTCACCGTGATTCTCTCCAATAAAAAATCCGGGAAGCCAGGTAATGATGACCTCAGGGCGCGTCAGCCGGACCATGCGTACGACCTGCTCCAGGGAATGACCGTGCCCCCAGTTTCCGAGCGATTGCAGCACGTCCTGGCTCGGAGTGTCTTTGCCGGCGAGGAACCAGACGTTCTGGATGCCCAGCTGCACCAGGGCATGGCGCAGTTCCATTTCGCGGACGACCCCTAATGACGGGCCGCGCTCGCGTCCCATGTTGTTGTGCCCCGCCTCGCCGTGGGTCAGATAGACGGCTGCGACACGCTTGCCTTGATCCAACAACTGGGCCAGGTAGGCGGAGACACCGGTCTCGTCATCCGGATGCGCAACGATCAGCAACACCTCTGCCTTCATCCTTTGATCGGCTTGGGGGGCTGTTTGTGGCGCAGGAGGGGGCGCCGCTTTGGGTGCTTCAGTCTGTGCCGATACATGCAGTCCAGCGAGAAGAACAACCCAGGGCCAGCGCAGAATCATCGTTTCTCCCGAGGAGGGCTAAATGGTAGTGGACGTCAGGCAGCGTGAAGCGTTAGCGCGTCCGCGAATCCGGATCAGTATACGGGATGTCAACTGCACGATTCGCCGGCCTTCGCGCGTAATCTTCCGTTGGCGCGGAGATGTTTGGTGACCTTTTTACCGGATCGCAGAGAGTCCCCCTTTCACTCTCGCTCTCCGGCCGAGGCGGAAGTTTTTTCTTGACATCCCTTTTTATCGAACTCATTGACCCCGCCCCAGCTCTGCTGGAGCGACGGTTGGTGCTGGCAGCGGTCGGCTTACCGAAGCCTTGTGTTTACGTCTCTCTGAGTATTGACTCCGTGAAAAGACAGCTCATGAGAACCCTTTTCTCGGTATCCTTACTAGCGCTGCTTTTCTCATCGGCATTTGGAAGCGTAGGGTTTCACCAACTCTCCGTCCTCGATCCTCCTGGCAAAACCAGATCTGTCGCGGTTTGGTATCCCAGTGTCGGCGAGCCTGCCTCGGTGGCCGTTGGGCCGTTTCAGCAGACCGTGGTTGGCGACGGCCCGATTGTCGGCACACGGCTCCCGCTGGTGTTGATTTCTCACGGAACTCAAGGCTCGGCCGCCAGTCACTATGACACCGCATTGGCTCTTGCCGAGCAGGGCTTCGTGGCCGTAGCCCTGACGCACACCGGGGATAACTACATGGACCAGAGCTACGCCGGGAACCGCAAGAATTTGATTGAGCGGCCGCGGCAAGCCAGCGTCGTTTTGAGTTACATGTTTACGGTCTGGGAGAAGCGCGACCATCTCGACCCCACGCGCATCGGCATGTTCGGGTTCTCGCTGGGCGGGTTCACAACCCTGGTGGAAGCAGGCGGTGTCCCGGATCTGAGGCGAATGCAGGAGCTGTGCACAACGCGCCCGACCGCTCCGGAATGTCTCTTCATCCAACAGAGAAATGGGGACCAACTGAGCCCGGCGGTCTTGGCCCCAGCCTGGACGCACGATTCGCGGGTGAAGGCGGCGGTCGTGGCGGCCCCTGCGGTCAGCTACCTGTTTGGACCCGGGTCCCTGATGGGCGTGCGTATTCCGATTCAGCTATGGCGAGCATCCAATGACGACCAAGTGCCGGATGAGTGGAACACAGCAGTCATCCGGAAGGAACTTCCGGTGCCTCCCGAGGAGCACGTGGTGGCAGGCGGGCACTACGCATTCCTGCCGCCGTGCGGAGATGCCTTAGCGAAACAGGCTCCACAGATTTGCGCCGACGCACCGAATTTCAACCGTGCCGCGTTCCATCGCGAGTTCAACAGGGAGGTTGTTGCGTTCTTCAGAAAGGCGCTCGCGCAGTAGTGCTTGTCCGGCGAGCTCGAAGCGTGTAATGGCCTTCTTTCAACAATTATGCTGGATTCGACTGCCGATTGACGGATACACAAATCGCGCCGCACACCCTGCAATGGAAGGGGGCATCGCCGATTCACCTCTGGAGCTTTGCGGGAAGCACTGGTGTAAGCGAGCCGTCAACGGTGCTAGACCTAGGCAGCCTTTCCGTGGTCGTCCGCGACCGTTCCTCCGTCCCACTTGTGCTGCGGATCGGGACAGAAGGTGACTCCGCCGCCTGAATTTGACATAACAACCAACAGCCATCCGCCCGGAATCTTTGCCCTGTTCACACGGGTACCGTGACTATCCACATCCAGCTTTTCAAATTTGAGTTTAGACATATAGAACACATCCTTTGCTGCCCGAGGGGGCTGACAGGAGTCTGAGGTTTAAATGCGCTTCCTGGCAAGCACAATAACCACGGTTCCACCGCAGTCGCTAACACTGCGACTTCCAGAACTCTCGTCGGTTCACACACTGGCTCTTCGGCTGATCCTCGCCTTAGCTGAACAAGACCACTTGTGAAACATCGGCGATGGGGTGTCATCCAAGCAATTACCAAAACTGACAGCCACGCGACCACGAATTGTAGGAAACAGACGTTCTTGCAACTTTGCCCTTTCTTTTCGCCTCTTTGGAGGATTTTGAGTGCCATGGGGACGTATCGTCACTTGGCGAGGTAGATTTGCCGAGTATGCGGAACTCACTTGGAAGCAAGGAGGGACTCTTTCACATTACTCCACATTCAGTACTACAGCTGGAGTTGCGTGGACAATTGCATCCTGCCCGAATTCCACTGGCGTCGCATTCTGAACGAAAAATATGAAGTGACGCCAGCGCCAAAGGTCTACAGCCTGATGACCCCCGACCACGATGGCCAGGAACTCAGCGTGAAGATCAAATCTCCTGTTCCCCTCACCGTCGCCTTGCTCCCCTCTCATCTTGCGGACCGGGTCTTCGACAAGACCCTAACTCTCACCGACGCTCTTGACAAAACCGGCTGCAAGGAACGCGGTGTCCAATCGATGAGCTTCAATTGCACCTTCAATGTCGCCAATGGCCCACAGACCTTGTTCATCCTTCCAGATATTGATTTCTCCGGACGCAAGAAAGCGAACGTCGAGGTCAACACGGTAAAGTGCGTCGAACACTGCGAGTTGTTGGATCCGCCTGCGAATCCCTAAAAAGGGACCGCTAGGTCGACCTTACCAGCGCCGTAGTTTGTGATGCCGGGCTAACTCGAGAGAAACTTGTTGTTTCGGGACCTGCTCAGCGTGTTGGGTCAGGAAATGGCGCCGTGGGACGTAGATCGAGCCTAGCCGGAGCTCTCCGTTTCCGCTGAGAGTGCCTCTTTAGCTCCACCATGTCCGGGTTTCCATTTCCTGCCGCATCAAACCGTACGTGAAGTTCTCCCTCCTTTACTGCGGCGCTAACGGCGGACAAGATCGCCCTACGAGCATCCGATTACAACACTGTTACCCAAGTCGGCCACCATACGAAGACCATCGAGTCTCTGGAACTCACGATCAATGCAGACCCCAAGCTAATCCAGAAGCTCAAGGTTTTGAGCGACAAGCGCAATAAATCCGTCTACGATGTGGCGGGGGCGGTCTCAGACCAGGAGCTGCGGGATATAGCGAAACTCTCGACCGAATTGGATAGCCCAGTCACGCTTTGGCTCCAAAAGTCACATCCTGAGTTGCTAAAGACCTAGGTCGCGAATTGGAAAAAGGTCAATTGGAATTACACAAAAAGGAGCCGCTGCGGTGTTGCATTCCGCAGCGGCAAATTTGGTTAGCGAGGCTTTCCGGGTTTGCGCAGTGACCGTTTCTTCTTCTGCTTGGGTTTTAGGCGATCAAGGCCGCTTTGCAATTCCTTCATCTGCTCCCTCATCTCCTGCTTACGGTCTCGGGCGTGGAAAAACACGTCATTCGGGTCTTTCCGCTGGATTTCCCAATGGCGTTGCATTTCGTCGAAGCGGGCTGAGTCGTCCATTTCCTGTTCATGCAAGGTGTCGATCAGTTCTTCGTTGGCTTCGGCGCGGGTGTGTTCAATTCGTACCTTGTATTCATTCAGATATTCGAGCCGAAACATGCCGAGGCGCTCAAGGCGTTGGAGGCTTAATAGTGTGGCCTCGAACGAGCGATTGAGCCAGTAGACGGCTTCATAGGCTCGAAGTTTGGTTGGAAGAGGTCTCCAGATAGGCGGGCTGTCGGGCGTATTCATGGCCGACCTCCCAGGCATTGCATCGGCCCGTACTGCTGAAGCCGATGGCTTTCAGGGTGAAGGCAAGGGCAGCAAGGTTGCGCCCAAAGGATGGAGCGTATAACTTCAATATCAGCCATCGTTTGCCTGCTCCGTCAGGCGGCGTTGGTTAGGGCCGCGTCGGTGTTAGCGCATCGACGCGTGCCCGCTGTTCACGGTTTGTCTTTCCTGCTTTGTTGCTTTTTCTTCCGATAGCGGGTTTTTCTGCCGTTCTCAATCTTGGGCAGAAGGTCCCGGACTCGTTCAATATCGCGTTCCGTCCAAGCACGTACGTCTCGTTTGCCAATCTTCGTGGACTTGGGTGCAGGTACTTTGTCATTCACGATATGGCGAATGAGCGTGGAAAGCCCGATTCCGAGCTTCAGTGCGGCTTGTTGTGTTGTGAAGTACTGCATTCTGGTAATTATTACCAGATAGGTAGCCAACAGGTCAAGGTTACACCGTTGGCGATTCTGAGTAAGCACTGACTGCATTGGGCGCGTCCCGCGAGTGCCATATCATCTGTTTAGTTTTCATGAGCGATTCAGAGACATTTGAACAGCAATTCCATCGGGTCTACGAGCTTTTGACTTTTGCAACAAGGGTCGCTCCGATCACGGCGAACGCGTCATCGGGAAAGGCCGCTGGTCCATAACGGGGTTGGGAAGAGCTGAGCTATCGTCAGTTCGATCACCGTTTCAACGTCTTCGGGGGCTGCTGAGTTCTCCGAGCTCGCGACTTTCCTCCGCCCTAGGCCCAACAATGCCCCTAGTTGCTGCACTGCGCGAGCACGCACCGTAATTATCTCCCTTCGTGCGCAGCCCAGAAGAATTGCGCAATCGTGATCAGAGTAGCGTTCGAGAACTGACATGACGAAAACGAAGCGCTCGAGGTTTTCAAGGTCGAGAATCGCAGTGACCTCTGCATGTAGGAGGAGTGGAATCTTGCCTATAGCTCGCGCGATATCGGGATCCCGAATGGCCGTCACGGAGCGCTCTCTTGGCGCGATCAACCGGATAGCACTCTGAATGACGGCGCGTCGAGCCCACGAACGAGCCCACTCTTTAAACACGCGGTTTCCTTTTGCGGATTCCTCGATGCCAGCGACAAAGCACTCCTCCGCTTTCTGTTGGTCTCCCGTCAGCAGAAATGACAGTAAGAAGAGATGGTCGACGTCTTCGGTGAAGATCTGCTTGAAGTCGGCAGCTGTCGCGTATCCTCCAGCGGTCACGATCTCTCTGCCATTGCTTTGTGCCATACTCACCCACCACCTTATGAGTTCAACTGCCTGAGCAGCACTTGCTCAACCTGATATTCGTTTGATGCGATGCAGCGGTACTCGACTCAGAACCTGCATTACGGAAGACGACCACTCAAGCTCTTGCTCGGCTAGCCATCGAAAACGTGACTCGGATTGGAGAAATTGCGCCGTGACTGTGCGAAGACAATTGTCATCTCGGACGTGACTTCCAGCGGCGCTTTTCGTTAAAGCATTCGTTGTCGGCACTGAGCTCCTTAAACACGCTGTCGAGAATCTCGATCACATCCGTCCTCTGGTGATCTGGGAAAGAATCCACGAGCGCTTTCAGTTCCCCGAGTAGTGCAGCACCGCAGTTTGACGTGCCATTCTTGCTTTTCACGTTCCCTCCATTGCCTTCCACGCCGGATCCACCTCTAGAATCGGTCCACAATTCCGAACGATGGTTGGGACATTGGCTGCCACCGATCAGTCTTGAGGGACGCGACAATAAAGTCAGGCCCGGCGTAGAAGAGGCCGCGGTACTGCAAACGCAATGCGAAGTGCCGAGAGAGGCCATAGTTGACCCCGGCTCCCCACAAAACAGCGGGCTTGGTCTGCGACTGTGCTCCCGAGACGGACGTGCCAGAGCTGATGGGATTGAACTGCATGATACCCGCCCCCATCAGCACAAACGGCTTCAGCCGAGCGGTTTGCCACGGAAGCTTCAAGACATACGCACCCGTTACCTCATGCACGCCAGTGTGAACGAAAGAACGTGCGCTCGCATTGGTGAAGTATTGCGTGTCCTTGGCGTGACCGTAGTTGAACTCGAAAGTCGCAAAGCGAAAGGGCGAATACCGAAAGGTCACTAATACGCCCGCCGATGAGGAAGCGGTCTGGGCCAGGCCGTTGCCCTCGGAGTGCCTCGGGAACAGGCCGTTCACATTTATGCTTACATCCATGCTGCTCGCCTCCTGGGCGGTGCACAGGCAGGGCAACACCAAGACACTGATCATCAACAACGTTTTCACCATAAGACTCATTCCTTGTAGAGAATTCGCGACATCGCATCGCATGAGAGATATGACCATGCCGGTCTCATCGCGGAGGTTAAGAGTTGTCGGAGTGTGCCAAGAAGCAAGACCGTGCTTAACAATTTCTTGACAAAACGCAGGCTGCGATATGGCAGGGTTGATCTACAGGACGCGAATGACGGGCATCAAGTCAGAACGGGTGTGTTTCTTAACATTTCTCGACAGAATCAGAGTGGATCTGCGCCTAAAATGAGCGAGTCACATCGGCACTCGCAAAACCATGGGATCGTTGATCCAAAGCCCGGACTCGACATCTGGCCGCATCCTGGTGATCGATGATGATGCGGAATTGTGCAAGCTGGTAGCTCGTTTTCTCAGCGCCGAAGGTTTTCGAGTCGAAACCGTCCGCACAAGCGCTCAAGGTGTTGAGCGCGCTCGCTCGGGCGACCATGAGTTGATCGTACTTGACGTCATGCTCCCTGGAATGGACGGTTTTGAGATCCTTCGACGGCTTCGCGCAGAGTCACGTACCCCAGTCTTAATGTTGACCGCGCGTGGCGACGATCTTGACAGAATTCTTGGTCTTGAGATCGGTGCAGACGATTACCTTCCAAAGCCGTTCAATCCTCGGGAACTTGCGGCTCGCATCCGCGCCATCCTGCGACGGGCAAATGCGAGCGTGTCGGCCCTGAATTCGGCACCGGTGCTTGTGGGCGACCTTGAGCTCAACCCAAACTCCAGAATCGCTCGCATCAGAGGAGAGGTGTTGAACCTGACTACGATCGAATTTGATCTTCTGGATAAATTCATGAGATCAGTGGGCCGGGCGATCGGCCGCGAGGAACTCGTCAAAGAGGTCCTAGGACGTGACTTTTCTCCATTTGACCGCAGCATCGACACCCATGTGTGTAACCTCCGAAAAAAGCTCGGCCCCTACAAGGATGGAACCGACCGAATCAAGAACGTTCGTGGTGTCGGCTATTTGTTTGCCGCGGCAGAGGAGGCCAAGAGCGAGTAGATCCCATGCGCAGCCTATTCCTCAAAATATTCCTCTGGTTTTGGCTGACAGTAGTTTTGG
>Ga0182037_10000953_pt1 | contig 14908 bp, 11 predicted proteins | sample sta12Cox44000082_FD_125974 | JGI IMG/M metagenome (GOLD analysis project Ga0182037, IMG submission 125974) | Lab enrichment of tropical soil microbial communities from Luquillo Experimental Forest, Puerto Rico - statoxic.12C.oxic.44.000.082 | ecosystem: Environmental > Terrestrial > Soil >... | reverse complement strand
ATGGTGCGATATCGACGCACGTTTTCCCAGACACCCTTCCCGCTCATAAGCTTTCCCCATTTGCTGTTGTGCTGCGACTGTGCAGGAAGCGGTTTTCGAAATCGTTAGCGGGCCTGGCAGACAATTCGAATGGTTACTGTTGACCAAAGGATACAAATAGCCTCTCGGTGCCGGCGAAATTAAAGGATGTGAGCCGTCCAAGCTAAGGAGCCCAAGCGCCTTCAGAGCCTTTGACACGCGAAGTGCGGGCCGAGGGTTGCGATTTTCATGCACGGTTGCGGCCATTCCCGTAGCTGCTCGGCTCCGGCTGCTGTACAAAACTGATGCCTCAACTCCGTTCGCGAGCCGAGATGTACCGACGCGGGTTAATTCTGGGATTGGGCGTTATCGCGTTGCTCATGGGCTTCGCCGCGGCATCCGCGTCGGCTGATGGCAAGCGCGTGGCGCTGGTGGTCGGCAACAGCGCCTACAGAAACGTGCCGGAGCTGCCCAATCCAGCGAATGACGCCGGCGCTGTTGCCGCTGCTCTCAATCGCCTTGGCTTTTCGGTAACCCTTATTGCCAACGCCTCCTTTGAGGAGATGCGGCGAGGTCTGATCGCGCTCGGGCGCGAAGCGGCGGGCGCCGACATGGCGGTGATGTATTTCGCCGGCCACGGCATGGAAATTAGCGGCGAGAACTGGCTGATCCCGATCGACGCGGAATTGAAGAAAGACATCGACGCGGAGAACGAAGCAATCAGCCTCCGCAGCGTGATGTTGCATGTATCGAACACCACGAGCCTCGGTCTCGTCGTTCTGGACGCCTGTCGCAACAATCCATTCGCTGCGAAGATGCATCGAGCGCTGGCGCTGCGCGCGGCAACTGCCGGAGGCCTCGGGCGTATCGAGCCGGTCGGCAACGTGCTGGTCGCCTATGCCGCTCGCGACGGCACGACCGCTCTCGACGGTGACGGGCGAAATAGTCCGTTCACCACCGCGCTCCTGCACAATATCGAGACGCCGGGGATCGAGGTCACCTTCATGTTCCGCAACGTCCGCGACGACGTGATGGAGGCAACCAGGAACGAGCAGCAGCCATTCGTCTACGGTTCGCTCTCGCGCAGGGCGATCTATCTTGCAGGCGATCCGCCGTCGGCCGACCAGGCGAGCACAAAACAGGCGAATGCTTCGCCGGCGGTCGCTGGTGCGCCATCGACGACGGCGCCTGCGCCTCCTCCTTCGGCGATCGATCCCGCCCTGGTCGGGACCTGGGAGATCACAGTACCGAATGATCGCGGGTTGTCGCGCTGGACCTGGCGCATCATGGGCGACGGCACCTACAAATTCCGCGCCGAGGGGCAGCGCGCCGCGCCGGCGCATGAAGGCACGATCACCGCGACGAACGGTCACTGGGCGCTGCATGCAATCAAAGGGCTCACGGGTTACGACGATGCCGGCTCCTACGAAGTTCGGGACACGACGGCGGTGATCACTGGCAAGCTCGGCACCGGTTACTGGAAGCGGAGCCTGCAATGACGCTCCAAGCGCTGCGCCGATCGGTTTTGGAGTCGAAGCCTACTTAAGGTGGGTGAGGTGCAACTTCCGGTCGCTGTCCCTTTGGCCCACGCGCGCTAGCCTTCCAGCCCTGAGTGACACCATGGCTCCGCATCCGGTGTCGGGGTGGGCCAACCTGTGGGTGATTACCTCAGACTGAACCACTCGGCTCCTTCAGCCGGACGAACGCCGGTGGCAGGCGATTGATCGATGTGATAGCGTGCCAGATGCTTGAATGGCCGCTGCGGTGCTTCGCTTCAAGAGCGCAATTAACGCTCGTCATTTGGGAGAAGGGAAATAAGCCATGTCCGGTTTGCAGACAGTTTTAGCCAATCTCAACATCGCATTCTCAAGAGAAAACATAGCTCAAATTGCGTCCAAGCGCGAGGCATTCGCGCCCGGCAAGCCACTCGCTGCGGGAGTCGTTATAAGGGAAGGAACGCGGCTTCATGCCCTGTGGGTTGAATACCTTGCAAAGATACCCGCGAGCTTCCAGGAGGCATTTCGCGCCGTCGTTTATCACGCCCTTTCCACCGAGCCACCCACGCCGATCGTCTTTGCCTGGGCACCTGGCTACGACTATGAATTCACGATGTGGTTCGCGCCGGATACGCCTCCGACACAGGGCGGCATCACCATTCTGTTGAAGAGCCGCTATCCTACCGACGCGCATCCGGCAGCAAAACCGGCGCCCTCTTCGAAGTCGAAAAAGAAGGGCAAGTAATCCAACGATCGGTTAGGTGGTATGCTCAGGTGTCAAAGACTTTAGTATTCGTCCCGCGCTATCTTCGTGCAGCGAAGAGTGTGCACAATGCAATGTCTTAGTTGCAGCACCGAGAACGATATAGCGAACACGTTCTGTGAGTCATGTGGGGCGTTGCTCAACCTGATATGCGCTTCCTGCGGCAGCCGGTGTCGGCCGAACAGTCGCTTTTGCAGCCATTGCGGCAGTCCTTTGGGCGACGTCGCTTCCGAGCCACCTCAGCCACCTCACTTGAGCCAACTGTTTCGTGAGCTCAGCGCCAGCGGAGGCGAATACAAACGTCTCACGATTTTGTTCGCCGACATTCGTAATTCGACGGGCCTCATTGACAGTTTGGGTGATCCCGAGGCGGCCATGCTTCGCCTGGAGCCCGTGATAAGTCTCATGAAGGATGCCGTGCATCGATACGACGGCATCGTCAACAAGATACAGGGCGATGGTGTCATGGCGCTTTTCGGCGCGCCGCGCCCGCATGAGGATCATGCGGTTCGCGGCTGCCTTGCAGCATTAGCCATGCAGGACGCGGTCGGCCAGCTCAACGATCCGAGATTGCAGATCCGCGTCGGCCTTCATACGGGTGAAGTTGTCGTTCAGGTTGTCGAGAACTCCATCTATCAAACGTATGACGCGGCCGGCGTAAATGTGCATCTCGCGAGTCGAATGGAGGAGATGGCGGATGGCGGCAGCATCCTCATCACGAAGGATACCTACGCGGCGGCTCGACAGTTTGTCGAAGTCCGTCCCCTTGGTTTGCAGAAAGTTCGCGGCATCGCAGCTCCCGTAGAGATCTTCGAACTGAAGGGGCGATTGAACGCGCCGGCGAGCGACGCTTTCCGAAGTGGCCGGCGTCTGAGTCCGCTCGTCGGACGCCGTAACGAATTTGCCGCGCTCCAAAGCGAACTCGCAAATGCAATGAAGGGCGACGGTCGGGTCGTCAGCGTAGTCGCCGAAGCTGGCGTCGGAAAAAGCCGGCTATGCTTCGAATTCGCCGAATTTTGCCGCAGGCAGGGCATTCGCGTTCATGAAGCTCGCGTCCTTTCGCACGGGCGGGCGACCCCGTTCCAGCCCGTGATCGACTTGTTTCGAAGCGCGTTTTCCATTCAATTGAATGAGACGGCGGAAGTGTCACGACAACGGGTTGTCGATCTGCTGAATTCGCGAGGAGATTTCAGCGATTCAATGCCGTTGCTTCTCAATTTTCTGGGTCTGCGTGATCCAAAGAATCCTGAACCGAAACACGATCCTGCTACCCGAAAGCATAGGCTGCTCGCCTTTGTTCGCCATCTCATACATTCGAGACCGGCCGACGAAACGGTGTTGATCGTTGTCGAGGACTTGCACTGGATCGATCCGGCCAGCGAAGAGTTTCTGGAGGCGCTGGTCGATGCGGTCGTTGGCACAAAAACATTGGTGCTTCTGAATTTTCGGACCGGCTATTTCGCCCGGTGGATGCAGCGATCACACTATCGTCAAATCTCACTTGAGCCGCTTCCGGCTTCAGAGGCCAGCGAACTGTTGAGGAGTCTGTTGGGCGACGATCTTTCCCTGGCACTGTTAGCCCGTAACATTGGAGAGCGCGCCCAAGGTAACCCGTTCTTTCTGGAAGAACTGGTGCGCTCGCTCGTCGAGCGTGGCGACTTTGAAGGTCAGCAGGGGGCATATCGACTAAAGGCCGGAATAGATGTGATCCCTCTGCCAACGTCAGTGCAGGCGGTGCTTGCTGCGCGCATTGACCGGTTGAGGGAGCCATCGCGCCAGGTGTTGCAAGCCGCATCTGTCATTGGCCGTGAGGTGTCGCGCGCGATCCTGGACCGCGTCGCCAACTTGCCGGAAGGTCAGGTAGCGGAAGCCCTTCGGCAACTGCGACGTGCCGAATTGCTCTACGAGTTGCCCCCCTCAAGTCCGGCGACACATGCGTTTTGGCATCCGCTGATTCAGGAAGTAGCCTACCGATCCCTTTTGCATGGACGACGTTCCGAGCTTCATCGCGAAGTCGCACGGGCCGTGGAGAGCCAATTTGCTTCTCGGCTCGATGAGTACTCGTCTCTGGTCGCATTTCACTTGGAGCAAGCGGGGGATCTGCTGCCTGCCGCGCAGGCCCATGTGCGTGCTGCCATGTGGGTCGGTGCAAAGGATCCGAATCAGGCAGTGCGAAGCTGGAGCAAGGCGCGGGAACTGGTTGTTGCCCTCCCGCGCACCGAAACATCTGACTATCTTCGGATGATGGCTTGCGGCCAGATCATGAACATCGGATGGCGTGAAGGCCTCTCAGCAGAGGAAGCCGAGCCCTATTTTGAAGAGGCCAAACAAATAGCCCTGCGGAGTGGCAACACGCGCGCCAACGCTATGCTGCACTCCGGCTTCGGCAGGGTCCTCGCGATAAGAGGATCGGCTGACGATTATGTCGAAAAGGTGCGTCAGGGATTGGCTCTGGCCAAAGAGGCCAACGACCAGAGCCTGGAAGTGATGCTGACGGCGGGATTGAGCCATGCACTGCGGCTCTCGGGCCGTCTCGCCCAGGCTCTCGAAGCCAATATTGAAGCGACCAATCGCGCAGGCGAACTCAGCAAATTTCATCGTCAGATACTTGGTTTCGATCTTGAACCCTGGCTGATGACGTTGCGCGGTCAGTTGCTGGTCATGCTTGGACGCGGCGACGAAGCGCGCCCCTTTCTTGATCGCGTGATCGCCATGAGTACCGACGAGATAAATACCACCGATCATGTCATGCCAAGCATTTCGTACGTTGACCTGGCCTGGGCCCGACATGACGTCTGGCTCGCAGAGCGACATGCCGAGCGGGCGTACTCGATGGCGATACGGAGCGGCGTTCCGTACCTCCGAACGTATGCGACGGCATGCCGTGGTCTCTCTCAAATCGTGGCGGGTAAACCGAGCGGGGCCATTGAAGATTTGACTGCTGCCCTGGATTTCGCCCGACGAAGAAGCGCTGGGCTCGAATACGAACCGAGAATGTTGGCTGATCTGGCCAATGCCTACCGGCTGAAGGGTGATCTTGCGATCGCGTTGAGAACGGCAGATGACGCAATAAAAACTTCGATGATCAGGCACGCCAGGATCGCCGAGTGTCTGGCGCGCATTGTGCGTGCCCAGATACTTTTCGTGTCCGGGGAGATCGTGAGTGTTCGGGAAGAGCTTGGACGAGTCGATTTGCTCTTTGAAGAGACTGGCGCCGCACTTTATAGGCCGCTTGTTCAAAACCTTGAAAACGGGATGGCGCGCATTTCCTTGAGCAATGTTCAAATTGGCGATAGCGCGGCTGTCGGGGACAAGTAATTACGTCTCACCGGCGCTGCAGGTCACTGCCACCAATGACCCGGACGCGGCTCCAGGTTCAATTTGGGGAAAGAGCTCAATCGTCGCATCGAGCGTAGTAACTTCTGATCAGCCTGTAGTGCGAATGTGAAAGCTCAAACTCCTCGTGGAGGCAGCGGCCCGCGTCGCGAAAAATTTTTCTTCCCTCGCAATCGAAATGTTCAAAATGCAGCCTGATTATTCTCGCGTTGTCGAGATAGGTCGCAAAGTAGTGCGCGGCGCTGGGTCTCTCGCTGCACATGTGAATCACGGCATTTCGTATTTCGGGTGGAAGGCGATCGATATGCTCCGGATTCCAGGGGTCGTCGTGCGAAAAGCCGCCGTGCGCAAGGGCGCCAGACTGAGCACACAGAACAAGTAACAAAAGAAAGATGAAAGGTGATCCGGGAATAGAGTGTGTTTTCCAAGCGGTCATGCGCGTCGACCCAAACGGTTCGAGAAACCGTCTCAGCCACTACATCCCTGCCTTATCCGGATCATTGCCTGCGATCATTGGCAAATCCGGATCAAAGCATACGAAAACGCCGCTCTTAACTATCGCGCATTGATATGGATCAACGTCGTGCCGGTCTCGGGTTCGACAGGGCTTCCGCCTGACATCAAGGCGGGCGTGACTGCGTCAAAGAAGCGGCCTCACCGGCTGCCCGGTGAGGCCGAAGACTGCCGAGAGAGGAGGAATTTGGCTATTGAGGCATCAATCGCTCGAGTTCATTTAGCCGCCTCATCGCGTCCTGCTGGCGAAGCATACCATAATTGATGTTGCCAGCATTGAGTGAGCTGCCGCTCTGATACGGATATTGCTCGAAATCGCTGAAGAACTCCTTGACCTTCCCTTGAATGGGAACGAGCAGCCAGATGTTTCGTGCCAGGAACTCGATAGCGCCCCCACCTTCTTCAAGGCCTTTCTCGTAGGGATCCATGCGCAGATTTGCGATGAGCGCCCAAGCTGACGTTTCGCGAACCCCTGTTGCGATGTTGCCCTTGGTTGTTGCGAAGCTGAGCTTCCAATCGTTCCATCGCAGCGCGTTGAGATTGCCGCCTTGATCGAAATAGTAGATCGCATCTCGTGGTCCTTGCTTCGCCTCACCCTTGAAGTAAGGCAGGAAGTCGTAACCATCGAGGTGGACCTTGAAGGTTTTGCCGCCCGCGCCGGCAAAGCCGGTCTTCATTTTTTCCTTGATGTCGGGGATGCCCGCGGCCGCGCATAACGTCGGGAACCAGTCGATGAGCGAGATGATGTCGTTGTACTGCGTTCCCGGCTTCACCACGCCCGGCCAACGCACCATCATCGGGATACGGAAGCCGCCTTCCCAGGTCGTGCCCTTCTCGCCGTGGAACATTGTCATCGCGCCGTCGGGCCACAACGCGATCTCGGCACCGTTATCGGTCGTATAGAGCACGATCGTGTTGTTCGCGATGCCGAGGTCGTCGAGCTGCTGGAGAAGCTCGCCGACCATGCCGTCGTGCTCGACCATGCCATCCGCGTGAATGCCCTTTCCGGTCTTGCCGAGCGATGCCGGTTTCAGGTGAGTAAAGACATGCATGCGTGTGGAATTGAACCAGCAGAAGAACGGCCGGTTGGCTCGAGCCTGGCGGCCGATAAAATCCTTGGCCGCCCCCAGGAACTCCTCGTCGACTGTGGGCATGCGCGCGATGTTCAGAGGACCTGTGTCCTGAATCTTTCCATCGGCTGAGGATTTGATGACGCCGCGCGGTCCGTACTGCTTTCGGAAGGCCGGGTCCTTCGGATAGAAGTATCCTTCCGGCTCTTCCTCGGCGTTGAGGTGATAAAGATTGCCGAAGAACTCGTCGAAGCCGTGCTTTGTCGGCAGGTGTTCGTCACGATCGCCAAGATGGTTCTTGCCGAACTGGCCGGTAGCGTAACCTTGCGTCTTCAGCGCGTCGGCAATGGTCGGCATCCAATCCTGAATGCCATGCGGATCGCCCGGCATGCCGATGGTAAGAAGGCCGGTGCGGAACGGCTCCTGACCGAGAATGAACGATGCGCGTCCGGCCGTGCAACTTTGCTGACCATAGGCGTCGGTGAAAATAGCGCCTTCACGCGCAATGCGATCAATATTGGGCGTGCGATATCCCATCAGGCCCATGGTGTAGGCGCTGATTTGAGGCACGCCGATATCATCGCCGAAGATAACAAGGATGTTCGGTTTCTGTCCGGCGGCCGGTGCCGCCTGCTGCTGCGCCTGCGCCGTTTTGACGGGCGCTGCTGCTGTCAGGGCCGTCGCCGCCGCGAGCGCGGTACCGCCCAGCAGCATATTGCGGCGATTGACGGAATGATCGACGGGCGTTGAAGCCGAGAAGGAGGTATGCGGCGTGTCGGTATCGTTCATCACGGACTCCCAATTCCGGTTGCCCCGCCGGGGACGAGACACCGGCGAGGGGTGTTGAGGTGCGAAGTTTGGGGGTTGCCGAAAATGCCGACTAGTTGGACTCAGGTCCAATAGCTCTGGTCATATACGTTTATCGGCCCACTAACGTGATCATCGCGCCCAGATGTCCGCTTTTAAGGGCGGGAGCGGCCAGGCGCCGATCACTCTGCAATGTCGTCTTTTGACCTCTAAGCAGACGTTGTCATCGACCGTTGCGGGTCACTATGAGCGAGCGCGGCGGACCGCCCGCGCAAGAGCATCTTTACAAGTATCGCTTAGGCTAGCGGCAGCGGACCTCAGGCAAGCAGCGAACTGTCCCCCTCCACGCTCGACGCCCGCACACTGTTGCCGAAGATGGGCGCTGCACTCTTTGTGAGACCCGCGAACCTCAGCGAACTTAGCAAGCGTCACTAGGCATGGAAATGAGACATCGCGGATGTGTTCCCTCATGCAGGCCCGGAGGGCGTTGTTTCCCGGCGGAATACCTGGGCACAGGTTCCTGAGGTCGGCTATGCAATGCCCTACCAACCTTTCTTGTGCCGTCGCATTTGATGACCACCATATCAAGATGGTGCCAATCATCAGAATGATCTTCACCACGGAAGGTCCTCCCACCGCTGGTGGCTAAAATATCCGGCAGCGAAGAACTTATTGGCTTCGCGAGGCTAAATCAAATGGGCGATACAGCCCTCGCGATCACCCGGGCGTGTCTGCGATTGGCCCACAATCAGACATCGATGATCACCTCGTCGAGCCGAAATGAACCTTGGTGCCCTCACGAAGACCTTTGCTCGGTGCCAGCTATCCGGCGGCGCCGCCTACCAGCGGATGTCAAGCTCCACCGGCGATCCGTCGAATCGCGTTATCGCCGTTCCCTTTTGATCAGCCTCCGGTCGCCGCATGGATCTGTGGAAACCAGCCGACGCACGCGTCGCGGCGCTTTTCGGACGCAAACTTTGATAGCTCATCGTGCATGCGCATCCGGGGAAAATGGCGAACCGCGAACGCGGCCTTCGTTTTCCATTGATCTGGATCAACGTGAAGTAGCTAGGTCGACGGAGTAGTGAACGTACAAAATGTGAGCCGGAGGACTCGGATGATTTTGCCCCGGGCGGTGAAGGTTGCGTCGCTAATCCTTTGGTTTTTCGTGCTCACCCCATCGGCGGTCATGGCGCAAAATCAGCAGGCGCCCAGCGCTGCGCCGCCAAGTCAATCGACGCCAGCCGCTTCGCCGGCCCAGCCGGCGCCGACGGCGGCTCCCCCAGCTCAGCCAGCGCCCGCCGAAAAGCTACTCAAGCCCGAAGAGCTCGAAGCGCTCGTGGCGCCGATCGCGCTCTATCCAGACAATCTGCTCTCTCTGGTCCTGATGGCCTCGACCTACCCCGTCGAGGTGGTACAGGCCGATCGCTGGGCAACGGAAAACAAGAAGCTGAAAGGCGAACGGCTGAAGGCGGCGGTTGACAGGCAATCCTGGGATGACAGCGTGAAATCGCTGGTCGCCACACCCGACGTCCTTGCAATGATGAGTTCGCAGCTCGATTGGACCGTGAAGCTGGGCGAAGCGGTTCTGGCGCAGCAGTCGGAAGTCATGGATGCCATTCAGCGCTTGCGTGCGAAAGCTGATGCCAACAACAAGCTGACCTCAACCAAGGAGCAGAAGGTCACCAAGACCCAGGAGGCTGGCAGAACGATTATTGCGATCGAGCCGACCGATCCGAACATGCTCTATGTCCCGTACTACGATCCCGCCGTCGTGTACGGCACGTGGCCGTACGCGGACTATCCGCCATATTATTGGGGATACCCCGGATACATCGCCGGCGGACTGATCGCGGCCGGACTTGCATTCGGTGCGGGCTGGGCTCTCAGCAATTGGGGGGGCGGCCGATATTGGTGGGGCGGCGGAGTCAATTGGGGCAATGCCGGCATCATCGCCAATCGGCCACGGGTGAATCCGCTCGGCGGGACCAACTGGCAACACCGGCCCGACCGCCCCGGAGCAGGGCTACGGCCCGGTGCCGGACAGCGGCCGAGCATAGGACAACTTCCTGCTGGTGGTAGACCCGGTGCAGGACAACGGCCCGGCGCTGGCAGGCCTGGCGCAGGACAACGGCCGTCGGGCGGCCGGCCGAGGGCAGCGCAGCGACCTTCCCGCGGGCGAGGCGGATTAGGAAACGTGAGGTCTGGACGAGCGCACGTTGCGTCAGGACGGCGCGCGAGTATCGGCCGTGGAGGTTTCCGCGGAGGCGGCGGCATGCGAGCCCGCGGCGGTGGTGGGTTCCGCGGCGGTGGCGGCGGTGGCTTCCGTGGTGGTGGTCGCGGCGGCGGACGGCGATCCGACATCACGGTCAAGCACGACATCGTCCTGCTTGGCCATCTCGCCAACGGTCTTGGCTATTATCGCTTCAGCTATAACGGCAGCGATCGCGCCTATGTGGGCGTCATAGCGCAGGAGGTGCAGCAGGTGATGCCGCAAGCAGTAGCTCGTGGCGGCGACGGTTACCTGCGCGTCCACTACGACGAGATCGGCGTCAAATTCCAAACTTATGAAAATTGGCTTTCGTCGGGCGCGCGGCCGCCAAACGCTGTCCCGATTTCACGCTGATGCTCGCTCTCAACCCGTAGGAGTGCGCCCATCAAATCGGCCGCTGGCCGGAGCCTATCATGAATGCGATAGGCGGGTTCAGTCCATCGTCTGATTTGTAGACGTTTGCGCAACGTTCGAACGCGGTTCGGATCAAGTCTTGAGTCGCCTGATCTTGACGCCTGATGACAGAACCGGTCAGAACGAGACTGCCCAATCCACCTCGCCAAAGAGTCTCCGTATCGGGGACGAGGTAGGTCGCTGCGTACTCCGTGACCGCAACTTCCGTGAGTCCAGCTCCCTCCAGCAGCCGAAGGAATTCGCCCGAGTTGGAGAAACGAAACACATTGTGGCCCTGTGGCACGTCCAACGGTACCGATACGCCAATCTCCGTAATGGCTTCACGGAAGATGCCTTGGATTCGCTGACGCGCCGGATCATGCCACCAGGCGAATGCAATGCATCCTCCGGGCGATAAGGTTCGTACGCACTCTGCGACGGCAAGTTCTGGCTGAGGAAAATGTCCAAGCCCGAAAGCGCAGACGACTGCGTCAAACGCGTGATCAGGAAATGGGAGATGTTCTACGTCAGCTTCACGAAATTCGATCGCGGGGTACAATCGCTGCGCCAGTTCGATCATCCGTGGGGACAAATCTACGCCGACCGAGCGTGCGCCGCGGTTTGCGGCTTCGGCTGCAAGAGCACCTGGCCCGCTCGCGACATCCAACAGACGTGTTCCGGCGCGCAATCGCACGGCATCGAGAAGGGGATTGGTAGCCAGCGCAGTCACGGCTGAAAAAAATGCGTGATAGCTGTTTGCCAAAGCATCATGACCTTGGCGTTCGAATGCGCGCAGTCGTTCCGCCTCGCTGCTCGACAATTCACCTGGAGGCATGATCATCCCCCTCTGGACGGACTTTCCCAAAACCGCGCAACACTAACAGCTCTCGGAGAGCGGCAACATAATGTTCAGATCTGGCCCGACGCAGACCTCCCACAACGTAAGCTCTCATGTCGAATTGCTCGGGGTAGCGCGCACTCGTTATGCTCAGCGCGAGTTGTTCCGGGTTTGACCCCATGCGGACTTCGCGGTTTGGCTCGGTGGGTGCTCAATATCCGCTCTGGAAGATGCCAGGCTTCTGTCCAAATTCGCGGTCCTTGGTGGGCACATGGTATCGCCGCCACCGAACCTGGTCCCGCAACGAACTCCCGGCGTAGCGCTCGGCCTTGATATACCGCCGCCGCTGCTCGTCCGCGCCGACGAGGTGATCGAGTAACAGCCGTTTTGCTGCGGCGCATGAGTCTCCTGTTGGCCCGAAGCTGGCGTGATGACGTGCGCCCACCACCATGCAATGTCGCCTTGAACCAGAGACACATTTGTTCTCGACTGAGGCTTGTTCGATAGCGCGCTCTCGTGGGAGGGTGATTGCGAACGCGAATTCACACGAGAGCCATCGGCAAATCTTCGCTTGGAAGCACTGTTGCCAACGCAGGAATGTATGACTACGCTTTACCTCAGGTAGGCCCAAACGGTCTTTCGATCGGCCGCACATTCATGTCCAAGTTCCTTCGCATCGGAGTCCATCAGTCGAACGTTTCCGGATACACGTCAAAGGCATGGTGCGTTCGACGGGTTGGCTCGACGGTTTTCCTGAAGTGGGGCGCTGTGGAGGTCCGTGGCGTCGGAGACGGGCGAAAGGTTTACTGGACGCTTCCACCGAGGGCGAAAACAATTCGTTGCGGCACGGTGCAGCGTGCCAAAGACTATGCAAAAACCGCAATCGCGCGGCGACGCAATCATCGCTATGAACCGCTGGCTGGAAATATTGCGATCCGGCGCCGAACCGCCGATCGCGGCGCCGAGCTCGAACAAGCGCTCGCCACGATCCTCTTTGTCGATATCGTCCGGTCTACCGAAAAAGCCGCGCGGCTGGGCGATTCGCGTTGGACACAGGTGATGAATCACTATTACGCCGCCGTCCGTAGAGAGCTGAAGACTTTGCGCGGAAGAGAAGTCGTGACGACGGGGGACGGACTGCTCGCGACGTTCGGCGCGCCGGCTGCCGGGGTCCGTTGCGCGACCGCAATCCGCGAGGCAGTGCGCACGCTGGGGCTGGAGATCAGGGCGGGGCTGCACGCGGGCGAATACAAGGTGAGCGGTGCAGAGGTGTTCGGTCTCGCGTTTCACATCGGCGCGCGCGTCGCCGCGAAAGCGCGTGCGGGCGAAATCCTGGTCTCGAGCGCGGTCAAGGATCTGATGTCGCAGTCCGGAATCCGCTTCAAGGATCGCGGCGTTCACCAGCTCAAAGGCGTGCCGGAGCGATGGCACCTGTACCGGGTCGAACATTAAGGTTTTCCGCAAGAGTGGACACCGGTTTTGTAATCGGTTCGATGTTGCGACTGCAGGTGCCGAGAGTGGGCAGGGCGAACCGCCGGGCAAATCAAACGTTTCGTATTTCGTAGGGTTACGATTTCTGTTTTGATGACCTGCATCGAAAACTGAAGCCCTGCGCAGCGGGGATTACAGTGAAGCGGCGCTCCTTCATCGCCCTTGCCGGGAGTGCGGCGGTCTGGCCGGTGTGCGCTTGGGCCCAGTCAGCGCTGCCCCGGATGGCGTGCTCAGTGGCGGAACGCCAAACTCCGATTTTCACTCGGCGAGCATTGGCGGCGCTGGAGCAGGGTCTCGCCGACAATGGCATGACCTGGAATCGCGATTGCCGGGGCGCATGAGAATCCTCATGCAGTCGCCAACCTGCGCTGGCGCATCCGCAATCAATGCCGAAAATGAATTGATCGATGCTCAATAGGATGTCGACCCGCACCGACGATGTCCTTTAGATACGTTTTATCCATCCGCCCTGAGCGATGACGAAGTTCTGACCAGCGAGTTGCGCGTCGTGGGGAAACAGCCCCACGGAAAACAGCCGGACCACGCCGGAGGTGAGGGGAATGCCGTACAGAAAATATGGGTGGCTTGCGCGAGCCTTCGTTGCTGCCGACCGCGCAGGGGCGGACAGAACATGACCAAGGTCGCATTGTCAGGCGCAGAAGGACAGCTAGGGCAATTTTTGCGTCGAAGGTTGCTCGCTCAGGGTGTCGACCTTCGCTCCGCTGGTCGTTATCCGTTAGAGCCGCTTCGTTCTGGGGAGGACCTGACGCACGGCGATTTGCGCGATTCCGATAATGTCGACCGACTTCTACAAGCAGTTGACGTTCTGATCCACATGGCGGGCACAAGCGTCGAGCGGCCATTGCCCGAAATCATCGAGAACAATTTGGTTGGGCTGCACGAGGTCTACGAGGGTGCGCGGCGACACCGTGTGAAACGCGTCGTATTTGCCAGCTCGAACCATTCGATCGGCATGCATGAGGCAACTGAAAGGCTCGGGCTGGATTGTGATTTTCGCCCCGACGGCTTCTACGGCCTGAGCAAGATGTGGGGCGAGGGGCTGGCTCGACTTTACTGGGACAAGCACGGCATCGAGAGCGTCTGCGTGCGAATCGGCAGTGCGCTCGAGCGACCGACCGAATTCCGCCACCTCAGCACCTGGTTTGGCCTCGAAGATCTGATGCAGTTCATCAATTGCTGCATTAACGCGCCGAATGTCGGCTTCCTTACGGCATGGGGCGTGTCGAACAATACGCGCAGCTACTGGACGCCGACCGGCTGCGCGCGTCTCGGTTACCAGCCGGTGCAGAACTCCGAAGACTTCGCCGCAGAGATCCTGCGACAGCAGAACCCGCTCGACGCAATCGGTCAACGATATCAAGGCGGCAGCTTCGCACGCTTCGACTACACATTGCACGATCAACGAGCGCGCAGCCGCTGACGAGCGCCTCGACATAACGACATCAGCGTCAAAAGACACCGTCCACGAGCCACCGCCGGGAGGAAAGATGAAAGAGTCAAACCTTCAAGCCTTCACCAAGGCTACCACTCACTACCGCTGGGTCATTTGCGCACTGTTGTTCGTCATCACGACGATCAACTATATGGACCGCAACATCCTCGGCGTGCTTAAGCCGACGATTCAGAGCGACCTGCATTTCACCGAAACCGACTTCGGCAACATCATCTTCTTTTTTTCGATAGCCTATGCCATCGGCTACGCTGGAATGGGGTGGCTTACGGACAAGATCGGAATCCGCCTTGGTCTTGCCGCAGCCGCGATCCTCTGGTGCCTTGCATCCACCGCGCACGGCATGGTCGCCTCCGTCTCGGGTTTCATTCTTGCCCGCATCGTGCTCGGTCTAGGCGAAGGAGGGAACTTCCCGGCCTGCATCAAGACGATCGCCACCT
>Ga0182037_10000946_pt1 | contig 14968 bp, 7 predicted proteins | sample sta12Cox44000082_FD_125974 | JGI IMG/M metagenome (GOLD analysis project Ga0182037, IMG submission 125974) | Lab enrichment of tropical soil microbial communities from Luquillo Experimental Forest, Puerto Rico - statoxic.12C.oxic.44.000.082 | ecosystem: Environmental > Terrestrial > Soil >... | reverse complement strand
GCAGGAACAAGAGCTGGGGTCTCTTTACCCTTACAGGCACTGGTGTGTACTGGTTTTTCGGAGCCGTCATGGGATTGCTGTGGACGGGAAGTCTCGCGGTTTACGGTGCAGCCTCGACACGGCTGGCCGGCATGGGGCCCATCCTGGGCTGGCCGCTATTCATGTCCGTCATCATTATCACCTCGAATGTATGGGGATTCGCGACAGCCGAGTGGAAGGGCGCCAACCGCGGGGCTGTCACAACGATGCTTGTCGGTATCCTCTTCCTGATCTTGGGGTTTTGTACGGTGGCGTTAGGGTCCAGACTCAGCTGAGCCACGGTTCCAGGCCATCACCCAACAACGAGGACAGTCAATGATTGAGCTTTGGCCCGACAATCCTGACGGTAACAAACTGGTGAGGCTTGAGAGCCACCTCCAAGGAGTGGCCTGTAACGGCAAGTTGATTCTGATTCTCTTCGACAGCATTCGCCAGCCAGGCGCGCTCGAGCGAGAATAACGGGAAATCAAGACGCGCACTTGCAGCCTGGCCGCCGTCTTCCAGCAAGCGAAGAATGGTGCCTTGGTTGTCCTCGGCAACCTTCCAGTTCTCGACGACGACGTTCGGAGCTGAAACCGCCAGGAAACTCGTCGGAGAGGTTGTGAGTGGCCTTGTAGGGTCACCGAACTTGTCGTTGCTGATCAACTGCCCGATCTCAATCGGTGTCATCGCGTCGCGTCCTAAGTGGGCCAATGCTTCGGGCGCGAGTTGCTTCCCGCTGGTCAGTACGTAATGGAACGTGAAGTCCCCACTTTGGACACGGCGAAAGTTCGTGTGCCAGTAATTGTTCAGGACATAGGAAAAGATTGTCCCATTCTTCGGCTCAAACCTGTCAGGCCATGTGCCGCGATTAATGTCACCGAGAGTCGCTAGCGGCGAGTCAATAGGGACCAAGCCGACGCTGACCTCAGGTGAGGCCACTCTTACCCAATGTTGGACAGTAAACCAAGCCACGTTGCCGCCTTGCAGCAGGTCATGGCTGGGGTCCACCCAGCCGTTCTGGATTTCGTAGCTGAACTCGGGATGCTCGGCCGCAACCGGAAACGCGAAGTAGATGGCTTCCTTGTTGTTGACCGGTTCTTTGTGGAGCCGGTTGACGAACTCAATCTTCTTCTCGCGGTCGAAGAGGATCACATCGGTCTCAATCGACGGCGCGTGCAGCCCGCTCGTCTGGTAAGTCAGGATCTCGCCATAGGACGTTTTGCGCACGCCCGCCACGCGGCCCACATTGGAGGTGCTAACGGTTAGATCGGCAAACGGCAGCGACTTACGCAGGTAGACAAGCTGCGTGGCGCCGTCCCCACCTGCAACGTACAAGTACTGGTTGAAACGGTAGGGGCTGGAGGCGTCCACCAACTCGCGTGCCGCTTCCTTGTCATAAATGCTCTTAAGGGCTCCGGCTTGGGAATCAAGTTCAACGCGATAATAGGCGTTCTCAATCGCGTTCGAAATGGGCTGGGGTATTTCGCCCGGTGGAGCTGCGGGATGTTCACGTTTGCTAACAATCTGGTAACAGCGATAGCCGAAAGACGGGACGTCGCGGGCGAGAAACCGGACGTGGTCGTAGTCGGCATGATGGGCGAGCACTTCGAGGCAGACCGGAGTCTTATCGGGGTATTCCAGGATCACATGATCCTTGTTGAGGTCCGTTTCAACCAGGCCGCTGCGCGTCCAATTGAGCGAATTGAAGACGATGATCGCGGTAGCCGGTAAACGGATCTTGTCCGCGAGTTGGCTAAGTGACTGGTCAAGGATGGCGTTAACGCGCTCGCGCCCGTTCACAGCGAACTGGTCTTTCGTAGCGAATTGGCGCACGGTTTCTTCGCTCTCCGGCCGGGAATATCCGCCCCAGGAGGTAAACGTATGCTCGGCGTAAAGCACCAAGTCATCCCACATCTGCCTCACCTGCTCGGCTGGCCCGGATACGTTCTTGTGGAGAAATGTGGCGATGGTCGAAAGCTTCTCGGCTGACGGTGCTCGCTGCTGGCTGGAGCGATCGATGGCGAGGAAGTGTGCATCTGTCGCATAGCCATCCTCCCAGTAGGGCCCGAAACCACCCACCACGGTCTCCAGCTCCGAACCGTAGTGCTGCTCGATATAACGCATGTAATCCGGAAATGTGGCCAGGATCATTTTCGGGTAGGCGTAGCGTGCATTCCACGCCTTTACAAACTCCGGCTCCCCGGGGATTAGATCGGTGTTTTCGATCTGGCTCCCGTACATCAGAACCGCGTCCGGCCTGTAAGAAGGTGATTCATACTGCTGCAGGAACGTGGAAAGGGATTGCCGGCACGCAGCCTCCTGCGCAGGCACACCGCAGACAAAGGAAAGCTGGAAATATTGCCGGGAGTAGGACATCAATACCCTGCCACCGTCAGGTCCTTGCCACCAGAAGGGTGATTTCTCGTTCCAACGGCCGTACAGAAGCACCGGGGCCCTATCATTGTTGCTGGCGGCTGCGAAGTAGTTCACCCCCAGCGCGCTCAACGCCGACGCATAGGACCACGTATAGCTCGGGTCGTCGGTAATGTTGGCGTAGTCGAACGGAATGCCCTCTTTCCGATGCAGCCAGTAGGTGTAAGAAGTCGAGCGGATTGTTTCTTCGAGTGTCGGATAACCCGTCATGAGGTTGGCCAACTGCACCGGCACCGTAATCTTTTGGTCTCGCACAAGCTTCAGCAAACGCTCACTGGAACCCGCATTGCGTGAGGCCAAGTATTGGCGCACGATCCAGGACCCGTCGAGGCTGAATCGCATCTCCGGGTGCTCGTCGATTTCATCCAGCAACTTATCGATATTGCGGTTATGAACCTCGGCAACCTTGCCCTGATAATCCGTAAAGCCAATGTCGAGGTGGGCGTGCGGCACCACGTACAGCGTCCACTGCCGCTTCGGTTGGAGCTCGACCTCCGATTTGTGGGTCCTCCCATTGACGCGCAACTCCACCAGACCGGTCGTTTTCCCCCTCAGCTCGGGAATGGCAAAATCGAATCGCTGCTGCCCGAAGTCGGCTGCGGTTGAGAGTTGTCCTTGAAACCTCTCGCTTCCCACCGTGAATGCAAGCTCTCCCTGGCGGACTTTCTCGTTCAGGGTTACAGTCACGTATGTGAGCTCGCGGAGCTGCCCGTCGGTCTCAGTGTAAAGCACCGTCGGCTCTGCCGCCACTCGAGCCGCGACTACAGGCTTGGCGTCGCGATCTTCTGTCAAACGAAGGGCGTCGTACGCAAGCAAAGACTCACCTTCACCATCCTTGGGATCGTCCATCGCTGTGAGAACCAGCTTGTTCTCTCCGGCGCGGAAGTATGCGGTGGGTAGGGTGATTTCGAGCTGGTCGCCGCCGTAAATGGGGGAGTCGACTCCAAAGTCTCCCGGGTAATAGCTAAGCTTACGATTGAAATAGAAGAGTCCGGAGTGGCCATTGATTTCGACTTGAAGATTCGGAGCTCGCGACCGATAAAGCAACGCGGAGATGATCAGCCGATAGGTACCTTGCGGTGCTGCGTCGAGAGTGAACTGGATCGTATAAGGACGAGGCCTACCGCCTGCCTCCTTGTATGCCGGGCCCGGCTGTAGGGCAGGCCAGTCCTTCGCCGGCGTGCTACGCCCTACGGTAAAGACTGGGTTGGAGTTTGAGTCGACGGACAGGCCGCTGTTGAACTCCACTGAAGATTGATCGAATTTCCCGATTTCCCAAATAGTGCGCTCCTCTGCCGTCGCCGGCAAGACAGGCCAGAACAGGATAAGGAGCAGGGAACAGGGGATCCAAGAAATGTCGTAACTCCGTTGTGTGCTCATCTTTGCCTCCTTGCAACATACACGACCAGGCGTGTTTAGCGATGGCTGACCAAAGGCAACCAAATAACAGAAAGAAAAAAGCTTGACATCCCAGCAACAACTCTGATAAAAACCTCCCCCGTTAGCATATTATAGATTATCGATTATCGGGTATCCGTGACTTTGACCCGTGAGCGGAAAGCAGAGTTTTGGGGCGATCGAGCCAATAAGCTTGAAGGACCAAGTCCTGAAAGCTATCCGGGACGCGATCCTGAAGGGTAGTCTGTCGCCCGGCGAGCGGATCACGGAGAGCCGGCTGAGCAAGCAGATGCAGGTGGGTCAAAATGTTGTGTGGGAGGCTCTGCAAGAACTCGAGTTCCAAGGCTTTGTGGAACGGTTTCCAAACAAAGGAACATCCGTCACAGACTTCTCTCGAGAGGACATCAGGCAGATCTATCAATTCCGCATGGAGGTTGAGGGCTTTGCCGCGCAGCTCGGCCGCGAGTGTGGGCGACCAAGCCAGGAAGACGTCTGCCAACTGGAGCGAGCTCTAAGCGGAATGCAGGCCGGAGCGGACGGCAACGACTTCTGGCAGTTCTCCAGAAGCGACCTCGAATTCCATGAAATCATCTGGCGCATGTCGGGAAATCCGTTCGTTGAGAAGGCCTTGCGTACAGTGGCGACACCGCAGTTCTCTTACGTCCTGATTCGTTCGTTTCGCCACACACGACTGGATCTGGCGGCTGTCACCCAGGAGCATCGCGAGATCTTACAAGTTCTCAGGACGGCAGATGCGGTGGCCTGCCGGAAATTCGTGAGGGAGAAGGTCGAGAACTTCTGGCACGAGGTCGAGAGCGGTATTGATGAAGCTTGAGACGGGTGATTCAAGTTGATTGGAACAGAACGTTTCGGAGGAGAGAGCCCCTCCATCTCCTCCGGCCCCTCTCCTGCCCGGTCCCGGTGCGGGAGAGGGGCGCTCCTCTGGCGGGAGGGGAAAAGCTCGGGCGAAAGCTAGACAACACAATCGATTCACCTCAGTTTGCCTGTGGTCGGCCGGGGGACGTAGTAGCCTTCCGAGCGTCGGGAGGGTTTGGGAACGCGTTGGGTCATCAAGAAGAAAAGAGAGGAGATTCCGATGAACCGCGTAAGAAGCACAACAGGCTTTGCAATTCGTGTCATTCTTTTCCTCACGGCCGTCTGCTTGCTGGGCGGACCCGCGAGGGCTCAGACGGTTAACGGCGCGGTCCACGGGACCGTATCAGACAGTACCGGAGCCGTTCTTCCCGGCGCCACTGTCGAGGTCAAGAACAATGGAACCAACCTGGTGCGGCAGGGCGCGGCCGACGACACCGGCTTTTACACCATCGTCAGTCTTCCTCCGGGCGCATACACGGTGTCTGCTTCCAAGACTGGATTTTCGACAGCCGTCCAAAATAACGTGCAGTTGCTGGTGAACCAGGATGTGGAGTTGAACTTTATCCTGAAGGTCGGGACCGTTTCGCAGCAAGTCGAAGTGACAGCAGAGGCGGCGTTGGTATCGACGGCGAACTCCACCATCAGCCAGGTGATTGGCTCCCGGCAGGTTGTTGATCTTCCCCTGAATGGCCGTCAGTTCACCCAATTGGTCCTACTCGCGCCGGGTGCGGCGCCCAAAGAGACTGGCCAGCAGTCGGGCTTCACCATTCCCATCGGCGGTGGTGGGCTTAGCCCCTCCGTGAATGGCAACCGGGGCCAGCAGAATAACTTCACCCTGGACGGAGTGCTGAACAACGCCATTTTCACCAACGTCTGGGCCATCAGTCCTCCTCCCGACGCCATTCAGGAGTTCAACGTTCAATCCCAGATTACTGACGCCCAGTTCAGCATATCGTCGGGCGCGAATGTTAACGTGGTTACCAAGTCCGGCACCAATCAGTTTCATGGCGCGGTTTGGGAATTCCTCAGGAACAACTCGCTGGACGCCGCCAACTTCTTCGATAACTATTACAACAATAAGAAGCCGGCTTTTCGCCAAAACCAATTCGGCTTCGAGGCCGGCGGTCCGCTCTTTATCCCTCATCTCTACGACGGCCGGGCCAAAAAGACTTACATCTCCGGCTACTATGAGGGCTTCCGCTCCACCGAAGGCTTTACCGAGACGAACAACGTGCCGAGCGCGGCCGAGTTGAATGGGGATTTTTCGGATTTGTTGACCCCGAACGCGCAGTATCCCACCGCAGGCCAGCCTTCCGGGGTCGTCGACCCTCTGGGCCGCCCGATTTTGAACGGCCAGATATTCAACCCCTACAGCACACGGCTAGTGACTACCGGCCAGGTTGATTCTGTCACGGGTCTGCCGGTAAACTGCGGCTCAACGACGACTGCCTGCCTGGTTCGGGACCCTTTCCCCGGCAACATGATCAACCTGCCTCTGAATCAGGAGGCTTTGACCTACCTGAAGGCCTTCTACCCATTGCCCAACCTCAACGTGCCGCCAAACACGTTTCCCAACTTTGCCATCTCCAGTCCTCAGATCATCACCAGCAACCAGTTCGGCGTCAGGGCTGACCACACGTTTGCTAACAACGATAACTTGTACGGCGCCTTCTATTACATTCAGCCCCATGAGACCTTTCCAACCTCACTGCTGACGGGCGCGCAAGTTCTCACTAACAAAGCTCGCGTGATCGCGGTGGGCTACACTCACCTGTTCGGTCCCACCTTGCTCGCTTCTTTCCACTACGGGTACAACTATACGAATTATGGCAGCACGAACACTCCCGGTGGCGAGGCGTTGTTGAACGCGACCGGCCAAGCAGCGTTAGAGCCAGTCCGCGACGGTATTCCCATTGTCCCGCAGATCAGTCTGTCGCCGCGCCTCGGGGGCACCGGGCAATTTGCCATTCCGCTGGGACCCATCCGCGGGCAAGAGTTCAGCGTCGACGTCCAGAAAATTAAGGCTGCCCACACCTTCAGCGCGGGCTTTATGCTCTACCACATCCACAGCTTTGACGACGGCTGGGGCCAAGCGACCAGCTTCAACCAGTTCCCCTCGAGCGCGACTTACGGTCAGGGCCTCAATGTCTCGAGTACGGGTGATGGCCTTGCCAGCATGCTGCTGAATCTGCCTTCTAGCCTCTTCGGCTTTGTTGGCGCCACCTATGCCGACGACAAGACTAACTGGACTGGATACTACCTGCAGGACAAATGGCAGGCGTCCCGAAAGCTCAACATCCAGATTGGCATTCGCTATGACTACGTTCCACCGGCCCATTACAAGAACAACCAGGTGTCAGGCTGGAACCCGGATTGCCCGGTGCCTGCCACGCGGGCACTGCCGTATTCCGCCGATGCCATCGAATTGGAGAACGCCTGTTTTCTGATTCCCGTTCCGTTCCCGACCCCTCCCACCAGCACGTTGCCCAACGGGCAAGTTGTAACCAACCCGTCGTGGCCGTTCCCTACTGTGCGGCAGACCTACTTTGACCCGAAGTATAACGGCTGGCAGCCGCGGTTCGGGTTTGCTTACAGCGCCGACCAGAAGACGGTGGTCCGGGGAGCGTTCACGATGTTTACCGATCACAACAATACGCTAGTGCAGGAGTCCCAGGACCCACGTATTGCCTGGCCGTTTGGCGCCGGAATTAGCTTCGGAGGGTTGAACAAGGGCATAGTGAACTGCCAGTCTCCGAACCTGAACCTGAGCCAGACCTGCTGGAGCAACCCACCGGCCGCCGCCCAGTTCCTGCCGCCCATCAGCTATGCCCCGGCCTTCGCCTTTGGAGCTACCCCGCGGCTCAAGATTCCGTATGCCATGGAATACAACTTGAGCGTTGAGCGGCAATTTACGCCCAACTTGACAGGTACGATCAGTTATGTAGGGTCTGAGTCAAGGCACCTGTTCATCCAGCCCATGTACAACGCGCCCCTTCCACAACTGATGGGACCAGGCCCTGTGGCGCCTCGAACACCCTTCCCCTTCTTTGGACAATTCCCTACGGACACGAACTCCGGAGTAGCCAGCTACAACTCGCTCCAGGTCAAGGTTCAGAAACGATTCTCCCAGGGACTGACCTTCCTCGGTTCGTACACTTATTCCCATTGCTTGTCCATCCAGGACGAAGGGCAATCGGGAAGTATCCAGAACCCGTACAACTGGAGCGCAGACAAGGGAAGTTGCGACTTTAACATTCCACACATTTTTGTTTTCAGCTACGCTTACCAAATCCCTTACGGCAGAGGTATGCACTGGGGCAGTAGTGCCAGCGGAGTGGAGAATGCCATCCTGGGCGGTTGGCAGATCAGCGGCATCACCACGGCAGAAAGCGGTTTGCCGTTCACAGCCACCGCCAACGCCACTGACGTTGCCAACATCAATCCCTCCAGCGAAACCGAGCGAGCGAACGTAACCGGGGCGCCCCTCCTACCCTCGGGATTCGTACAGAGCGCCCAGGCCTGGTATAACCCGGCGGCTTTCGTCACTCCGGCGTCCTATACGTTCGGCAACGTGGGTCGCAATACAATGAGAGGACCCAAGTCCATCACGTGGGACTTCGCCTTGCTCAAGAATTTCCGCCTCACCGAGGCCTTGCAGCTCCAGTTTCGGTCGGAGTTCTTCAACATCTTCAATAATGTTAATCTCGCCCCTCCAGGAGGTGGCGCGAGCGGAGGCTTCTCGACCCTAGGGGGAGAGAGCCGAACAGCCGTTAATGGTGCGAATTTCATGCACATCTTCAGTGCGGCGGCTTCGAGAGAAATCCAGTTCTCGTTGAAGTTCCTTTGGTGAGTGTCAAGAAATCGACACCTACGGCGAGTGGCTAAATTTAGCTCTAGTGGCTAGTAGATGGGTGGCGCATACATCGCGCATTTTGCGATGTATACGATTTTGAAGATCGCACACATGGCAAGAAGCAGCCATGTGTGCGCCAACCAGAGAGGCGGGTGAGGGGGTCAGTTCGACCGCCGGCCGAGTTTGGGTGTGCTTTGCCGCGCCATACTTGTCCATGAGCGTCCCAACGTAGCGGATCTGCGAATTGCAGCGCAAACAGACCGAAGCTGAAAAGGCGGCATGGGACCCTGCTGCCAACCTGCCGGTTGGGAACGAAATTCCGCCGGTAGCGTGGCGCGGGAGAGCAACGGGGGCAACGAGGGTTCAGGGGGGTTCAAGATAACGTAGTAACCCCTCACCCGGCTAGCGCCGGCTGGTGAAAGCGCCGGTCGCGATCCACCCTCTCCCCTCGGGAGAGGGCCAATGACTAATCAGATGGATGTTCGGTGCCGGCACTCCGTTCTTGTGTCTTTCATCCTCGCAACCAAGGGCCAATGACTAATCAGATGGATGCTCGGTGCCGGATCCACCTATCCCGGCCCACGTACATCTTGATTCTCAGCCTTCTGCCAGGCGCAACCGTACCCAGGACTTCGTCGTCCCAAACCAATCCACCGTCCAAATCAACGCTCGAACAGTCGGAACCCTCCGGCCAGGGCCAGCAGCAAGCCGACGCTGCCTACCAAAAAGGGATGCAGCTTCTCGGCGAAAAGCGGTACGTCGACGCGCTGCGCGAGTTCCAGATGGTCGAGCAGATTGCGCCCCAAATTCCTCAGGGCCCGAGCGGACAGGGAATTGCGCTGGCGTTGATGGGCAAACCAGACGAAGCGATCAAGGCTCTTCAGAAGGCACTCCAGATTGATCCGAGTTTCTGGGTGGCGCGGAGGGAACTGGGAATTGTGGAGTGGCACCTGGGTAGAAAGGAAGAGGCCGCAAAGGAGCTGCGGCAGATTATCGAACTGTATCCCAACGACGAGGCCGCCAATTCGATCCTAGGCCAGTACGAGTTCGAGCATCAGAACTACGCTCGGGCTCTTGCCTTTTTTTCTAAGGTGTCAGCTCAGGTGGAGGTGGACTCGAGGCTGGCCATCATGCAAGCAAGTGCCTTCCTGAAAACCGGTCAAGAGGACTCGGCCCGCGAAAAACTCCAGCAGCTGGTGGGCCGTCCAGGACTCTCGCGCGAGGACACCTTCCAACTCGCTTGGCTGCTCGGGGAGGCCAAGCTCTATAAACGGGCTATCGAAGCGTTCAATTCGCTGCCCGGGGATTACCCGAACCGTTTCACCCGGAATTACGGCCTGGCTCTTGCTTACTTCGAGGATGAGCAATACTCCCCGTGTGTGGAAACCTTGAAGCAGCTTCAGACCGAGGGAATTACTCGGCCGGAACTGTTCAGCCTGTTGGGTGTGGCCGAGGAAAAGGCTGGTCACACCAAGGAAGCTTACGACGCCTTCCGGGAAGGAATCCTGGCGAACCCCCAGGATCCGCAAAACTACCTCAACATCGCGACGCTCGCCAGCCAGCATCTGAACTACGACCTGGCCATTCAGATCCTTTCTTCAGGAATAGAACGGGTCCCCAGTTCCCACGACTTGATCTTAAGCCGGGGGATTGCTCACACGCTGAAAGCGCAATTCGCTCAAGCTCACGCGGACTACGAGCGCGCCATCCAAATTGCTCCGCGGGATCCGGGAAATTATGTGGCTCTTGGAATATCCCAGCTCGAAGAAGGCGACCTGGACAATGCCATTAGTGCTTTTAAGAAGGCGGGAGACCTGGGGTCGAAGGACCCACAGCCTTACTATTTCCTGGCCGAGGCGTTAATCCAGAAGGGCGCGGAGCCCGAAACGCCTCCCTTCAAACAGGCGCGCCAGGCCACCGACACGGCCCTTTCCCTGGACCCGAATTTCGCTTACGCTTACCTTGACCGCGCCAAACTGGCGCTCCGAGCGCAGGAGATCGACCAGGCTGTGCGCGACTTGGAGCGCGCCCAAGCGCTGGACCCGAAGTCGCAATCGATCACATATTTGCTGGCCCAGACGTACAAGCGAAGGGGTGAGAAAGAAAAGGCCGAAAGGCTCTTTGCCCGTGTGAAGGAGTCCAGCGACCGCGAGGCACGACAATTTCGCGAGGATTCGCTCACGCAGGCCCTGGTCGTTATTTCAAGCAATGATCACTCGAGTTCTCCCAGATAGAGGAGATGGTGATTCGTGGCGGCAATGGACTGCGTCCACGTAGAGCATGGAAATTCACTTGACCACAGCCCTTGGTCGCCCTGGCGACAGAGGGTGTCGCGCGAAGCGGGACGGGTGAGGGGGTCGCAGGACTATTTTCGAAACAGCAAGTGGCCGGGCCGCGGCTCAGAAACCCTCAGGCCGTATTGCGCGGATTACGGTCACCAGGTAGCGGTTCACGTTTGGACCGTCCTGGCCGTTTTGATGGTGGCAGCGGGCGGGCGTGCTCGCACAGAGCAAGACTGTGGCGCCCAGATCGAGAACGTCATGGCGTTGCTCAACCAGCAGAAAGGGCGGGAGGCCCAGCAGTTGGCGTTGACAGCGACCAAAGCCTGCCCTAGGGAGCCGGCGGCTTACAACATGCTTGGCATGACCTATGACCTCGAGAATCGCTTCGGTGAAGCCCAGCAAGCCTACCGGCAGGCGATCTCACTTGACCCGAACGTTGCCGCGTTTCATGACAACCTTGCGGTGTGTTACATGCGTTCCGGGAATCCGGAGGAGGGCGTCCGGGAATTCCAAAGGGCGCTTAAGCTTGATCCGCATAACCAGACCGCCAACTTGAATCTGGGCGCCTACTGCCTGAGCCAAAAGGCCTACCAGCGCGCACTGGACTACTTTCGCGCTGCTCAGGGTGAACAATCTGGCGACCCCGCAGCACTTCTGGGAATGATCCACGCTTATTTCGGCGCCGGGGAAAAAAACGCCGGGGTGGAAGCTGCCGACCGGCTCTCCCGCTCTGCCGGCTCCGATCCCAGAATCCACTTCTCACTAGGCTTGGTCCTCGCCGAATACGGCGAATATCCGATGGCTGTGAAGGAATTTGAAGCCATCCCTGCCCCGGACCGTGATTTTGCCGCCGTGCTCAATTTAGGGATGGCGCACTCGAGACTTGGGCAGTTCAAGGAAGCACGGCAGGCGTATGAGGAGGCTTTGAAACTTGATCCGTCCAGCCCCGAACCGTACCTGAGAATCGGATTGGACTCCTCGGCCTCCAAAAAAACCAACGAGGCTGTCTCATGGATCAGCCGCGCTCACGAAATGGCGCCCGAGAGGACGGACATTTCCTACGCCTTAGCGGAAGAGGTGATTCGCTCCAGGAACTATGAGAGGGCTCGAGGCCTGTTGTCCTCGGCGCTTCAAAGCCAGCCGAACGAGCCCATGCTCTTGGAAGCGCTGGGAGATCTGTATTCGCGGCAGAATCAGGTGCAGGATGCCATTAACACCTACCTCCGATGCCTTGACTCGGGCCCTCAGCGGGTGAGCGCACGACTCTCGTTGGCACAGCGGTATCTGGAGTCGGGGCGCGCTGACGAGGCGAAGGCCGAGTTCCAGAAGGTCATGCAAGTCGAGCCCGAGAATCCTGAAGCCAACGCCGAACTTGGCAAAATGGCATTCGAGGCAGGAGAACGGGATGCAGCTCTCCAGTTCGCTGAGAAGGCTTTGGCTCGCGACCCTAACAATCTGACAGCCAATGAGGATTTAGCGGAGATTAAGATGCGGGAGGGCAAGCTCCCCGAGGCGCAGGCAGTTCTTGAGAAGCTTGTGAAGCTTGACCCTGAGAATCCGCGTTTCCATTACCTGCTCAGCAGAGTTCTCACCAAGCTCGATCGCCAGCAGGAGGCCCAGAGCGAATTTGAGATCTCGAAGGAGCTGGAAACCGTGCGGAGGAAACAGTAGCTGCGCCCGTCGAAAGTCACCAGAGGCGAACCCTGTCGGGTCGCCGCGAGCGACGAGGAATCTGCTTTATGGGAGGTTTCAAGGAAAAGCAGATCCCTCGCTGCGCTCGGGATGACGAGTGCAGGGCTGTATGCGGTGTACTCTACGGGTGATGCAGTGGAAGCCTCTGATTACCAGGTTTCCGTTTCATATGCAGTATGCCGTCTACAGTCTACAGGTGACGCATGCTCTATCCAGTCTCTGAAGTTCGGAACTTCGTAACGGGTCTGGACCATCCTGAAGGCATAGCGGTGGGACGTGACGGCACACTTTATGCCGGCGGCGAAGCAGGACAGATTTACCGTATTTCCTCGGACGGCAAGAAGGTTGAGACCTTGGCGAAAACTGGTGGGTTCTGCCTTGGCATTACGTTGGACCAAGAGGAGAACATCTATGTGTGCGATCTGGACAGACGGGCCCTTATGAACGTGAGCCAGCGTGGGAGCATTACCGTAGTGGCCGAGGCTGTGAGCGAGCACAAGTTCACATGTCCGAATTTCAGTGTTTTCGACTCCAAAGGCAATCTCTACTTCAGCGACTCGGGCAAATGGAAGCAGGCCAACGGAGTGGTCTGCCGCTTGAGAGCGGATGAAAGGGTGGAAGTTTTTGCTGAGGGGCCCTTCCATTTTGCCAATGGCTTGGCCCTGGACGCCGCGGAGCGGCACCTCTACGTGGTGGAAAGCAATCTGGACCGTGTGGTGCGCATTGAAATAAAGTCGGGTGGCGAGGCCGGCGTGCCGGAAGTTTATGCGGAAGGTTTGGCCCGGGTGCCAGACGGGATGGCGTTTGATGCGAACGAGAACCTTTACGTCACGACCTACGCCTCCAACTGCATCTATCGGGTTACACCGGACCGGCGGGTCGAGCTCCTGTGCCAGGATGTCGAGAACTTGCTGCTCTGCCAGCCCACGAACTGCGCTTTTGGTGGGGCCAACTTCGACCAGCTTTTCGTGGGCAACCTCGGCCGGGACCATATTTCAGTGCTCGACTTGAAGATCAAGGGCCAGCCACTGTGGTGCCATCGGAGCTAGCTACCATGGACTTTGCGGGCAAGGTGGCCGTCGTGACGGGTGGGGGATCCGGCATTGGCCAAGCCTGTGCTCGCGAGTTTGCCACGAGGCAGGCTGCGGTGGCGGTTGTCGACCGGGACGCCGCAGCCAGCGGGAAGACGGCCAGCGAGCTTCGCGGCAGGGGAGAAGCCGCTGAGGCCTTTGCCGCGGATTTGAGCCGTCGCGAGGAGGTTGAGCGCTTGGTTCCCGAGATTGTTTCGAGGCTTGGCGGCATCGACATTCTGGTGAACAACGCAGGCATCCAGCGCTACGGGACTGTGACCACGCTCTCCGAGGAAGAGTGGGATGAGGTCATGGATGTGAACCTGAAAAGTGCCTTCCTGATGTCGAAGTACGCCATCCCGGAAATGATCAAGCGCGGGGGCGGGGCTATCGTCATCACGGGCTCCGTCCAATCCGTGACCGCCCAGCGCAATTCCGTTCATTACGTCGTGAGCAAGCATGGCTTGCTCGGGCTCACGCGGTGCCTCGCGCTCGACTATGCAAAACAAAACATCCGCGCCAATTGCGTCCTTCCCGGAGCCATCGACACGCCGATGCTCCGCTGGGCGGCTAGCCTCGATCCTAACCCCGAGAAGGTGCTTGAAGCATGCGACCGCCTGCACGCCCTCGGTCGACGGGGCCAGCCGGAAGAAGTAGCACGCGTCATCGTCTTCCTGGCTAGTGACCTCGCTTCGTTCATGACAGGCTCGGCGGTCATGGTTGAAGGCGGCCTGCTCGTGCCTGCGGGCGGTATGGCGTTTCAGGAGTCAGGGACAGGTGCGAAGAAGGCATGACGAGGCCTGAGGCAAAGAGGCAGATGCAACTCGAAGGTGGTTTGTTCTGCTCGCGGACGTCATGGCGGGGCCGCCAAGCGTATGCCTTGGGAAACGACGTCGTACGTCTTGTCACCTTGACCGGTGGCGGACACGTCGCGGAGTTTTGCTTTCAGGAATCCTCCGGCCGGCCTGCCCTGAATCCGCTCTGGGTTCCGCCTTGGACGACAATGGAACCTTACCGATATCAGGAAAAGCTTCACGCCGAGCGCTACGGCGCGCCCATCACCGGCAAACTGGTCTCTGGCCTCGTGGGTCACAATCTCTGTCTCGATTACTTCGGCCCTCCGTCCGATGAGGAAGCGAAGCAGGGGCTTTCCATGCACGGCGAGGCGCCGAGTGCACGGTGGCAGAAGTCGGGCGCACGAGCAACGTCCGAATACGCCACGCTAGAATTGACGGTCCGGCTGCCGGTCGCCGGCCTCCGCTTCAGTCGTGAGATTAAAATCCGCCGCGGCGAGTCGGTTGCGTTTTTCAACGAAACGGTGACCAATGAGAGAAAGGCGGATC
>Ga0182037_10000945_pt1 | contig 14970 bp, 13 predicted proteins | sample sta12Cox44000082_FD_125974 | JGI IMG/M metagenome (GOLD analysis project Ga0182037, IMG submission 125974) | Lab enrichment of tropical soil microbial communities from Luquillo Experimental Forest, Puerto Rico - statoxic.12C.oxic.44.000.082 | ecosystem: Environmental > Terrestrial > Soil >... | reverse complement strand
CCGGACGGCGGGCAGTACCGCATCGAGATCCCTAGCGTGGAAGGGCCTCGCGTTTTCCGCGAAGTGCTCACCGCTGCTAAAGAGCACAAGGTGCCGATCCACCGCGTTAGCCAGGGCAGCGGCATCATGCTGCTCACCAAGGACGAGATCTGCGAGATGGCGCGCATGGGTGCGGGCGAGCGCATCGAGGTGTGCCTTTTCGTAGGACCGCGGGCGTCGTTTGAAACCGGCGCCCAGGCGTTGACAACAGCGGGCAAGGTGATCGGGCTACAACACCGCGGGGCCGACCAGTTCGTCTACGCCATCGAGGATGTGCGCCGCGGCTGCGAGCTGGGCATCCGCAGCGTGCTGCCTGCCGACCTGGGCCTGATCTGGGTGCTCAACGAAATGAAGAAAGAGGGAGAGTTACCCAAGAATCTCGTGATCAAAAGCTCCGTCACGCTCCCTGCCGCCAATCCGGCGACCGCGAAAATCTTTGAGAACCTCGGCGTCACCACCATGAACGTGCCCACCGACCTGAGTCCTGCCCACTTCGGCGCCATCCGGCAGGCCGTCGATATTCCCATCGACACCTACATTGAGGTGCCGGACAATTTCGGTGGTTTCGTTCGCTACTACGAAATGCCCCAGCTCGTCCGGGTGGCATCGCCGATGTATCTCAAGTTCGGCCTGCGCAACGCCCCGGACATCTACCCCTCGGGCGCCCAGCTTGAGGATATCGCCTGTCGCATGGGTCGCGAGCGGGTGCGGCGCGCCCGCATCGCCCTGGATCTGATGGAGCGCTACGCGCCCGAAGTAAAGATGTCACCGCTCGGTAGTGCCGACCTCGGAATTCCCGAAGTCTAAGGTAACTATTGTCACCTTTGCTTTGGCCTTCTTTTCTCTGTGTTAAGATTAGGTCGGGGAGTTTTGGAAATGCCCATCAAGACCCAGGCTACGATCGAGGACCTCTGTCATGTGCCCGAAAATGGCAAAGCTGAGATTGTCAACGGAGAACTTCGCCTCATGTCGCCAACTGGGGATTTGCCTGGCAGCGCAGCCGATGAAGTCTTTGTATCCCTGCGCGCCCATGCGCGGCGGACGGGCGTGGGCAGGGCCTATGGGGACAATAAAGGGTTCATCGTGAGTCTGCCGAACAGGAAATCTTTCAGCCCGGACGCCGCCTACTACACTGGCCCGCGGACAGGCGGCCAGTTTCTGGAAGGCGCTCCAATTTTCGCTGTGGAGGTGCGCAGTGAAGCCGATTACGGCCCAGCCGCCGAGCGGGAGATGGCTGCCAAACGCCGTGATTACTTCGCCGCTGGTACCGTGGTGGTGTGGGATGTCGACGTGCTGAGGTCCGAAGTCGTGAGAGTGTATCGAGCGACCGATCCTGATAGTCCGAAGGTTTACCGCCGGGGCGACCTGGCCGAAGCCGAACCCGCCGTTCCGGGCTGGAAGATGCCCGTCGAAGATTTGTTCACCTGAGCGAAGATCACCCCTCGGCGGTAGTTACGTCGGAATTCCCGAAATCTCCACGCAGACTCGTGCGAAAACCCGAGTTTGCCTCTCGTAGATGCCGGCTTCAGCCGGGCATCTTGTTGAAAAGGGCGTCCCGGCCTCGGGACGCTGTCGGAACAAGTTCCGGCCGCCGCTACGAAAAGCGCCGGGGGATGGATTTTCACACAGTACTCTGAAGGCGGCGTTAAGCCGCCGCACTCCAAGGCGGGCTGGCCCGCAACGTACTGACCATTGGAGGCAACATCGTGAACGACCATTCGCTTCGCCAGCATCTCCTGGAATTGCTTCGCGGCGGCAACGCCCACGTCGAGTTCGACGCTGTGGTTGGGAACCTGCCCGCCAAGCTTCGCGGGGTGAAGCCGGCCGGGCTCGACTTTACCGCCTGGCGGCTCCTGGAACACATGCGGCTCGCCCAGTGGGACGTTCTCGAGTTCAGCCGAAATCCCAAGCATGTTTCGCCGGAATTCCCGGCGGGCTACTGGCCCAAAGGAGATGCTCCGCCGAACGACGCGGCTTGGAAGAAAAGCGTGGCCGGATTTCACTCTGATTTAGAGGCCATGCAAAAGTTGGTCGAAGACCCTGCTACCGACTTGTTTGCCCGCATTCCCCACGGCGACGGCCAGACCATACTGCGCGAGGCCATGCTTGTCGCTGACCACAACGCTTACCACCTCGGGCAATTGGTGATGCTCCGCCGGCTCTTGGGGGCTTGGCGGTAGACCTAGAAGGTGAGCCCTATGCGAAAGACGTTTACGGCGTAGAAGTAGAGTTCGGCGTCGAGAGATCGTTTAATGTTCTCCCCTTTGCGGAAGCCGTGCTGCTCTCCCGAAAACAGCAGGTATCCCACGGGAGTTCCCTTCTTCCGCAGCGCCTTCACCATGATCTCGGCCTGATTCGGGGAGACGATCATATCCTCTTCACCCTGGAAAAAGATCACAGGAACCGAAAGCCGGTCGGCATAGGTGAGGGGCGACCGCTCGCGATACAGGTCTTCTCGATCAGGATAGGGGCCAACCAGGGACTCGAGGTACCGCGACTCGAACTTATGAGTGTCGCGCGCGAGCACCGCCAAATCGCAGACACCGTAGTGACTGGCGCCACCCCGGAAATAACCTCGGAAAGTAAGCGCCGCAAGGGTAGTATAACCGCCCGCGCTACCCCCCGTTATCACGCTCCGAGCGGCGTCCACCCAACCCTTCTTCGCCAGGAAGCGGGCGCCGTTGACGCAATCGTCCACATCCACAATGCCCCAGTTTGCGTCGAGCCGCTCGCGGTACTCCCGGCCGAATCCCGTGCTGCCGCCGTAGTTCACGTCCAGAACTGAAATCCCCCGGCTGGTCCAGTACTGCGATCGGAGGTCCAGCGTGCTGGACGCCGCAGCCGTAGGGCCACCGTGGCATTTGACCAGCAGCGGGGGCTTGTCACCCTCCGGAGCCTGATAGTCCGGATTAAAAGCCGGATAGTAGAGCCCGAAAGCTGTTTTGTTTCCTTCAGTCGGAAACTCAACCGATTCGACCCGGGTGAAATATCGCGCCAAGCCCGGTTCGTCGGCAATCAGGGTGGACTTTTTCAGAATCTCGGTCTTCCCTGTCCCCAAGTCGAACAGGACAAAACTCGGAGGGATTGCCGCCGAGCCGGCCCGAAAAACCACCCGACCTCCCTGGGCGCGAACGGACGAGAAATCGGTGTAAGGGAGGTCGAAAATGGTAAAGCGGCCTGAACCCAACTCGATGCTGCCGAGTCGCCCCAGCCCTTTAGACACGTAAGAACAGACCACCCGGCCGGCAGCGGCAAATGCATAGGTGGACATACCGAAAACCCACTGTGGCTGGCCGAACTCGGCTTCCATAGGCGCTACGGCCTCGATCCTGAGCGTGTCCAGTCGACACCGGTAGAGATTCCACCAACCGTTGCGGTCCGAGACGAAGAACAACGCACTACCGTCGGGCGTCCATTCCGGCTGAAAGATCGATTCCCTTTCCCCGCCCGCAATCACCGTAGAATGGCCGGTTGGCATACCTGCTGAATCCAGTTGAAGCGCATAGAGCGTCGTGCCGACCCATGGCATGCGCGGATGGTCCCATGCAAGATAGGCTAACCACCGGCCGTCGGGTGAGAGGCGCGGCGAAGAATAGAAGTCGTGGCCGGACGCGAGGACACAGCCGCTGTCTGGTTCAGAAGCACCGAGATCCATGCGGACGATCGTATTCACGGCTTCATGCCCGGATGTGGTGTGGTCCTCACGCACGCCGATCCAACTGTGGCGCCTGGAATCGATCACGCCGTCGGCATATCGCAGCAGGCCTTGGGGAGTGATCGGTACCGGTTCGGCCGCAACCTCATCTATACGGTAGATCCGTTGGTCCTCGTAATTGGAGAAATAAAGCGTTCCATCTGCGATAGTCCATGCTCCGCCACCGTACTCATGCACCCGGGTGCGTGCATTGAAGGGTTGCCGAACCATATCCTCACCCTTGGCGCTCCCAGGCACGTAGCGAACTACGACGTTACGTCCGGCCTCCTCCGGCCGAGATTCAAGCCAGTAAACCTCGCGGCCGTCAAGCCGGATTTCCGATAGCCCGACCGATTGGCGGACGATCAGGTCCGAGGTGATGGGGGATTTCCAACAGCCATACGGGGCGATTTTCACCCTTCCTCCTTCTGATACTCCCAATGCAGGGCCGGGGCAACCCAGGCCCTGCAGCGCGAAGCGCCTTGGAGTGCGGGTAGCGCCAGCTACCGCCTTGACCAGCTCGCTGTGGAAAAGGTGGTCTTCACCCTCTCCGCGCCATGACTGCAGAAAAGCAAGGCGGCAGCTCACCTGCCGCACTCCAAGGCTCGCCTGCGGCGAGCAGTCCGAGCGAACATCCACAATCTCTTATCGATCTCGTGCGCTAAGCGCCTAAAGATTATAGCAACCACAGTAGCGTACCTACTATGTCGCCGAGTCAAGGCCCCAAGGTCAAGGCATGGCCGGCGCGTTGTGGTCCTTCCTCGAATACGTGTACGAGCTTGCTCGATACCAAAGACCTCAGAGTTCCGTCCAATCCGTCCCGCCTCTTATATTACCGCATAGATGATACACGTTCTTATAAATTATTTGTATATATATGACTAATAGATGAGCTGGCACTTGCGGCCTTCAGGCGATCCCCCCTACACTTCAGCAAGGGGGGGCAGGTGGTAATCGGTGAAAGGCTGCGTACGCTGCGCCAGCAGAAGGGCTTTTCTCAAGGCGACCTGGAGAGGGCCAGTGGCCTATTGCGTTGTTACATCTCCCGAGTGGAGCTCGGCTACACGGCACCCTCGCTCGAAACTCTGGAGAGATTTGCGGCAGCCTTGGACGTGCCCCTGTATCGGCTCTTCTATGAGGGTGAAGGCGCACCGCCGACGCCCCACTTGACCCGCCGCCCGAGCCTGTGGGAGCTCGCTCACGACGCCGGCACCGATCAAGCGGAAGCACGATTCTTGTTGAAGGTTGGGAAGCTGGCGACACAACTGAGAGAATCCGACCGCTCCCTTCTGCTCGACCTTGCCGCCAAACTCGCCGGGCGCCCCAAGAAGAAACCCAAGACACCCTTGTGAGCTATGTCGGTTTGCTCGGTTTCGAAAATAGGCGGCCGAACCCCCTCACCCGGCTCGCTACGCTTGCCACCCTCTCCCCCCAAAAGGGGGCGAGGGCTGGCAAAAGTCTGCGGTACCCGGCTCACCTTCCAGGACCGAATTTCCAGCCGAACGACGTGGTGACGCCGAAGTCGTTCTTCGGGGCGCTGGTTGGTGGCCGGCTGTCGTAGTTCTCGTACACACTGAGTTTCCAGAAAAGGTTGTGGACGATTTCCAGCATCACGTAAGAGTTGCTCACGAAGCGAATCCGCCCCGCGTCGGTGAGGCTGGGGAGAACCGCTAGCTGGCTGTTAATCTGGGTTGTTCTGAAGCGGTAGGTGTTGAAATTGACTGCCAGAAGTGATTCCAGGCTGTTGGTTGGCGCCGGCTGGCCTGATACATCAGAGTAATGCTCGTTATCGTACACGAGTCCAACCACACCTGAAAAGTTGGTCCGGTCGGTACGTACAAGATCATGGCCCGCCCCGCCCCCCAGCGTAGTGCGAGCCGTTAGATCCTGTTGGCTGCTGCGCAAAAAATTGGCCATTGTGGCGGCATACCAGTTGCGGGTGAAATATCTGTTGTAGTCAAAATCAAGTGTATAGCGAGTGGTGTTGGTTCCTCGCGATTGCCCACTGAAAACTGTGCTGCCGTCCAGGTGGAGGAGGTAGTGTTCCTGGGGGTAGTCCACGCTGCCGGAGAGAGTTGACTGGGTGTGGTCGCCTCCTTGTTGGTAGCTTAGGCCGTAGTCGACCGCCCCTTTGAGCTGCTTCCAGAAGCTCGGTTCCACCGGGCCGATGCTCACCACCGCGGCTTCCGGGACGCGGATCACTTCACGCTCGCCCTTAATCGCCACTTCGCCCGCAGGCTGCCCGGTCAGGACCTTCTGAATAGTGCCGGTGTAACGTTTGCCGTTGGTCAAAACCACGAGGTAAATGTCCTGACTCTCTACTCGCTCCACCTGCGACCAATTGAGGGCGATCGGTTCCAGAGCGTAACCCGGTTTGACATACAGCACGCCGGTCTGCAGCTTCCTTATTTCTCCTGTGATACGGTCCCCGTTCTTCATTACCACTGCGTCATCCTTGCGCTTGGCAAGTGCGGGCCAGGCGAGACTAACCAAGACCACAAGGATGAAGACAATGTACCGGGGCGCGACGAAAGCGCCGAAGGATTTTCCCATTTACCGACCTCCGCGATGCGGCAAACCAGTTCCTACCCCAGAGTATTCAAACATGCGCGTAAGGCATCACAGTGCACCTGAAAGGCTTTTTTGAGAATCGACCGCAGGAAGTGCTGACGGCCCTGCGGTTGGGAAGGTGTTGGCAGCCGCTCTACAGTCGCAGTTCGATGTAGACCAGATATCCCGCCAGGGCCAAGCCGAAGAACGTTGTGATAATTGCCACCAGATCGACGACGAAACCTGCCGGTTCGAATGTGCCGGATTCCAGTTGATCGCGCGTTCGGCGGTACCGATTTAAGCCGGCCAGTGTTAACAGCACTCCCGCAATAATCGCTATGGTGCCGAACCAGACCGAAAGTCCCGCCGTATGTGAAGCTCGACCCTGAATCTGCAAGAACTGGCCGATAGCGATGGCGAACCGGCCTATGGCAAACCCGAACACGACGATAGCGACGCCGGTGCGCACCCAAGCGAGAAAGGTGCGCTCATTCGCGAGGTGATCGCGGGCTCGATTGGAGTTCTGGTTGAGTGATGGCCGCGAATTGCTTTCTAGTGGCTCTGGCATGACTCCTTTATACATCCTAATCCATCCGTAGTGGGTCAGGTTGCCCCGGCTGCGGCGAGTTTACCTCGCCAACGCGGCGGCGCAAAGCCGCCTCTACATCAAACTGACCGACTCCGATCCATTAACCGATCCATCAGAAATGTTGTATCCTGCCTTTGGCGAGTGATACTATCAGACGCTAGGTGCTTCCATGGAAAAGAATTCGGAGTTGCGAGTCTTGAACGCGACACCTCGAGGCCTCAACCGGCGCGAGCTGGTGCAGCGGCTCCTTGGCGGCGCGGGTGCGGGATTCGTCTTCCCTGCGGTGGCTACATCGCACCCCATTCACAACCATCTGGCGAGCCCCTCAACGCTTGACCAAGCCGACGCCAAGAGTGCCGCCGCGGACTGGGCGCCAGAGTTCCTAGACTCCCATCAGAGCGAAACCCTCACTGTGCTTGCCGAGCGCATCGTCCCTGGGTCCACCAAGGCCCAATCGAATCGCTTCATCGACCTCTTACTGACGGTCGATACCCAGGAGAATCAGAAAAAGTTCCTCGCATCGCTTGGAGCCTTTGAGGCGGAGGCCATCAACCGCTTTGGAAAGCCTTTCAAGGATCTCACGGAGGATCAGCAAAACCAGATCCTGACCGTGGCCTCCACTGAGAAGCCCGGCCAGCCCGAAGGCAGCAGCGACTGGTCCTGGTTTGCGGTTCCTTCTAAGGAACCGTCGGAGCAGGCGCGGGTGACGATTCGGGATCACTTCGAGAATATCAAGGGCTGGGTGAGCGGCGCCTATTACTCCTCCGAAGTCGGTATGAGGGAACTGGGCTGGACCGGAGACGTTTACTTCGACAGCTTCCCGGGATGTCAGCACCCGGACGGCCACTCCTAATTGCCGATTTTTGATTGCCGATCGCCGATTGCCGGCGTCCTGTAATCATCAATCGACAATCGTTAATCGACAATCGTATGGATCCCACCCAATTCATCGCCGCGCTTAACCGTGGCAAGCCTGCACCTGCCTACTTCCTCTGTGGCCCCGACCGCTTTCTGCACGAAGCGTGTCGCTCGGCCATTGTCGCCGTCTTACCCGCCGGCGCGCGCGAGTGGTGTTTCGCTGAAATTGAGTTCAAGTCCGGACGACTAGCGCGGGAACTGGAAGGCGCCAACCAGATACCTATGTTGGGCGGCCACAGCTATTTCTTCTTTTCCGACCCGGAGGACTTCAAGCAGGCCGGCGATGAGGATTACGAGGACCTCCGAGCTTACCTGGAATCGCCCTCGCCATCCGCCACCGTAGTGTTCGCCGCGGTCGAGCCTGATCGGCGTCGCCGATTCATTCAGTTGCTGGAGAAGAAGGCGCAAGTGGTAGACATGCTGCCTCTGGGGAGGCGAGAGGCGGCGGCGTGGCTGAAATCGTACCTGCGCAAAGCCGGCGTAGAAATCGACCCGCAACTGGCCGACACGGTCGCCGCTAAGTTTGAGAGCGGAGGTGGCAAGGCAACCAGCACACCCCGTGTGAACCTGCTATGGATGCGCACCGAGATTGACAAACTTCTGGCGGCTAAGCCCGACGCGAAGCGACTGGAGCGCGTGGACCTCGACCTGATCGTGACCTTCCGCGAAGAGCACGAGATCGGGAAGCTCTTGGGCGCCCTGGCCGAGCGCCACTTTGGCAAGGCCTTGACCTACCTGCGCGAACTCCTCGCCAGCAAGGAGCCAGAGACGCTATTGCTTTGGTGTATCGGCGATCTCTTCCGGCAGGCTATTAAGAGCGCCCCCGCCTACGCGAGAGGCGGCTGGCCCCGCCCCGCCAGCCCTTTTCCCACTTACGAAATCGCCCAGCGTGCGGCACGCACCTACTCCCGCGACGAATTGCTGCTGGCGTTGAGGTTGGTACGCGGCGCCGACCTGGCTATCAAGTCGTCCTGGAAGGACTCGGCTATCTTGCTCGAGTTCCTCGTCTGGCAGATTATCACTGCTAAAAGCGCCGGCAGTGCGCCCGCCTTCGAACTGCCCGATCAGGGACTGGGTGTTGTAAGCTAGGAAAAAAAAGAGTGATAAAGGGACAAAGGGGAATAGGGCAATGGGGAAAACCATTCATCCCTTTCCGCTTTTACACATTTTCCCGTCTAGCCATTTTCCCCGATTTGGGCGAAGCGACGGCTGAGGCGGGACTTGTAGCGCGCGGCAGTGTTCGAGTGCAGAATGCCCTTGTGGATAGAGTGCTCAATCAGCGAGAAGGTCGGCGCCAGCAGCGCCTGGGCCGCGGGCTTGTCCTTGGAGTCAAGCGCGATGCGGAGCTTACGGATCTGGTGACGCAGCTTTGAACGGTGCATCCGGTTGAGCTCCGTCCGCTTGCGAGTTTGCTTGATGCGCTTGAGCGCGGATTTATGACTTGCCATGTCGTTTCCTCTTGTTCAAAATAATGCCGTTGACAATCGACAGCAGTAGCAAAGGGGGATCGCTCTCAGCTCAACTTGATTTGAACCGTTGGCGCTCCACTGACGTCTTAGTATAACAGCGCTGGCACTTTGCCGCAACCAAAGGCACTGGCATGAATGGCATGCTGAGCCTTGGCCAGGCCTTCGGCCCATCTCATGGGGACGAAAGTCCCCCACTTGTCATTCCAAGTGTTACATGGGCCTTCGGCCCACCAATGGATGAAAGCCTCCACCCTGTCATTCCGAGCGGAGCGAGGAATCTGCTTCTTCTGTTCTTTACCGCCAAAAGCAGATTCTTCTTCGGTCGCCGAGCGACCTCCTCCGAATGACAGTTTCAAGGCCTTCGCGGCAGCCGAAGAAGTTGGCTCTGGTGCGCAAACGCCCGAAGTGCCAATCGAGAAAGCCCATGTCTTTTGCGGCCGGCCCAAAAACACAGAACCAAATGGAAATCCTCCTGAACGCGGAAGTGGTTGCCCACCGCGTCCACGAACTGGCCGCGCAGATCTCTGCCGACTATCGCGGCAGGCCTCTTCGGTTGGTGGGCATCCTCAAGGGCGCCTGGATGTTCCTCGCCGACCTCATCCGCCACATGGACCTCGAGGACGTCAGTGTGGATTTTCTTGGCGTCGCCAGTTACGGTCGCTCGACCAAATCCTCGGGCGAAGCCAGGATCACCAAGGATCTGGACCAGAGCATCGAAGGGCTCGATGTGCTTATTGTGGAAGACATCCTCGACACCGGAGAGACGTTCAGCTACCTGCAGGAGATCCTCACCGCGCGCCAGCCTAAGAGCCTCAAGGCAGTAGTTCTGCTGGATAAGCCGTCGCGGCGCACCCGGCCTGCGCAAGCCGACTATGTAGGTTTCACAATACCAGATGAGTTCGTGGTCGGCTACGGGCTTGACTATGCCGAGAATTATCGCCAACTTCCTGACGTGCGCGTCCTGCGGCAAGAGGGAAAAGGAGAAAAGGGGTAAAAGCGGAAGAGGGAAAAGGCTGATTGGCCGCCCGTTCTTTCCAGGCCTTGGCGGGCTGGAAGCCCGCGCTCCCGGCCCCGACGTAGCCGCCTTAGGTTAGGCGCGTCAATTTACGCAACTAAGCACTCTAGTGGGTCACTGAGACGGCTGAGGGACGTAGCTCAGGTCAGCCCGATATCGGATAATCTCCGAACGCTCAGCCCGGACATTGCGGTTAAACCGGCCAAACAGATCACGGGTGAGCAGTTCACCATACGCATCGTTCAACATGGCGACAAACCCCTTGTCGGGAGGCTGGAAATCAGCCCAGTTCTTATGTGGGATTGCGAGCACCATGGCGTCCTCGCCGCCATTGAGCAGCTCATACCATTCTCCATGAAGAGGATAATTGGACTTTTTGGCAGCTTCGTTGATCTTCTTAATGATATTCTCCATATCCGGCGGCCATGCGTCTGGCTTCAGGAAGAACGTGATGACCTCATCGTAAGGGGCTGGACCTGTTTGATCCTGCATGGTAACGCTCAGGTCGGCCCGGTAGAGGTAGTAGGAGTCAGTGACGGAGTCGACCACCGGCGCGAGCGTCAGACGCACGTTGGCTTCATCGGCCTCTTGGAACTTGGTGCGGTCGTCGAAGTCTTTCCAATCGTGACCGAAACTGATGACCACGTAACGGCCAGACCGCTCCCCACTTATAATCTCCCATGTAAAAAGGGCCCAGGTGTCCTTCTGCTGGCGGTGCCATTCTAGGTGACGCTTCATTGCCGCGTCGAAATCGGCCCCGACCTTGGGCTTGACGTCATGGACCACGGCAATGCTCTTAGGTGGGACCTGAGGGCTGGCTATAGTGGCACAGAAAAGCGCCAGCGCCGCCGAGCAGACTAAATCCGTTCTGCCCATAGTGAGCCTCCCCCGTTTGAAATGTGTGCTTCGGTACCTGGAGGGTCCCGAGGGCAGCCATCCTCACATAAGGGTAAAAAGGGAGCAAGGAATAAAGAACAAAACGCTTCCCACTTCCCATTTCCCCTTTTTCCCGTTTTCTCTTTTGCCCCTTCGGCGACATAATGGCGGAGGTAGTTGCCAGATCATGACCGAGTTTTCCACCCCGCTGATGCGTCAATACGGCGCCATCAAGCAACGCCACCCCAACGCGCTGCTGCTGTTTCGCCTTGGTGATTTCTACGAGCTCTTCTTCGAAGACGCCGTGGTAGCCGCGCGAGAGCTGCAGATCACGCTCACCTCGCGCAACAAAGAAAAAGGCCAAGCCATACCCATGTGCGGCGTGCCCTATCACGCCGCCGAAGGTTACATTGCCAAGCTAATTCGGCGCGGCCACCGGGTGGCCATCTGCGATCAGATGGAGGACCCGCGTCTCGCGAAGAAACTCGTGAAGCGTGAGGTGACGCGGGTGGTGACGCCCGGCACGGCCATCGACGCCCAAGTGCTCGAGCCGCGAGTGAACAACTACCTGGCGGCGGCCGTAGAGAGAGACAGTGCTATGGGGCTCGCTTTCGCCGACCTCTCCACGGGCGACTTCCGCGCCACAGAGTTCCGCGGCGTAGATTCGCCGGCACGCTGCAGGGAGGAGTTGGAGCGCATGCGCCCCAGTGAACTGCTGCTTCCTGCGCACGGCTCCGCGGTTGACAGCGCCTCGGGACTGACAAACCGCAGACCTAAAGAACAGGTTTGCGCTACCCCTTCGGGCGCCGGAGCGAAGGAGTCCGGTCAGTCGCCAATCTCCGATCTCCCATCGGAGATTCCGATGCTAACCCAAACGCCTGTCGACGACTGGGTGTTCAGCGAAGAATACGCGGCCCGCCTGCTGCGCGACCACTTCCGGGTGGCGACGCTCGAGGGCTACGGGCTGCAAGAACACCCCCTCGCCGTTGTTGCCGCCGGAGCAATTCTGCATTACGTGCGTGAGACGCAGCGCGGGTCGCTCTCCCACCTCGACGGCATCCGCTTCTACCAGCAGCAGGACTCGCTCGTCCTCGACCCGGCCACCCTGCGCAACCTCGAACTGCTCGAGCCCGCCTTCGGCGGGCCGCGCGGCTCCACGCTCCTCTCCACTCTCGACCACTGCGTGACGTCGCTGGGCGCACGCCTGCTTAAGGGTTGGGTTCTGCGCCCCTCGATCGACCGCGCGGAGATCGAAGCCCGCTCGGAGGCGGTCGAGGCGCTGATGAAGGACACTATCGGCCGCCAGGAACTACGCCGCCATTTGGGCCAGGTCCAGGACCTCGAGCGGCTGCTCAGCAAGGTGGCTCTCGAAACCGCGAATGCCCGTGATCTCGTTGCTTTGAAGCTTTCGCTAGCGCAACTGCCGCCGCTGAGAGCGCGGTTAGCCGGCTTCCAGGCCCTCCGGCTGCGAGCCCTTCACGAGCGCTTGGACGAGCTGCCTGACCTCCGGCAGTTGCTCGAAAGCTCCATCCACCCCGAGCCGCCAGCGTTACTTACCGAGGGCAACCTGATTCGACCAGGTTACAACGCCGAACTGGACGCCCTGCGCGATCTCAGCCAGAACAGCAAACGGCTGGTCGCCCAGATCGAGTCGCGCGAGCGCGCGCGTACCCGCATTACTTCGCTCAAGGTGCGCTTCAATAATATTTTTGGTTATTACCTCGAGGTGTCGAAGCCAAACCTGCCACTCGTGCCTGCCGACTACGAGCGCAAGCAGACCCTGGTGAATGCGGAGCGCTTCACCACGCCGGAGCTGAAGGCGCTCGAAACGAAGATACTGGAGGCCGAAGAAAAGCGACAGACGCTGGAACGCGATCTGTTCGTCGAAATCCGCCGCCGCGTGGCGGCCGAAGCGGTTCGCATCCGCCGCACCGCCGCCGCCCTGGCTAAACTGGATGTGCTCGGGTGTTTCGCCTACCTCGCGGCGGAGCGCAGCTATCACCGGCCGGAGTTCTCCGACGATGGCGAACTGCTGATCGTCCAGGGCCGCCATCCCGTTATCGAGCTCATCGGCCAGGAAGATCAGAGCGCGCGCTTCATCCCCAACGATCTTTTCCTCAACACCAGCTCAGAACGCATCGTCATCATCACCGGCCCCAACATGGGTGGGAAGTCTACTTACCTGCGCCAGGCGGCGCTGATCTGCCTGATGGCGCAAATGGGCAGCTTCGTGCCGGCGGAGCGCGCCAAGCTGCCGGTACTGGACCGCATCTTCACCCGCATCGGCGCCTCCGACAATCTGGCGCGGGGCCGCTCCACCTTCATGGTGGAAATGACCGAGGCAGCCAGCATCCTAAACACGGCGACGCCGCGCAGCCTGGTGCTGCTCGACGAGGTGGGCCGCGGCACCGCCACCTTTGATGGCTTGGCCATCGCCTGGGCCGTTGTCGAGCACCTGCAGACCCACACCCAGGCCAAGACACTCTTCGCTACCCATTATCACGAACTGACCGAATTGGCCGACCTTCTCCCTGGCGTTCGCAACTACCACGTGTCCGTCAAGGAGTCTGGCTCGAACATCATTTTTTTGCGCAAAGTGGAACCAGGCAGCGCCGATAAGAGCTACGGCGTGGAGGTTGCCCGGCTGGCTGGCCTGCCGCCCAGCGTCATCGAGCGCGCGCGGGAGATTCTGGCGCGTCACGAGCAAAGCGAGCACACACTAAGCGAGCGCCTGACAGGGCGTCGGGACGAATCCACCCCTGGCCCTGTGCAGTTGACCATCTTCACTCCGCTCAATGGCGAGGTGGTTCGTGCACTCGAGCAGGCCGACCTCGATAACATGAAACCGCTCGAGGCGCTAAACCTGCTCGCTGAACTTAAGAAGCAGATCGAGTAGTTGGAGTTATGCATACTTGCGAGCGCCTGGCGAAGATGCGACCCTGTTGACGTCATGCGCGCGGCTGTGTTTAATGAGGAACAGCAGATGCTTCGCTGCGCTCAGCATGACAGATACCCTTTTTCAGCAGCCTGCTAGACTAGAACGTCGGGATCGATCTCGGCGCCCGCCAAGAAGGTCAGGAGCACGCTACCGACGCTCGCCAGGAAATTAACCCATTCATTGGGTTTAAGGTGCAAGAAGTTGCCCGCTGCTACGCCAACGCCGATTTCGACCAGGGCCACCGCGATGCCCACCCGAATCGAGAGCATCGCCGCGAACAGAGCCAAGCCCACCCACAAAGCAGCAATCAGCCACGGATTCATTCAAACCTCGTAATTCACGGGTGGGCAGCTCCAAAACAAAAAAACTCCTGCCGGACCCGAAGTCCTTGCAGGAGTCATCATCCCGCGTCTCGCGGGTGGTTCATTAGGCGAACTCCATCGCCTTCAGTGTTATTATACCACGTCGACGAGTAGCAAAAATTCGCCTCAGACCGGCGGTGGCGATTTCAGATTCCGAATGGCTTGCCATGTTTGCTGAAACTCGTCGCAAAAAGTCAAGTTCCAAACCTCAAAACCTTTTAAGGGCTGGGCTGTCGCGATTGTACAATCCTAACGGGAGGACTAACCGTTGGCCACACCGAGCGCCATTCAACCTATTAAGATCGCCGTGAATGCGACGCCGCTGGAAGAGCTCTGCATTAATACTATCCGCTTTCTCTCCGTCGACGCCGTTCAGAAAGCGAATTCGGGCCACCCAGGCTTGCCGATGGGAGCCGCGGCCATGGCTTACGTGCTCTGGACGCGCTTCCTCCGGTACAACCCGCGGGACCCTGACTGGCCCAATCGCGACCGCTTCATTCTCTCTGCCGGTCACGGCTCT
>Ga0182037_10000938_pt1 | contig 15010 bp, 10 predicted proteins | sample sta12Cox44000082_FD_125974 | JGI IMG/M metagenome (GOLD analysis project Ga0182037, IMG submission 125974) | Lab enrichment of tropical soil microbial communities from Luquillo Experimental Forest, Puerto Rico - statoxic.12C.oxic.44.000.082 | ecosystem: Environmental > Terrestrial > Soil >... | reverse complement strand
GGCAGCCGGATTGCTCAGTTTTTCGGTACACGCTAGGTAACCAACGGCGGTAGCCTGTCCAATTGTGAGATTTAAACAACCCCTCACACTAATGATCACAAGTCAGTTCTCATAGCTCGCTCATAATCTTGAATCTGAACCTTGACCACTCACCTCACCCCGCTTGGGTGGTTTCATCCCGGTGTCGGGTCCCTTCGAAGGAAGGTAACTAAGATGCGTTTCGCGGAGAACACAGTTATCGGTTCCTGGTCCATCGATCCGGATTCGCATGAAGACGAGCGGGGACGATTCTTTCGCGCTTGGTGCAGTCGAGAGTTTGTTGAGCACGGCATCGCTTTCCTACCCGTCCAAGCGAATATGGGTTTCAGCCTTCGTAAGGGAACAATACGAGGTATGCACTTACAGGTGGCTCCCGCCTTGGAGGCTAAACTCGTGCGATGCACGCGCGGGAGTATTTTTGATGTGGTGGTTGACTTAAGACCAAACTCCATCACGTACGGAAAATGGTATGGCGCAGAATTGAGCGCAGTGAACGGTCGCATGCTCTATGTGCCTGAACAATGCGCCCACGGATATCAGACCCTTGAAGAAAGTACAGAAATGTTCTATATGACTTCGGCCTTTTATGCCCCGAGCGCTGCACGGGGTGTTCGGTTTGACGATCCGGCTTTTGGTATAAAGTGGCCGATACCACCTACTTTAGTCTCTGAGCAAGATCGTAGCTGGCCCCTCGTGTAGTGGGAAAAGATTGCGGATGCAAACACCAGGATCCGCCAAATCCGAACCGCCAGATTTTCGGCATGAAGACTCTTCAGGCAAATTTCTGATAGAAGGCAGCTCAGGGATTTATTTCTACAAAAGGAATCGACGCAAAGGAGAGAGCCGTGAAAGTTGTATTGTTTTGCGGTGGTTTGGGCATGCGTCTTAGAGATTATTCCGAAACCATCCCCAAACCTATGGTGACTATCGGATATCGACCGATTCTTTGGCATGTGATGAAGTATTACGCACACTACGGGCACACGGACTTCATTCTCTGTCTAGGGCATCGTGCTGACACTGTGAAAAACTATTTTAGAAATTACGACGAATGCGCCTCCAATGATTTTGTCCTATCCGGTGGGGGCAAGAACGTGGAGCTGCTCAACAGTGATATCCATGAGTGGAGGATCACCTTCGCGGATACGGGGATAAACTCCAATATTGGCCAACGGTTGAAGGCGGTTGAAAAGTACTTGGGTGGTGAGGAGGAATTCTTGGCGAACTATAGCGATGGGCTTACAGACCTGCCACTGACTCAGCAACTTGAGCACTTCCGTGAACACAAGAAAATAGCCAGCTTCTTGTGCGTCCGACCAAATCTTAGCTACCACTTGGTATCGCTTGAGGAGAGTATGGCGAGCTTGGTCTCGGGGATTCATGCCATTAACAACGGCTCCGTTCGCATCAACGGAGGATACTTCATTTTTAACCGGCGGATTTTCGATTACATCGGCCAACGCGAAGATCTTGTGGCCGAACCATTTCATAGGCTGGTAGAGGAGAAGCAAGTAATCGGCTATCGGTATGACGGGTTTTGGGCGAGCATGGACACGTTCAAGGACAAGCAACGATTGGAGAGCCTCTATACGGAAGGGAAGGCTCCTTGGGAGATTTGGAAGACTCAGACAGCACCCAATGACAGACCTGCTGTTTCAGGGTGAACGTCAATGTTTAATTTGCCTTGCGATTCCTCTTCTCCGGTACAAGTTTTGTGCTTGGGAGCCCACTCGGATGATATTGAGATCGGGTGTGGTGGGACAATTCTTCGGCTGGCACAACAATATCCCTTCTGCAAGTTTCATTGGGTTGTTTTCAGTGCGCAAGGAGTTCGAGCAGAGGAAGCGAAGCGGGGTGCAGTGCTATTTGCCGGGGCTAAAGCCGCCAGCGGCCCACTTCTCAAGGCCTTTCAAGACGGTTTTATGCCGTATTTCGGAGCGGAAGTGAAGGCTGTGTTCGAGGAGCTGAAAGAGACTGTCTCGCCAGATGTAATCTTCACTCACAATCACTCGGATGCCCACCAGGACCACCGCCTTTTGGCCGAATTAACTCGCAACACGTTTCGGGATCATCTAATTCTTGAATACGAGATCCCCAAGTATGACGGTGATTTAGGGCAACCGAGCGTGTTTGTACGCCTTCCTGTGGAGTTGTGCCAAAAGAAAGTGCAAATCATCGTCGATACATTCGAATCCCAGCGTTCCAAGCGGTGGTTTCAGCCCGACACATTTTTCTCGCTCATGCGCCTGCGAGGTATGGAATGTAATGCTCCAAGTGGCTTCGCCGAAGGTTTTTTCTGTCGCAAGCTTGTGCTGTAAGGTGATGTCTGGAAGCTTTTGTGGAAGTCCCTTGAGGTGTTGACGCGGTAACGTTTTAGAGTTTGAGCCGCGATATAGAGATTGATACTTAGTCAATTCCCGAAGGCTGGTAGAATCAAAAAAATTGGTGTTCTGTCTCGCGGTGGGAGGTAACAATGACTGTTGACACGATGCTTCAGGAGTTAGAGTCGTCCGGTCGTCCGATCCGAGTCGGAATGGTGGGCGCCGGCGCGACGGGGCGGGCGATTGCCCTCCAGTTGGGGACGCCAGTACCGGGAATCCGCCTCGTCGCGATCGCCAATCGTACGACCTCGCATGGAGAGCGTGCGTTCCGGGAAGCAGGCATGCACGAATGGCGCCAGGTGGCATCCGCCAAAGAGGCGCAAGCGGCCATTGCCAATCAGACACCGATTTTGACCGACGATCCGTCCGTAGTAACTACCTGCGATTCCATCGATATCATTGTCGAAGTAACCGGAACCGTAGATGCCGCCGCGCGCGTGGTTCTTGAGGCCATCGAGAATGGCAAGCACGTTGTCCTGGTCAATGCCGAACTCGATTCGTTGGTAGGCCCAATTCTCAAAGTAAAAGCAGTTCAAGCCGGTGTAATACTCACGCATACCGACGGTGATGAACCTGGTGTAGCGATGACTCTGCTGCGCTATCTCCGTTCTTTGGGGCTTCGACCCGTCGCCGCGGGCAATATCAAGGGCATTGTGGATTACTACCGAACACCGGAAACTCAGCGGGCATTTGCAGCGAAAAACGACCAGGACGTGAGGAAGGTGACTTCGTTTGCGGACTCAACCAAACTTTCCATGGAGGCGACGGTCTTGGCGAATGCAACAGGTTTTCGCGTTGGGCGGCGCGGAATGTACGGTCCCGCATGCAAAGATGTGCGTGAAATAGCCAACTTGCTGCCAGCCGATCAAATGCTAGGCTCTGGATTGGTCGACTACGCCCTTGGCGCAGCTCCTTACACGGGCGCATTTGTCGTCGTTCATGAAGATTCACCCCTGAAAAAAGTGCAATTGGCGTATTACAAGCTCGGCGACGGCCCCTTCTATGCGTTTTACACCCCTTTTCATTTACCTCACATCCAAATCGCCTCGACAATCGGGCGAGCGGCTGTCCATCGAGATTCGACCGTGGCCCCAATTGGGGCCCCGGTCTGTGAGGTCCTGGCTGTTGCCAAGCGCGATTTGAGAGCTGGTGAGCGGCTCGATGGTATCGGCGGATTTTGCACTTACGGTCTGATTGACAATGTGACAACGGCCCGATCAACCTCGGCATTGCCGATCGCGCTCTCGGCCGATTGTTTGCTGCGACGAGATGTCGCAAAAGACCAGTTGCTGGCCTTTGATGACGTAGATTTGCCAGCAGGCAGACTTTCCGAGAATCTTTGGCGGGAGCAGCTTGCGCGGTGGTCCCCTTCGGTTCCTTCCGGTCTGCAAACCGTGAACGCGGCGACGTAGGTAGGATATTCTTGGCCCAGCATCTTGAGCTTGCCCTCAATTTCGTCGTCATCCCCAACTCTCTTTTGATGGCCGGGCGGCCTTTTGCCAGGCATGTTTAATCGCACATTTTGGAAGGGTCGACGGGTCCTCCTCACCGGTCATACCGGATTTAAGGGAAGCTGGCTTTCCTTGTGGCTGGATGCGCTAGGTGCCGAGGTGACCGGATACGCGCTCGATCCACCCACCTGCCCAAGTCTGTATGAGCAGGCGGGCATTTGCGGTATCGTGCGGTCAATCCATGGTGACATTCTTGATTATGTGAAACTCGCGTCTGTTCTCGAGAACTCGCGTCCACAGGTGATCATTCACATGGCGGCACAGTCGGTGGTGCGTCGTGGCTACGAAGATCCCGTGGAAACGTATTCAACCAATGTCATGGGGACTGTTCACCTTCTGGAAGCTGTAAGGAAGTTGGGCCGTCCCTGTATAGTCGTTAACGTCACTAGCGATAAATGCTACGCGAGCCGCGACTCCGGTCCAGGTTACCATGAGGACGAGCCCATGGGTGGCCACGACCCTTACTCAAATTCAAAAGGATGCGCCGAGTTGGTGAGCATGGCGTACCGCCACTCGTTTTTCCCAGTCACTTCGCTTGCGCGGCACGGCGTAGCGATCGCTAGCGCGCGCGCCGGGAATGCGATTGGTGGTGGGGATTGGACCCAGGACCAACTCATCCCTGACCTGATAAAGGCTTTTCTTGCCGGGGAAGCTTGTCTTATCCGGAACCCCTCTGCGATTCGACCTTGGCAGTTTGTCTTGGAACCCCTGCGGGGCTACCTCATGCTTGCAGAGCGGCTTGCCGAAGATGGCGTTCGATTCTCGTCACCCTGGAATTTCGGTCCGGCGAATTCTGATGCTTTGCCAGTATCGCGCATTGCGGATGAAATGGTTCGGCGATGGGGAGGGACTGCGTCTTGGAAGAGCGATGGTGCCTCACACCCGCCAGAAGCTCAATTTCTAAAGTTGGATGTGTCGAAAGCGCATACCTATTTGGACTGGCATCCAGTGCTTCCCTTGAAACAGAGTCTCGGATGGATCGTCGAGTGGTACCATGCTTTCAAAGCCGGTGCTGATCTCCTCCAGCTTACAAGAGATCAAATTGCCCGATACGAAGGACTTTTGTTGGAATAATAACCAGGAGAAATACGGGTGGCGCCCCGGGGTGAGTCGCACAGGCTAGAAAAGATAAACAGGATTCGAGAGGATTCTCTAATGTCGAACCTAAACATTGTTGTTCTGGGAACAGGGATGGCTGGATTCGGTGCCGCTTACCGGCTACACGCAGAAGGCATTAACCCCATAATGTACGATAAGAATAGCTATCATGGCGGTCATACAGCATCATTTCGCTTTGAGAGTGGCTTTTTATTTGACGTTGGTCCGCACATTTCTTTTACTAAGGACCCTCGTATTCAAGAGATTTTTGCTGAAAGCGTTGACCAGCAATTCGAGACGATCCAGATAAATCTGAATAACTACTGGCGTGGCTACTGGCCGAAGCATCCGGTACAGCTCCACCTCCACGGACTGCCGGAGGACACCATCGTCAAGGTCATCACTGATTTTGTTGAAGAGCGCCAAGGGCCAGAACGGCCAGTCAGAAACTACGCAGATTGGTTGTTAGCCAGCTTCGGTCGGACATTTGCCGAGCAATTTCCGATGCAGTACACGCGCAAGTACCATCTCACAACCGCCGAGAATATGAGTACCGATTGGTTGGGTCCCCGCATCTACCGGCCGAGCCTGGAAGAGGTGCTCCGGGGAGCTCTTTCGCCCTCGTCGCCGCATGTCCACTACATAACGCACTTCCGCTATCCAAGAAATGGCGGTTTCATGTCCTATCTGAGGAAATTTGTGCCCATGGGGAACTTGAAGCTCAATCATGAGCTCAAATCCATTGATCCGAGGACGCATCAACTGAACTTTACGAACGGTTTTGTGACTCACTACGATTCTTTAATTTCCTCGGTGCCCCTGCCAGATCTTATTCGGATGATTCAAGGTGCGCCGAGAGATATTGTCACGGCGGCCCGACAACTGGCTTGCTCGACTTGTGTGCTTGTGAACGTTGGAGTGAACCGGCAGGATCTTTCCCGCGCTCACATGACGTACTTCTATGACGAGGATATTTGCTTTGCCCGGCTTGGCTTTCCGCACATGCTCTCTTCTACGAACGCTCCCGCTGGTACGGGAAGTATTCAAGCCGAGGTCTATTTCTCAGAAAAATATAAACCTCTACTTGGTTCCCCTGACGATTGGATTGAGCCCGTTATTTCGGACTTACGCAAATGTGGTCTTCTTCGTGATGAAGATCGTATCCTTTTCAAGAAGGCCATGTTGCTCCGGTACGCCAATGTCATCTTTGATCTCGAGCGGGCTGAAGCATTAAAGGCAGTTCACGGATATCTAGATGACATCGGCATCGCCTACTGTGGACGATATGGCGATTGGGGATACATGTGGACGGATGAGAGCTTCAAGAGCGGCGAGCGAGCCGCTGAAAAGGCTCTCGTTGGCGCTGCGGCGGTGTAGTGTAGCGTTTTACCGGCTCAACAACTTGCCTCTCAGAAGAATTGGATAGCGCGATGATCTCGCACCGGGCTTGAATAGCTAGTTCGACTTCCGATGAAAATCGCTTTTGTTTTTCCACCTATTTGGCCACCCCATGTGGACGGCTCGTTGCAGATTTGGAACACTGAGGTCACGACACGTTTAGCGAGAACCTGCGAGGTTATGGTTTATTCGGGAAGTTTTTCCCTCAGGCCTCATGAGCGAGTGAATGGGGTTGATTATTACCGACTATCAACTCACTGGGACAGCCGGCTTTTGAAGTACCTCCAGCTCTTCTACAATGCCGTCGGAATAAAGCAGCCTCCATTCTCTTCTGATTTTTGGTACCCCTGGTATGCTCTGAGAGTTGCCCTAGATGTCCGCAAGAGGTCCTTTAGCGTCGTACATGTCTATAACTACCCTCAATTTTGTGCCATCATCAAATTGTTCAATCCGAATAGTCGAATTATCCTAAACATGCATGGAGAACTCCTTACACAAGTAGGTTTCAGAGATATCCAGAATAGGCTGCGAAAGATCGATGCAGTAATTTCTTGTAGCGAGTTCATTGCCAGGCCGATCCGCGCCAAATTTCCCGTAACCGCACATCGGTGCAAGGCTGTCCCGATGGGGATTTCGCCGGATGGCGTCCGAGCTGGCCAAAACATCACGACAAAAAGTGTCTCTCCCTGCCGACTCCTTTACGTAGGTAGAGTTTCCCCGGAGAAGGGCGTCCACGTTTTATTAGAGGCCTTCGAGATACTCGTGCGGCAGTACCGAGATGCAAGCTTGACCATCGTGGGACCCGAATGGATTCCTCCACGGGAGTTCCTTGCTGACCTCTGTCTAGAACGAGGAGTGGTCGATAGCTTCGCGCACTTTTATGAAGGCAGCTACATACAGAAGCTTAAAGAGAATCTGAGCCCGGAGGCCTCCGAGCGAGTCACATTTGCGGGTCTGGTAGCTCATCGTGATGTACCAAGTTTTTATGCCAATGCCGATATTTACGTTAGTCCGTCTTTCTACGAGTCCTTTGGCATGAGCCTCATTGAGGCAATGGCAGCAGGTTTGCCCGTAGTTGCAGCACGAGGTGGCGCAGTTCCGGACCTTATTTCTGACGGCAGTAATGGTCTGCTCGTTGATCCATATAATCCGGCAGCCATCGCAGAAGCCGTCCAAAACCTATTCAAACATCAAGAATTGAGAAAATCGATTGCTTCGGCAGGTCGCGAAATGGTTTGTAAGAAATTTTCCTATGAATCCATTTGCTTACAACTCGTGGGAATTTATCAGGATGTATTAAGTCGTCCTCCTGCCTCGCGGGGAGTCAGTAACTCAGTCTAAAGCCTTTCGGACTGATACGTAGACGCTGAAAGAGATCAAGTTTAGGTGCCGTGTCTCGCATGACAAATGGAACGCTGAGTGCGATGGGGCGTAAGCTGGTTCCGGGCTCCGTGCTCCGAGTAATTAATCTCTTTACCGCTGCGATCTCCTCACTCTTCCTGATGCCATTCATCGTGCATCACTTAGGGGATCGTCTCTATGGATTTTGGACTCTTGCAGCGACTTTCGTTGGCTATTATGGTCTCCTAGACTTTGGGCTCTCGAGCGCAGTTTCTCAGTACATGGCTGTGGCGATCGGGCAGAACGATACCCGCGAGTGTTCTGCTGTTTTCAACACCGCTCTTCGAATTCAACTGCTGATTGGCGGTTTTGCCCTGCTTGTCACTGCGGTTCTGGCGGCCGCCGCTCCGTGGCTCTCGCATGATCCAGCGGATGCAGCTCTCTTTTCCAGGGTCATTGCTATTTTGGGAGTAAATGTGGCGCTTTGGTTCCCCGCGCGGGCGTATGCCGGCATCCTCGAGGCTCAGCTGCGGTTTGATGTTCAAGCAGGTCTGGGAATCTTGGGAGTCGTTCTTCGCACAGGGCTCATTGTATTAGCGATCCTTAGCGGGGGAGGGCTCTTGTCGCTGGCATGGGTGACACTATTGGCCTCACTGCCCGTGATAGCCCTTCAGGTATTTTTTGTGAGGCGCGGCACTCCATGGGCCCGAATTGATCGGCTACCAACCACCAGAAAGAGAATTGCCGGATTTTTCTCTTACAGCATTTACACTTTTCTGTCCGTGATTGGGGACATCTTTCGCTTTCAAGTGGATTCGGTCGTCATTGCAGCTCTCATCGGTCTAGTAGCGGTGACTCACTATCGAGTTGCCAGCGTATTTATGCGCTACTACATCGACTTCGTCATTTCTATAGTTGGCATCGTTCAACCGGTAATGAGTCGACTGCATGGCGCACAAGACGATGAGAAAATTGAGAAAGTCCTGTTCTTTGCGACGCGGGTTTCGCTTTGCATCTCCAGTTTTATCGGTTTGAGTCTTATCTTCTGGGGAAAACCATTTATTAATCGTTGGATGGGCCCGCGCTATCAAGATGCTTACTGGCCGTTGGTCGCTCTGTCCCTTGCTGTTTTGCTGGACGTCGGCCAAAGTCCCTCGATTGCTCTGCTCTACGCTACGTTCAAGCATCGCTTCTATACCTACCTCAATTGCGGGGAAGGGATACTGAACTTGGCTGTCAGTGTGCTGCTGGCTAGGTCTTTAGGTGTCCTGGGTGTGGCTCTCGGCACCTTGATTGCCGCCTTCATCGTCCGTGTTCTGGCTCAACCATTTTGGGTGTGCAAAGCAAGCGGCCTTTCCTATAGTAAATACATACGATTCCTTGGAGAAACCACGTTGCGCTGTGCGGGTCTGAGCGCGCTGGTGATTGCAATCTCAGCCTGGGGGCTTAGACCGAGCTACCCTTGGCTCATCGGTTCAGCAGCTTGCGCTACGGTTATATATATTGCCGGATCTTGGCTGGTTGTCTTCAATCGGACGGAGCGGGGGCAACTGTTGGCGATGGCATCGACTCGAAGGCAGACTCTGCCAGAATTATCCTACGGGTCTTCACTTCGTTAGCCACCAATAGGGCGGATATCTGGGCACTCCCTCGCGCCACGAAGCAGCGCACACCTAATCGGCTTTAGGTGGAGAATAAATGGCTACTCGACCTCAGATCAATCCGAGGATCGTTGTCTTCTCGCTGAGAAACATTTTTAACAAAGCCCTGTTCCGTTGCGCGCACTTCGAATTTGAAAATGTGATTTCTCAGATCGATGCAGTAGAGATGGTCGCACCAACACTTGATCCGTCTGGGCTCCGTAACCAATTAGCCGCGCGTGTTGCGTTTCATCTCCCCGTCGCCCTCAATCCAGGGATAGAGAAAACTTCGCCGAAGGCAAAGTATGACTTGTTTTTCGCCATTTGTGGTTCGGCAAGGGATTTGTTAATGGTGAACGCAGTTAGCAATTGGCGAGATGTCTGCAAGAAATCGATCTGCCTAATTGACGAACTGTGGGTCAAAGAAATGGCAGAATACCCTTACTTTCTTCGGTTATTGGAACAATTTGATGTCATCTTGCTTTATTACTCTCAGAGCGTCGGACCGTTAAGTGAAAAATTAGGACTCACTTGCAACTTTCTGCCTCCCGGGTTGGATGCTCTTCATTTTTGTCCGTATCCCGAACTGCCGAAGAGAGTCGTGGACGTTTACAGTATTGGTCGTCGGTCGGAGAATACGCACCTAGCACTGTTGCGAATGGCTGGACAAGACGGCTTATTTTATGTTCACGACACAATTGCGGGAGACCAAGCCATCGATTCAACACAACACAGAACCCTCTTTGCAAATATCGCCAAAAGAAGTCGTTACTTTGTCGTGAATCCTGGGTTGATTGATCGGCCCGAAAAAAGGGGGAATCAGATTGAGATCGGTAATAGGTACTTCGAAGGAGCGGCCTCCGGGGCCATCATGATCGGAGAACGTCCCAACAATGAGGAGTTTGAACGTCTTTTTGATTGGCCCGATGCCCTGATCCATCTTCCTTATGGGTCTAGCGATATAGGTGTATTAATAAAAGAGCTTGACGGGCAACCGGAGCGACAGAAGGCAATTCGCCGGGCTAATGTTGCGCAATCCTTACTGAGAAATGATTGGGCCTATCGTTGGGAGAAAGTGTTGGCAGCTGGGGCTCTCGAGCCCATACCTGCGCTTTTCGAGCGGAAGCAGCGTCTTCAAAGGACCGCCGATTCTGTATTGAATAGCGAGCTCATGTAGCGGGGCTTTTGGTACGGAGCCAAAGCCGTACGTCGGCATGAAAACCGCTTTGTGGTCGTCGTTCGGGGCAAGGAGAGTCACTCAACCTTGTTCCTGACGACCCAGGAACGTCCCACCTCCGGATGCGTTGGATATTGATAAAAGAAGCCCTCAACCGTATGGGTTACGTAATAGATCAACGGGTAGAAAATCAGTACGCTCACGAACAAAAGTGCGGGGACGTTCCTTTGCCGTGGCCAATCCCGCTCCGAGTAAGGCCAGCGAGGAAAAGACCAACTGAGGCACGTATTTCAGGTGACGAAATGAGCCAAGCCGCTTGGATTCCACCGGATTACCAATCCACCAGTACCCGATTCTTAGCGCCATGTTCCGGCAAAATTCGGCGGGACGAGCTACAATCAAACGGACGGCTTGCTGACCGCAGTCACGGGCATATTCAACCTCTCCCGTACAATCGCGTTGTTGCACCGGAATTAGCTGTCGCGCCCATTCAAGGTTACGCAACGCAGAACTGTCAGGATGGCGTGTGCGCCTACCGGCGAGGCGGTTCAGAATATGAAGTCAACGAATACCTGATAGCCAGGAATCAATAGAGATCTGCAACGTGAAGTGTGAACCACAAGCAAAGATATGGATGGCAACCCCCAGGGTTCACGCAGACATCGAAGACTGCATAGGCCGGTGCCCATTTTGGGAAGTCTCACTTAAACGGGGTGGTCGGTCACAAGCAGTACGGGAGGGACTCGTCAATAGGGTTGTTACCCCCAATTCAGATATGCGATGCTTTGGGGAATGGAACAGTCAAGTCCTCAGAATGCAAAACTCACGATCCTCACTTCCAACGTCCGCCTAGTATGAAAGAAGAGTCTGCGTGAGTCTCGGACGTTTGTTCCGGTGGTGTTCTCGCTGTTTTTGAAAATCCGACTTTACAGAAGGGCTCTCAATAGGGGTGTCCTCTGAATTCGCAGTGACTTTTTAGCAAGGGAGTGTAGTCGTGAAAGTGATTTCCGGCCTCAGAATCAAGTTTTCCATACCTCGCAAGGTGGACTATTCGAAGGGGTTACAAGCTCTCGGCTTTCTCGTGTTCTCAGTCGGGGCTGCCCTATGGTTCGTGCCCGCTGCGCAGGCGCAGACCACTGTCACGACGCAGCACAACGACATTTCAAGGACGGGTGCAAACACTAACGAAACGATTCTGAAGCCGGCCAACGTTAACACAAACAGTTTTGGAAAGTTGTTTTCGATTCCGGTCGACGGCTGGGTGTACGCGCAACCGTTGTACATGCCAAGCGTGACGATGGGTGCAGGAACGGCGCAGCCTAACACCACTCACAACGTTGTGTTTGTCGCTACGGAGAATGACAGCGTCTATGCCTTTGATGCAGACAGCAATACGGGTGCGAATGCCAACCCGCTATGGCACGCATCACTGATCGACGCCGCGCACGGCGTAACAGGCGCAGAAACGACCGTCCCGGCGGCTGACGTGCAAAACATCCCTCCAGATATCACCCCCGTAATCGGCATCACCAGTACCCCTGTGATCGACCCTTCGACAAATCCACCTACGATTTATGTAGTTGCGAAGTCCAAGAGCGCCACCGAATGCTCAAACAGCAATCCGACGCAGACTTACTGCCAGAGGCTGCATGCCTTGGACATCACCACCGGCGCAGAAAAACCCGGTGGTTGGCCCATCCTGCTGTCTGCATTTGTCCAGGGAAATGGAAATGGAAGCTCAAGCGGGAGGCTGAACTGGGATCCAAAGTGGCAGAACAACCGCGCCGGTCTGCTCTTGCTGAATGGCATTGTGTATATCGGGTTCGGCTCACACATGGACAATGGGCCGTGGCACGGATGGATTCTTGCATACAACACTTCGACGCTCCAACAAACGGGAGCTTGGTGCACGACTCCAAACGCGGCGGGAGCCGGCATCTGGATGGGGGGAACGGGACTTGCAGCCGATGTACCCACCGGAAAACCTTTCGGAAGAATTTTCACCGCTACAGGCAACGGCACATTCGCTGCTACGGCGCCGAACTACACGAACGCGATGGACTATGGCGATTCCATCATCAAGCTGGATTTGACGAACGGGGTGCCGACCATGGTTTCGAATGGGACAACGGTGGGAGATGCTTTTACGCCGTTCGATCAGATTAAGTTGAACAATAACGATACTGATGTGGCCTCGGGCGGTGTGGTTTTGGTTCCGGGCGCCAGTGGCGGAGATAATGCGCTGATCCAGACCGGAAAGACTGGACGAGTCTACGTCATCGACCGCGAAAAGCTCGGGGGGTATACTCCCAGCAATACGACGGATCCGGAGCAAAAGGCGATACTCCTCGGTGGCCTCTGGGGAGCGCCTGCCTATTGGAATGGCAAGGTCTATATCTGGGGAACGAGCGATAGTTTGAAGGCCTTCTCTTTTGTAAACGGGGTGCTTTCCGCAAACAACCCGACGACCTCCAATGAAACCGTAAGCTCGCAGTTCAGCCCAACTCCTTCCGTGTCGGCGAATGGCAACACCAACGGCATTGTCTGGTCCATGAGAACAGACAACTATCCATGGCAGGGGAGGGCAATCCTCTACGCGCACGATGCCAACAACCTCAACCTGCTGTACTCGAGCGAGAGTAATATCACCCGGGACAATCCCGGAAACTCTGTGAAGTTCGTGGTTCCGACGGTCGTGAATGGCAAGGTCTATGTGGGAACCGAATCCCAGTTGAGCGTATATGGACTGCTCAATGGAGCAACGCAGGCCGCCATGCCCAGCATCAGCCCAGCGTCGGAATCGTTCAGTTCTTCGAGCCTGCAGGTAACGATTACAGACACTACGGCGGGAGCTACGATCTATTACACGAAAGACGGAAGCACTCCGACAACGGCTGCCCCTTCCATACCCTACTCGGGTCCGTTCCCCGTTACGCAGACAACGACGGTGAATGCCATTGCGGCCGGCACGGCGGCCGGCACGGGACTACTGGCAAGCCCGGTCGCTTCGGCCACTTACACGCTCACGACGCAAGTCGTAACACCGACCTTCAACCCGCTGCCGGGCTCCTATACGGCGTCGTCGTCGGTCACGATCAGCACAACGACGGCCAATACCACGATCTATTACACGCTTAATGGGGCGACACCGACGACCAGCAGTTCGAAATACACGGGCCCGGTGCCGATTGGCGCAACGGAAACGCTCTCCGCGATTGCGGTCGACAATGCCGGAGTGCTCAAAAATAGCCCGGTCGCCACCGGGGTGTACACGATCGATCTGGGCGGGGTGACCTCGATTAATCTCAGCGGTGGGTTTACGGCTGGGGCGATGGAGTGGCTCGGAAACGCAAAGCTGAACGGGACGGCGCTGGAATTGACCGATGGCGGGACGAATGAAGTGGCCGCGGCCTGGTATCAAGTACAGGCCAATATCCAGTCGTTCACCACGGACTTCAATTTTCAGACCATGCCCGCATCCGCTTCGACAGCCGACGGATTCACCTTCACGATGCAGGGGAACAATGCAACCGCGATTGGACCTGGCGGAGGGGGATTGGGCTACGGACCGAGTCAACCAGGGGGAACGCCCGGGATCGGCAGCAGCGTTGCCGTAAAGTTTGACTTGTACAACAACGCGGGAGAGGGGAGAGACTCGACGGGACTGTACATAAACGGGGCCTCGCCCACGACGCCGTACACGGACATGAGTGGTTCCCCGGTGAATCTGCATAGTGGCGACGTTTTTCATGTGCATATGATCTACGACGGGACCACCTTGACAATGACCATCACGGATACGACGACCAACGGGACATTCACGACGAGTTGGGCGGCGGTGAACATACCGAGCATTGTAGGTGGGAATGCGGCCTATGTCGGTTTTACGGCTGGTACGGGTGGGTCGACGGCGACGCAGGAAATCCTGAATTGGACATTCACGAGCACGAGCACAAGCACAAGCGCACCCACGATCACGAGTCTGAATCCGACCTCGGGGGCGGTAGGGGCGGCAGTGACGATCACGGGAACGAACTTTGGATCGAGTCAAGGGACGAGCACGGTGACGTTCAACGGGAAACCAGCGACGGTGACGAGTTGGAGTGCGACGAGCATCACGACGGCGGTGCCAACCGGAGCCACAACGGGGAGTGTGGTAGTGACGGCAGGCGGGGTGGCCAGCAATGCCCTAAGCTTCACTGTGCAAGTTGCAACACCGACCTTCAACGCGCCGCCGGGCTCCATTAATCTCAGCGGTGGCTTCACGGCTGGGGCGATGGATTTGCTCGGAAACGCAAAGCTGAACGGGACGGCGCTGGAATTGACCGATGGCGGGACGAATGAAGTGGCCGCGGCCTGGTATCAAGCACAGGCCAATATCCAGTCGTTCACCACGGACTTCAATTTTCAGACCATGCCTGCATC